>Ga0105353_1000024_pt1 | contig 91845 bp, 79 predicted proteins | sample EN1Hudsemesocosm_2_FD_83657 | JGI IMG/M metagenome (GOLD analysis project Ga0105353, IMG submission 83657) | Methane-oxidizing microbial communities from mesocosms in the Hudson Canyon - EN10B Hudson Canyon | ecosystem: Environmental > Aquatic > Marine > Cold seeps | place: Hudson Canyon...
CACCATTCTTACTAGTGGAGCGTATGGACTTTCATTTTTTTCAAGATTACTGGCGATGATATCAGCGGCTTGTGCAGTTTGTTGTAAAAATGCAAGCGCACTGGATTGATCATCCATAGTGGAAACATATTCCAGAATCAGCGGTAGATAATCAGGTAATTCTCCGCTACCAATTTCAAAACCAGTCTTTTTATAAAGCTCTGTCAATTCAATGAGGGCCGGGCCTCTATCTCGATCTTGCTCATCAAATAAATGATAAGTGAGATAAAGTGAGTTTTCAGCTGTCATATCAAAATTATCAACATATTCTGCCTGGAATTTTGTTAAAGATAGGCCAGATGCCCAGAGGGTAAAACCACTGAGAACCTTTTTATCTTCAACTGAAAGATCTGGCAACTCATTAATGAGTTTATTCATTTCATCCCAATGAGCTGTTAAATCTTTAGTCGGATATTCCAGTAAAATGGAAAGTACCTTATAGACTTGCGTCATGCTTTCTCCCCATCAGAACGTTTAGCTGCAGGGTGGTAACGTACAAATTCTAGATTATCTGAAGTTTTTTTACGTTTATCAGGAAATAGTGATGCATTAGCACTGATACTACAACCATCATTACCAAAGCTAAAACCATTATCGCCCTGAAAACTATGAAAATCTTCTTGTCTTAGTTCTTCATGGCTGGTTGGAATTACAAAACGATCTTCATGATTTGCAATCGCCATATAACGATACATTTCGTTGACTTGATCCTCAGTTAAACCAACATCTTCCAAAACAGCTAGATCAGTTTTACCTTCAACATTTTTTGAACGGTAAAAGCTACGCATGGCAATCATACGTTTTAAAGCGGCAACGATAGGTTTCTCATCACCCGCAGTAAACATATTAGCCAAATATTTCATGGGTAATCGTAGGTTTTCGATGCTTGGAATTGCACCATCAGCCATTGTAGATAGATTACCTTGGTCAATTTGTGATTGTACAGGCGATAGAGGTGGTACATACCAAACCATGGGTAAAGTACGGAACTCGGGATGTAAAGGGAATGCAACTTTCCAGTCAACAATTAATTTACGAATTGGAGAGTTACGTGCAGCTTCCATCCAAGACTCTGGAATACCATCTTCTTTAGCTTGTTTGATTACTTCAGGGTCATTAGGGTCAAGGAATAAATCAAGTTGTGCTTGATATAAATCTTGATCATTTTCTACAGAAGCTAATTCTTCAATACGATCTGCATCATAAAGCATAACACCGTTATAACGAATACGACCAACACAAGACTCAGAACATACGGTAGGCAAACCAGATTCTACGCGTGGGTAACAGCCTGTACATTTCTCAGCCTTGCCTGATTCCCAGTTATAGAACATTTTCTTGTATGGACAAGCACTGATACACATACGCCAGCTACGACATTTATCTTGGTCAACCAAAACAATGCCATCTTCTTCTCGTTTATATAAAGAACCAGAAGGGCAGGCTGCAACACAAGCTGGGTTAACGCAGTGGTTACACATACGAGGCAGATACATTAGGAAAGTTTGTTCAAACTCGCCATAAATCTGCTTTTCCATATTGCTAAAGTTAGTGTCTTGACCACGGTGTTTAAATTTACCCCCTAAATCATCTTCCCAGTTTGGACCCCACTCGATTTTTTCCATGCGAGTACCATCAACTAAAGATCTTGGCCTTGCAGTAGGAGTCGCTTCAACTAACTCACTATTTTGTAGTGTGGCATAGTCATAAGTGAATGGCTCATAGTAGTCATCAATAGTCGGCATATTCGGATTCATAAAAATATTTTTTAGAATATTTCTACGACTGCCTGATTTTAATTGTAGCTTACCGTTTTCTAGCTCCCAGCCACCGTTCCACATCTCTTGGTCTTCCCAATTTTTGGGGTAACCAATACCAGGCTTAGATTCAACATTATTAAACCAAGCGTATTCAACGCCTTTGCGATTAGTCCAGACATTTTTACAAGTTACTGAACAAGTGTGACAACCGATACATTTATCGAGATTCATCACTAGTGAAAAATTTGCTCTTACTTTCATCGTCTATTTCTCCGACTCATCTGTACAGGCATAAGGGGCTTGTGGCACACCTTCTGGATTCAGTTGTTTTTCTTTTTCAGCCGTTAAAGGCTCTTCTAACCACTGAATGTCCTGGTCTTCAATTTTATGCAAGATGACATATTCATCACGTTGAGAACCGATAGTTCCATAATAGTTAAAACCATAACTTAATTGAGCGTAACCACCAATCATATGTGTAGGTTTAACTGTAATACGAGTCACACTGTTTAAGATGCCACCACGTTTACCCGTGGTATTAGAACCCGGTACGTTAACGTTTTTCTCTTGAGCGTGATACATCATCGCCATACCATCAGGTATACGTTGACTGACAACAGCTCGAGCAATAGTTGCACCATTAATATTAAGAGCTTCTACCCAATCGTTATCTTCAATGCCTACTTTTTCTGCATCCGTTTCAGAAATCCATAGATGCGGCCCGCCGCGAGACAGGGTCAACATACGTTGATTATCATGATAAGTACTGTGGATTCCCCATTTACCATGGGGTGTAATCCAGTTCAGTTTTAAATGCGCTTTATCACCTATTTTTTTCTCCATTTCTGCCAAAGTTAACATATTGACAGCAGGTTTATAGGTACAGAAAGCCTCACCAAAATCACGCATCCATTGGTGATCTTGATAGAACTGAGCACGACCCGTTAAAGTACGGAAAGGAATATGTTCATGGATATTGGTATAACACGCGTTATAACTGACTTTTTCAGATTCAATACCACTCCATGTTGGCGCAGTAATAATCTTACGTGGTTGCGCTTTAATATCACGGAAAGTGATCTTGTCATCTTCACGAGGTAAAGCTAAATGAGTATGATCTACACCTGTTTTACCACTTAATGCTTTCCATGATCTAACAGCGACTTCACCATTAGTTTCTGGTGCTAAAGCAAGAATAGTTTCACAAACACTAATGTCATCTTCTAGAGAAGGCATTCCTTTGGTAATACCTTCCTCTTTGATGGTGTAATTAATGTCTTTTAAGTGTTCATATTCTTTCTCTGTATTCCAGTCAATACCTTTAATATTGTTACCTTGTTTTGGTAATAATGGCCCTAAAGCAGTGTACTTCTTATAAGTATTAGCAAAATCTCGCTCAACCACTTTTAATACAGGCATTGTTTTACCTGGAATAGGCTCACATTCACCCCGTTTCCAATCTTTAACATCCATTGCCTGAGCAAGCTCAGCAGGGGTGTCATGTAAAAGAGGTAAAGCAACGACATCTTTTTGTATGCCTAGGTGTTTCTCAGCTAATTCTGAGAAAGTTTTAGATAATGTTTTAAATATTTGCCAATCAGAACGTGATTCCCAACCTGGATCAACAGCTTGTGTTAATGGGTGGATGAAAGGGTGCATGTCTGTAGTATTCAAATCGTTTTTCTCATACCAAGTCGCAGTTGGTAAAACGATATCTGAATAAGCGCCTGTTGAATTTAAACGGAAGTTAATATCAACCATTAAATCTAATTTAGCGATAGGCGCATCTTTATGCCATTTAATTTCCTGACCTTCCGCTTCTGGAAGTACATCTTGCATCACACCATTTTGAGCGCCAAGCAAATGTTTAAGAAAATATTCATGGCCTTTAGCACTACAACCAATTAAGTTAGCACGCCATACGAATAAGTTACGAGGATGATTTTCTGGTGCATCAACATCTTCTGAGGCAAATTTAATGTCTCCAGATTTTAATTGATCAACTAAATAATCAGCCACACCTTTTTCATCGGTAGCACCCGCAGCTTCAGCATCTTTAACAATATCCATAGGGTTTTTGTTAAAGTGAGGTGCTGATGGCAACCAACCTAAACGTTGAGATACTACATTATAGTCAGCTAAATTATGACCTTTATAATTAGCTTGAGCTGTCGATGCTAATAAAGCATCTGCTTCTAATTTCTCATAACGCCATTGGTCGGTATGGAAGTAGAAGTAAGTTGTGCCGTTCATATGGCGGGGTGGCTTCTGCCAATCAAGTGCAAAAGCAACAGGCGCCCATCCAGCTTGTGGGCGTAGTTTTTCTTGTCCAACGTAATGACACCAACCACCACCACTTTGACCAATACAACCACACATATGCAGTAGGTTCATAATAGCGCGGTAGTGCATATCATTGTGATACCAGTGATTTAAACCAGCACCCAAGATAACCATAGATTTACCCATGGTTTTTGATGCATTATCAGCAAATTCACGACCACTACGAATAATATCGGCTTGTTTTACACCCGTAATATTTTCAGCCCATGCTGGAGTATTAGGAATACTTGCATCATCATACCCTGAAGCAATATCACCACCTAAACCACGGTCTAAACCATATTGAGCTAGTTGTAAGTCAAATACAGTAGCAACTAAAACGTCTTTACCATTTAAAGTGACTTTTTTAACAGGCACGTTACGTTTCATTGGAACATCAACACCTGATTGAAAATCTGGCATTAATACTTCAACGATATCGTCTTTATCAAAAATAAGACTTAAACGAGGCTTAGTGTTTCTTCTGCCTTTCTTGGAAACAAGGTTCCATTTGCCTTCTTCACCCCAACGGAAACCAATTGATCCATTAGGAGCAATAATATCGCCTGTTTTTTCATCAACAACGACTGTTTTCCAGTCTGGATTATTATCTTCACCTAATGAATTATCAAAATCAGCTGCACGAACAAAACGACCATTAACATATGATCCTTCATGTTCATCTAATATAACCAGCATGGGCATATCAGTATAAGTACGTGCGTATTCTTCAAAATAAGCATCTTGATTATCAATAAAGAATTCTTTTAAAGCAACATGCCCCATGGCTAAAAAGATTGCTGCATCTGTTCCTTGTTTAGCTGGCATCCAAAGATCAGCAAATTTAACGTATTCTGCATAATCAGGAGAAATAGCTACAACTTTAGCTCCTTTATAACGAACTTCTGAATAGAAATGCGCATCAGGCGTACGAGTCATTGGCAGGTTTGAACCTGCAACAACTATATAAGTAGAGTTATACCAATCAGCAGATTCAGGTACATCTGTTTGCTCACCCCATGTTTGAGGTGACGCGGGTGGTAAATCACAGTACCAATCGTAAAATGATAAACAAGCACCACCAATTAAGGAAAGATAACGACTTCCTGCTGCGTAACTAATCATCGACATGGCAGGAATAGGGGAGAAGCCAGCTATTCTGTCAGGGCCGTGTTCTTTAATTGTATAAATATTAGAAGCGGCAATAATCTCAGAAACTTCTTCCCAATCAACACGTACAAATCCACCTAAACCACGAACAGCGGTATATTTTTTACGTTTTTCAGGGTCTTCTTGAATAGCACCCCATGCCTCAACAGGGTCTTTACCTGAATCACGTTCTTCTCTATATAAAGAAACCAAACGTTCTCTAATTAAAGGATGTTTAACACGTAATGGGCTATATAAATACCAGGAGAAACTTGCTCCACGCGGGCAACCACGCGGTTCATGGTTTGGCATGTCGGGGCGTGTACGCGGATAATCCGTCGCTTGCATTTCAAAAGCAACTAAGCCATTTTTAACATGAATATTCCATGAGCAACTACCTGTACAGTTTACACCGTGAGTAGAGCGAACAACTTTATCAAACCGCCAGCGATTACGGTAACCGTCTTCCCATTGGCGATCTTCATTTGTGACTATGCCATGGTCACCTGAAAAGGTGCTTTGGACTTTTTTGAAAAAGCTTAGACGGTCTAAAAAATGACTCATCGTGGTTTTCTCCTGTTAATTAAATTTGTTATTTTGGGGCGCAGGCTTTAGCCTGCATATGTTTTGCAGAGAGCAGGCTAAAGCCTGCGCCCCAGTTATATTAATTATTATATATTCCGTAAAACCTTGAATCTTTATCTGCTAAGTTTGCCTTTATAGCATTATTTTCTATATATTTATAAAAAATATTGAAATGCTTTTCATCTCTGATTGCTTTATCAAAATACGACTTTTCCCAGAAATGCCCTTTTCTTGAAAGAAGTTTATTGATTTTAAATGCTAAACTCCCTTTTATTTGTTGCATGACAACTTTCAGGTCTTTCTTTTGTTTAATCAATAGATGAATGTGATTTGGCATAATACTTATAGCAATAAGCTGGTAATAACCAGGTTCCAACGATTTAATATGAGTCAATATTATATCAATAATCGCATTATTCAAATAACAACCTAAGGTTGAATTGTCACAATATTCATCAATTTTCATTTGTCTTTCAGAAACAGATAACCTTGGTGTTTTTGAAATTTTATGTAGATAAGGGTCAATACTATCCCACGTTCGAAAAGTAATAAATTGATAGGATTCTATTTCATTATAATGATGTAAAGTTTTTCGTATCATCAAGGGTAGGGCGCAGGCTTTAGCCTGCTTTGTTTAAAAAATACAGGCTTAAAGCCTGCGCCCCACCCCAAGCATATTATGGGTTATAAAACTCACCATCTTTACGCAAGTAGAACCACCAGTTTATCATAATACAAACCACATAGAAGGCAGCGAAACCCATTAAAGCAACTTCTGGTGTTGTTGCTTTGATTTGTTCACCAAATACTTTTGGAATGTAGAATGCACCATAAGCGGCAACAGCAGATGTCCAGCCCAATACAGGACCTACTTGTTCTTTAGGGAAAACTTGTGAAATTGTTCTAAAAGTAGAGCCGTTACCAATACCAGTCGCTGCAAATAGAATTAAAAATAAGATTAGAAAAGGAACAAAGAACTCTTCTGGTGTTGCAGAGTTATAAGCTGCTTTCATATAGTATGCAACACCGCCAGCACTGAATACCATAATAAATGAACAGATATGCGTTACCCAAGCACCGCCAAATTTATCAGCAATCATGCCACCAAAAGGGCGAATTAAAGCGCCAATAAATGCACCAGTCCAAGCATACATTAAAGCACTAGGGCCATTAGGATTAGCAATATCATGATTCATTACTCCATCAACAATAACATGTTGATAGCCAAAAATAACTTTAATCGCTAGTGGAAAACAAGCTGCAAATCCAATAAAAGAACCAAAAGTCATGGTATAGATAATACTCATAACCCAAGTATGTTTATTATCAAAAATTTGGTATTGACGACCTAAACTTTCACCAATTTGACCTGGAATAATTTTTAATAAAGAAACGGTTAAAGCAATAACAATAAATAATGCAATTTCTTTAGGTACTTGAAAACCAGAACCATGAACAGACTCTGGTAGCATTAACCAAAGTCCAAAAACAGCACTAATAAAACTAATCAGTAACATAAAGCTAATCATGCTAAAGCTAACAATTGGGCCTCGAGTAACTGGAGATACATCTTCAGTACGAATGTTATTCATACCAAACCATGTAAAAAAGGCTAGAGGAACAAGGAATAACAACCAGATAAAACCTGCATTTTGAATGTAAGTTTCAGTACCTGCAGGAATTTTTCCAATCAATGTTCCCGATGTTGCTTCAAGGATCATTGATTCTCCACCCATTGCACCAAACAAACCAAAAGTCATTGATAATGGGATAAGGATTTGCATGGTAGTTACACCAAAGTTACCTAAACCAGCATTTAATCCAAGTGCTAAGCCTTGTACTTTTTTCGGAAAGAAAAAACTAATGTTAGACATTGAAGAAGCAAAGTTACCGCCACCGAAACCTGACAGTAGAGCTAATACTTGAAACACCCAAAAAGGAGTATTTTTGTCTTGCAGTGCAATACCTGCACCCAGAGCAGGAAGTATCAATAATAAAGTAGTGAAGAAAATCGTGTTACGACCACCACATAATCGAATAAAGAAACTACTTGGAATACGTAAGGTAGCTCCCGTTAAACCCGCAATTGCCATTAGGGTAAATAATTGTGATTTTTCGTAAGGAAAACCAAGGTTTAACATTTGTACTGTAATAATCCCCCAGTACAACCAGACTGCGAAGCCATTTAATAAACTAGGAATAGAAATCCATAGGTTACGATTAGCTATTTTCTTGCCTTCAGACTCCCAAAACGCTTCGTCTTCGACATCCCATTTTTGTAGATCGGACATGCTTTTTTTCCTCTCAATATTTATAATAATTCTGCCACAAATTATACGCCTATTATTTTAATTAACCTAGAGTTAATAGGGGATAAGAGGGCCTATTTTTGTTGTATAAATGTTGTTAATGTGTTTTTTTTTAGGTTACAATCGGAGCATGGTATAGATTCTTATAACCATGTTTTTTTTAATGTAATTTAAGGACTTAAAAAATGGCACAATATAAGTGTAAAACTTGTGGGCATATCTATGACGAAGCTAAAGGCGATCCAAAAAGTGGAGTTCCTGCGGGAACAGCTTGGGCTGATGTGCCTGATGATTGGGAATGTGCAAAATGTGGCGCAGCAAAAGCAATGTTTAAAAAAATCATTGGCAGTTAGCTATATCTAACTATTGGCCAAGGATGGCCTTTTAAAATTTAGACTACTCTAATATTTCCAAATTAGATAAAGACTGGTAAATTAGTAAAAAACAATTTACTTACAAATTTTAATGAATCCCTTTCACTTTATAAAATACTTAACAGTTGATCCCGTTAATTTAAGTATTAAATTCAAATTAGTTTCTTTGCTAGCCTGTTTTTGTTCTATTTTCTTTATTGCTTTAATCACTAAAATAGTTTCTCCCTGGCCTGGTTACCCAATGATTGTTGCTTCTATGGGAGCATCAGCCATTATTTTATTCTTTATTCCTGGTAGTCCTTTAGCTCAGCCATGGCCTTTTGTTGGTGGTCAATTAATTTCAGCTGTTGTTGGTGTTTTTTGTGCTTTAAATATTAATGAGACTTCTACTGCAGCTGCTACTGCTGTGGGTGGCTCTGTTTTTCTAATGCTGATTTTACGATGTTTGCACCCACCTGCTGCTGCAACAAGTTTAACTCCAATAATGGCTGGAACTTCTCTAACATCTTTAGGTTATTCTTTTGTTATTGTACCTGTTGCAATTAACGTAATTACTATGCTGTTTCTTGCTATTGTTATTAATCGCTATGTTATGAAGCGTAATTATCCGAGTGCATTAACAATTCAAGAGGAGGTTAATCAGCGACATGCCATTACAGAACCAAGTCATCAAGTGGGATTTTCTGAACAAGATCTTAGCTTGGCTTTAGATAATAGTGATGTGTTTATTGATATGACACATACAGAGTTGGGTCAATTATTAACGCAAGTCGAAATGAATACCTTTCAGCGCATTAAAGGCACAATTTTATGTTCTGATATTATGATTAAAGATGTTATTGCTGTCGAGTTTGGAACCGAGGTTGAAGAGGCTTGGCGTTTAATGCGAGTACATAAATTAAAAGCAATGCCTGTTATTGATAGTGCTCGACGAGTAATAGGCATTATTACTTGGAATGATTTTTTTAAATGTATGGATTTAAATGCCTACGATAGTTTTCAAGAAAAGTTTCGCTGTTTTATTCGCCGAACTGCTGATGTAACAGCAACTAAGCCTGAAGCTGTAGGCTTGATTATGACACCAACAGTTGTTAGCCTGCCTGATACAACACATATTGCTGATCTTATTCCTTTAATGTCTTTAAAGGGGATTAGGCAAATACCAATTATTGACTCAGAAAGGCGGCTTACAGGGATGGTATATCAGGCTAATTTGATTGCAGCACTTTATAATGAGCAGTTAGCGCATAATGTAAGTAAATAGTTAATTATGAGGAACGTTAGAAACCTTGATTCCACTTTGTTTCATCAAGGCTACGAATTGCGCTTTATAATGAGTAATTGGCAGAAAAGGTAAATTAGTGTAGAGCGGACTTCAGTCCGCTAATTCATGCAGACAAAAGCGGACTGAAGTCCGCTCTACAATTTAATTGAAATTAATTAATTCTCACCCCAATTTTACCACCTGAACTTGCTTTAACTGCACAGAATTTAAACTCTGGAATCTTAGCTGATGGATCTAATGCTTCATTAGTAATTAAATTTGCACTCGCTTCGTTATAACAAAAAGCCATAAACATACTGCCTTTTTGAATGCCTAAATCAGCACGTGCATAAGCTGTTAATTGTCCACGTCTTGATTCAATGGTTATTAAACCACCTGGCTCAATATCAAGCGCTATTAAATCTTCAGGATGCAATGTGACTACTGGATCAGGCTCAATCGCATCAAGTGTAGGAGAGTGGCGAGTCATACTGCCTGTATGCCAATGCTCTAATTGACGACCCGTAATAAAGATTAATGGGTATTCATTATCAGGCATTTCGTCAGCGTGAATATATTCAGCGGGTACAAAACGTCCACGACCAGAATCTGTAGGGAAGCCATCTGTAAAAATAATAGGCTCGCCTGGGTCGCCAACATTTTCTAAAGGATAAGTTAGAGAATCTTCAGTTTCTAAACGATCCCAAGTCATACCTGCAATACTTGGCATCGCTTGGCGCATTTCATTAAAGACATCTTTAGGGCCATTATATGACCAACCGCAACCTAGGCGATTAGCAATTTCTTGTAGAATCCATAAGTCTTGTTTAGCATCACCAGGTGGATTAACTGCTTGGCGACCCATTTGTACGCGTCTATCAGTATTAGAGAACGTACCATTTTTTTCGTAGAAAGCAGAAGCAGGTAAGATAACATCTGCAAAACCAGCGGTTTCTGTTAAGAAAATATCTTGAACTACTAAATGTTCTAATGCAGCAAAGGCTTCACGTGCATGGTTTTGATTGGGGTCTGACATGGCAGGGTTTTCACCTTGAACAAACATACCAAAGACATTTTTGTCTAAAATAGCGTGAATCATCTCCACGGTAGTTAAACCAGGCTCAGAATCAAGCTCTACACCCCATAGTTGTTCAAATTTTGTTTTATTATCAGGATCAATAACAGGCTGGTAATCTGGGAAAACCATAGGAATTAAGCCTACATCAGATGCACCTTGTACGTTATTTTGACCACGTAAAGGATGCAAACCAGAACCAGGTTTACCAATTTGCCCTGTCATTAATGCTAGAGCAATAAGACAGCGTGCATTATCTGTACCATGAATATGTTGAGAAACCCCCATGCCCCATAGAATCATTGATCCTTTTGAAGTGGCATAGAGTCTAGCAACTTCACGTAAAACATCAGGTTCAATGCCACAAATTGGAGCTACATGTTCTGGACTGTAATTTTTTAAATGCGTCCGCATTTGATCAAAATCTTCAGTATTTTTCTTAATGTAGTTATCGTCTTGCAAACCTTCATCAAGAATTACATGCATAATACCGTTTAGCATTGCAACGTCAGTATCAGGGCGGAATTGCAATACATGACTTGCATATTTAGCAATAGATGTACGGTTAGGGTCCATTAAGATAATCTTGGTACCATTTTTAGCTGCATTTTTCATAAATGTAGCGCCAACAGGGTGATTAACTGTTGGATTGGAACCAATGATGACAATAACTTCTGCTTCACTTACATCAGAAACTGGGTTTGAAACTGCTCCTGAACCTAAACATTCAAGTAAAGCAACAACAGATGATGCATGACATAAACGTGTACAGTGATCAACATTGTTAGAACCAAAACCAGTACGAATTAGTTTTTGGAATAAATAAGCTTCCTCGTTACTACCTTTAGCTGAACCTAAACCAGCTAATGCTTTTTTACCTTGGTTATCACGGATTTTTTTCAACCCACCCGCAGCAAAATCAAGTGCTTCTTCCCATGTTGCTTCACGGAATACGCTGTCTAAATCATTAGGGTCTAATAATTCAGTAGTTTTAGCTACGCCATCGCGTCTAATTAATGGCTTAGTTAAACGTAAAGGATTATGAATATAGTTAAAGCCATAACGGCCTTTTACACAAAGGCGGTAATGGTTAGTATCGCCATCACGTCCTTCAGTGAATAAAATCTTATCGTCTTTAACGTGATATTTGATTAAACAACCTACACCACAATAAGGGCAAGTTGAATCAACTGTTTTGTCAGCAACTTCTAAACCTGCATTGTTAGCAGGCATCAATGCACCAGTAGGGCAGGCTTGTACGCATTCGCCACAAGCTACACAGCTACTAGCAGCCATTGGATCGGCAATATCAAAAACGATTTCGGCATGAGAACCACGATTAGCAAAGCCAATCACATCATTCATTTGCTCTTCACGACAGGCTCGCAAACAACGTGTACATTGAATACAAGCATCCATATTAACAGCGATTGCAGGATGAGATAAATCAGCTTCTGGTTGGTGACGCGATTCAAAGCGTGGCTCACCGACTTGTAATTTTTTAACCCATTTATCAAGTTCAGAATCTAGTGTATAAGGCGATTCAGCTTGTTTTGGTATATCGGACTTTAATAACTCCAATACCATTTTTTGTGATTTAACGGCACGTTCACTAGCTGTTTTAACTTTCATTCCAGGCGTAGCAGAACGACAACAAGAAGGGGCTAAGGTGCGCTCGCCTTCAACTTCAACCACACAGGCACGACAATTACCATCAGCACGCAAACCTTCTTTATAACAAAGGTGAGGGATTTCTGTACCTAAACGTTGTGCCGTTTGAATTAGTGTTTCGCCTTCCAAAGCAGATACTTCTTTACCATCCAATGTAAAGTCAATTGTTGCAGTATTCATAGTTTCTTGATTTGCAGCCATGATTTAATCTCCTTATTTTAATTCGTCTGGAAAGTATTTAACAGCACAGCGCATCGGGTTCGGTGCCGCCTGTCCCAGGCCACAAATAGAAGCATCTACCATCACAGAAGCAAGTTCTTCTAGTAATTCAGTATTCCACTCTTTTTGTTCCATTAAGGTTGCTGCTTTTGCTGTGCCTACACGACAAGGAGTGCATTGCCCGCAAGACTCTTCTTCAAAAAACTTCATTGCATTAAGCGCTAAATCTTTTGCACTATCTTGATTTGAAAAAACCACGACAGCCGCAGACCCAATAAAACAACTGTATTGATTTAGGGTGTCAAAATCCATTGGAATATCTGCCATCGATTCTGGCAACATACCACCTGATGCTCCACCAGGAAAATAGCCATAAAACTCATGACCATCTTTCATGCCACCACAATATTCTTCAATCAATTCACGCATGGTAATACCCGCTGGCGCTAAATGCACGCCCGGTTTATTAACACGACCTGAGATAGAAAAAGAACGTAAACCTTTGCGTTCATGACGACCATGAGAAGAGAACCAATCAGGCCCTTTCTCAATAATATCTCTGACCCAGTAAACAGACTCCATATTATGCTCTAAAGTGGGTCTACCAAATAAACCGACTTCAGCTAAAAAAGGAGGTCTTAAACGGGGCATCCCACGTTTCCCTTCAATCGACTCAACCATGGCTGATTCTTCACCACAGATGTAAGCACCAGCACCACGACGTAGATAAATCGGTGGCATTTTATAAATTGTAGAAGGTGGGTTATTTTGGAAATTGGCAATTTCTTTAGTTAAGATCTCTCTGCAACCTGCATATTCATCACGGAGATAAACATAAATTGCTTCACAATCGACAGTTAAGGCTGCAATCATCATGCCTTCAAGAAAACGATGGGGATCGATTTCTAAATAGTGTCTATCTTTAAAAGTCCCAGGCTCACCCTCATCAATATTGACAGCCATCATCCTTGGGCCTTCAAAACCATTAACAATCCGCCATTTACGGCCAGCAGGAAAACCCGCACCGCCTAATCCACGTAAACCAGAGTCTTCCATTTTCTTCATCACTGACTCAGTACTCATTTTTCCTTCAAGTACTTTTTTAAGCGTTTGATAACCGCCATCTGCTTTATAAGTATCCATACTGATGTAATCAGTCATGGTATCTTTAATTTCTTTATTTGCTACAGCAGTCGTTACTGATTCAGCCGTTGCTTCATGTATTGGGTTTTGACCAACAACTGCAACAGGAGCATGTTGGCAGCGACCGACACACGGTACTTTTTGAACACGAACCTCATCACCTAAGCCATTTTCTAAAGCATCAATCAATGGGTTTGCACCAGCCATTGAACAAGAAAGGGATTCACAGACACGAACAGTTAAAGCTGGGGGGGGAGTTTGGCCTTCTTTAACCACATCAAAGTGATGGTAAAAAGAAGCGACTTCAAAAACTTCAGCAGGAGATAGATTCATCTCATGGGCTAAAGCGACAAGATGTTTAGAGGAAATATGTTGATATTGATCTTGAATTTTATGCAAATGTTCAATCAATAAATCCCTTTGACGTGATTCTTCACCTAATAATGACTGAACTTCTGCTAAAGCAGCAAGATCAATTGCATGGCCTTTAGGCCCACGACGTTTTTTTCTTTTAATCTGATCAGGTGATATTGTAATTACTGCCACACGTATTTCCTCAAGTGATTGAATCAAAGTAGAAGTTAAATTAGCCGAACTTTACCGTAGATAAGGTGTCATTATCAAGTCATCATTTATTTAAAGTCATATCATTTTAAATGATGTTGCTGGAATCAATATATAATAAAAATTATTTTAGGCTTTTTGGAGCACTTTTGAACCCCACACACCTTCTCACTTTAGTTGTTGTTGCACGCTTAAAAAGTATCACTAAAGCGGCTGAACTTCTACATTTAGGGCAACCTGCAGTTTCTGGGCAATTAAGAATATTACAAGATTTTGTAGGTGAACCTCTCTACCATAGAAAAGCGCATCAAATAGAGTTAACACCCGCAGGGGAGGGGTTATTGCAATATGCCTTGCGGATGGAAAAAAACCTAAATCAAGCGATAAACTATGTTCATAATTTAAAACAAGTGAATGCTGGTTGCTTGCGAATTGTCTCAACTATGACCGTTGCAAGTTATTATCTACCTCAACTAGTGGTTAAACTTCAAACCAGAAATCCTGGGGTACAAGTTTCTATGGAGACTGGTAATACTGCTGAAATTATCAGTAAAATCACCGATTTTGATTTAGGGTTTGTTGAAGGGCCTGTGAGTAAAAAAGATCTACCGAGCCAATATTCAGTTACACCATGGCAAGAAGATGAAATTGTATTGGTTTTACCTGAAGGCCATATTCTTGCAAAACAATATCCAGAAATTGTGCCTCTTGATGTACTTACAAAACATCAAGTTATTTGGCGTGAACCAGGTTCAGGTGCAAGACAAGCTATAGAAAAAGCGCTTTTAGAAGCAGGCATTATTGCGCCTGTTAATATTGAAGTGACGGGGGTATCAGCAGTAAAAGAAGCGGTAAGAGCTGGTTTGGGTATTGGATTTTCATCATCCCAAGCCTTAAGAAATGAAAGGGAAGGCTTGGTAGCCAGAAAGATTAATTCAATAGAAGGATTAGTTTGGCATCTAAATATTATTGCGCCTAAAAAGGTGATTCAATCAAGAGTTTGCAAAGCATTTATAGCGCTTTGTATCTTGTAAATAGGAGGTTTTTTTGAAACATTTACTACTTGGGTTATTAGTCTTATTTTCACAAACTACTTTGGCTGTAACGGCACTTTCTGTCACTGAAATAACATCAGGCGTTTTTGTTCATTTTGGGAACCATGAGGTACCTAATAAAACGAACCATGGCGCTATCGCCAATATAGGCTTTATCGTCGGGAACTCATGTGTTGCTGTAATTGATACTGGAGGTAACCCTGAACAAGGTTATGCCTTAAAACAAACAATAGAACAGACTACCGATAAACCTGTTTGTTATGTGATAAATACACATGTTCATCCTGACCATATCTATGGCAATATTGCTTTTAAACAAAAGGGTGTTAAGTTTATTGGACACAAAAAACTTGCTAGGGCTATGGCGACCCGAGGGACTTATTATATTGAAAAAGCTAATGAGCAATTAGATATTAAATTACAAGAAAAACACATTATTGCTCCAGACAAAGAAGTTAAAAAGCATTTGTTTATTGATCTAGGTGGTCGGAGATTAAGGTTAACTGCACATCCAACAGCCCATACAGATAATGACTTAACGGTTTTTGACCTGAAAACTAAAACATTATGGATGTCTGATTTATTATTTATTGAACATTTACCCGTAATAGATGGAAGTTTAAAAGGTTGGCTAAGTGAGTTAAATCGTATGGAAAAAAACCATTACAAATATGTTGTTCCAGGCCATGGTCCTATCGTTACTGATTGGCCCAAAAGTCTGCAACCTGAAAAACAGTACCTAAATACCTTATTAATAGAGATAAGAGCTATGCTGGCACAGGGAAAATTTATTGAAGATGCTATTGCAACAGTGGGCTATTCTGAAAAAGATAAATGGAAATTGTTTGACCAATTTCATAAACGAAATGTAACCACCGCTTTTGCCGAACTAGAATGGGAATAATCCCTTAACTATAAAGCCTTTTGGGGCGCTGGCTTTAGCCTGCTCTTGAGCGAAAGAATGCAGGTTAAAACCTGCGCCCCAAGTTAGAAGCCTAACAAATACTATAAATTACGCACGGATAAAATTAATGAATAACAAAATTATAATATGTTTTTTATTGATGTTACTTACCCCACTAGTAGCATTTGCCGCAAAAGATGAATCACAATGGAATAATACCCTTAAAAATCAGTATTTTTCGGGGGAATCTATTCAAGAATCTAATAATGTTATTGAAATTGATGCACCTTATAGAGCAGAAGACCCTGCATTAGTCCCCATAAAAATAATAAGCAAACTAAAACAAACTAAAACAAACTATATTAAAAAAATAACCGTGTTTGTTGATAAAAACCCTTTTCCATTGGTGGGTGAGTTTAGTTTTACACCAGAAACGGGTAAAGCCGATCTAGCAATGAGAGTGAGAGTTAACTCCTATAGTTATATTCGAGCGATTGCAGAAATGAATAATGGCAAACTATATATGACTAAAAAGTTTGTTAAAGCCAGTGGCGGTTGTTCAGCTCCTATTGGAGCAGATTTAGATGCCGCAATGAAACGGCTGGGTAAAGCTAAATTTAAAGTAGGGAAGGGGATTAAACTAGGTGAACCATTAGCGACTCAGCTATTAATAAGTCACCCTAATATTACAGGAATGCAGATGGATCAAGTGACACGATTTGTTAAGAAATCACACTTTGTCGATCATTTAAAAGTAACCTTTAATGATAAACCCGTACTGACAGCAAAAATTGATATAGCCATTAGTGCAGACCCAAATTTCAGATTCTATTTTATTCCCCGCAAAGAAGGCATATTAAAAGCAAGTTTTACTGACACTTCTTGTGAGTCGCCTACAAGTCGAGCTGTTTGCTCTAAAGGTAAAAAATTTAGTAAAGAATACCGCGTCTCTCCATAGTAACCTTAATATAGTTAAGGGTATTAATTTTAATATTTTTTTATGCTTTGTGTTAATATTCTGTATATGCGTACAGTTTAGAATATGCATGGTATTAATAATCATTTAACGAGGAAACTTAATGTCTTTAAAAAAACTAATTTTAGCTTTATCTGTAAGTGTTGCAATGCTTGGTGCTGCTCCTTCTACAATGGCAAAACCAGCAGGTAAAATTGAAAATGCTACTGGTGAAGCGACTGTTGTAGCTATTGCTGAAACTATCGCATTATCTCAAGAAGCTTTGCAAGCATTAAAAGACGAAAGTTTAGAGAAAAAAGAAATGATGGCTCTTTTCAAAACTGTAAAACAAAGAGCTAAAACAATCGAAAGTACAACTACATATATGCTTCGTGAAAAAGCACTAGGCCGTTTAGGTAAAGCGCGTTTATCTTATAAAAAAGGTAAAGAAAAATCAGAAACAATAGCAAAAATGGAAAAATCTGTTGAAACTTTCAAAGCAATGAAAGTTAGATTTGATGAATTTAACTAAGGTATTGCTTAGTTAAAATAAGGCCAAGTTAGAAATATAAGCTTAGTCTAAAAAAAGGGGGGTTATCATTAATGATAACCCCCCTTTTTTTGTATGGCTAAATATGTTTTACATCACAAAACACTGTGATTCAGCATATTGATCTGCCTCTTTTAGACGTGTCCTTAAATCTTTAGAATGCTCAGGATCACGAAAAACAGCACCATTCTCTCCTGGTGTTTTCTTTAAATAAGAAAAAGTTCTAGCCCCTTCATACTCATCAAACGTTAGTTTCTCCGCAATTTTATCAATCTTGCATCCACAAGCATATTGATTGATATAAGCTTTACTTCCCTCTAATCCACCATGTTTGGCAATACAATTAAAAACATATTCAACACGGTCACGCGTTGGGTAATCATTCTTTTGTACTGTTTCAATAGAATTATCAGGTGTTGTTGCACAACCAGATATAACAATTGAAAAGCCGATGGATAGCAAAAGTTTTTTATTCATAGTTTTATTTGTCCTTTTTTTAAGAAGAGTATTAGTAGAAAAGGCTTTTCTGACGCGATTATTCAATAACATTAATTGCTAAAAGAAAATACCAGTTAATTTTACACAAATTAACCTAAAAAGTGCTATTTTTAGCTTAGAAGACATTACTCATCAATGGATATGATGGGTGAGAATATGCAATTCCAAATAAAGTTGTTTACCAAACGGTATATCGCATCCAGTCAAATATGACAGAAGCAAAAAAAGGCGACTGGTTAAAAGAGAACCAATTACCCAAGATCAAATTAAAGGATATAAAGATATAATGTTTCAGAAAGGGCTTGATATCTCATATATTGAATTAGATAGTTAATCTAATGGGCATAAGCATCAGCAGCGTTATGTAGCTTTTGATGAACCAGTTACAATATTAATTGAAGGTGAGTTTGCTTTTTTTGGTTTAAGTAAAACATCAACAATCCCTTGGTTTTGACCTTTATTTTTTACGCTCTTTAACAATACAATAAAATCAATAAGTTACAATGCAATGATTTTTATTGGGTAAAAAGTGGTTTTTATCTATAAGTCTTTGTTGTAACTATTTTTTTACGCGTTTATAATGCGTTCACTGCCGTACAGGCAGCTTAGAAAACCTTAGTTGCCATTTTCTAAAACCTCTAATTGTTCACTGCCGTACAGGCAGCTTAGAAAATTGAGTGGGGTGAGAATGCTTGGGTACAGTCGTTCACTGCCGTACAGGCAGCTTAGAAACAGGGGAACTGCCTGAACCTGCATTGGATAATGTTCACTGCCGTACAGGCAGCTTAGAAATGCAATGGTGGTTTACGGTACTAGACAATGGCGTTCACTGCCGTACAGGCAGCTTAGAAATGACTTGGTGCGGTCTATTGCGTCGTTAAACCGTTCACTGCCGTACAGGCAGCTTAGAAATAATCCCATGGGTGAAGTGGCATTGTTGCGTCGTTCACTGCCGTACAGGCAGCTTAGAAATAGTACAATGGAATGACCCTGATGATTTTTAGTTCACTGCCGTACAGGCAGCTTAGAAAAACCCGAAATCCCTTTTGATGAGGATGAATCAGTTCACTGCCGTACAGGCAGCTTAGAAATAAATAACTGGAAACAAACACAGCAACTACTCGTTCACTGCCGTACAGGCAGCTTAGAAACCTACCCGTAGTGATACCAGCGAGTTATACGAGTTCACTGCCGTACAGGCAGCTTAGAAAAGTGCTGAGGCCATTGGATTAATTAAAGAGATGTTCACTGCCGTACAGGCAGCTTAGAAATATTTCATCTGTTTTAACAACTATTACAGACTGTTCACTGCCGTACAGGCAGCTTAGAAATAAATAAGACTTAGGTAATGTTAATGGCCTACGTTCACTGCCGTACAGGCAGCTTAGAAATTTCTCGCCTTATTATTAGTGGCCTGCGTAACGTTCACTGCCGTACAGGCAGCTTAGAAAACTTCGATGACTGATAAGCCATTCGGCAGGGGGTTCACTGCCGTACAGGCAGCTTAGAAATGAATGTGGCGTTGTTCAGTCTAGGGGTAAAAGTTCACTGCCGTACAGGCAGCTTAGAAACGCAAAGAATGAATACGCACTGTTAAAAGGTTGTTCACTGCCGTACAGGCAGCTTAGAAAACCTGCAGTTGATGTTCAGGGGCAGATTGATTGTTCACTGCCGTACAGGCAGCTTAGAAAATTGGTAGCCAATCACATCAGGGTCATTTTCAGTTCACTGCCGTACAGGCAGCTTAGAAATTACCTAAACCCATCTCAATATTGGCATAATAGTTCACTGCCGTACAGGCAGCTTAGAAATACAGGACAACTTAATGTTGCAGTTTGACCTGGTTCACTGCCGTACAGGCAGCTTAGAAATCAGACGGGTAGTGCCACGCATTTGGATTTTGGTTCACTGCCGTACAGGCAGCTTAGAAAAGCAAGCGCAGCAACAACGACTTTTAAATGTTGTTCACTGCCGTACAGGCAGCTTAGAAAATGTGGGCGAATGAAGGTAGAAATCTTTTTATGTTCACTGCCGTACAGGCAGCTTAGAAAGTTGATGTGCAGGCTGAAATAGATTCTGCTGTGTTCACTGCCGTACAGGCAGCTTAGAAAATCTAAAATAGAACGAGTGACAAGCGTTTTATGTTCACTGCCGTACAGGCAGCTTAGAAATACGACGTGGCGTGGCATAATTTTACTTTTAGGTTCACTGCCGTACAGGCAGCTTAGAAATTTGTGATACTGCAAAAATATTAGCTCCACGTGTTCACTGCCGTACAGGCAGCTTAGAAATTTTAAATGTTGTTGAAGTCGAGCAGAAAGTTGTTCACTGCCGTACAGGCAGCTTAGAAAATCAGAAATGCCGCCGCCAACAATAATAAAGAGTTCACTGCCGTACAGGCAGCTTAGAAACTTCAAGCTCAGTCAACACGCCTGTATTAATAGTTCACTGCCGTACAGGCAGCTTAGAAAGATGTGATCAGCCTGTAAATTTACAGGCCATGGTTCACTGCCGTACAGGCAGCTTAGAAAACAAACGTCTTGTGATTGATTAAACACCTGGAGTTCACTGCCGTACAGGCAGCTTAGAAATTAGTACAATGGAATGACCCTGATGATTTTTATGTTCACTGCCGTACAGGCAGCTTAGAAAGTTACAAAAGTACCATCCCAATCCAATCCTGTGTTCACTGCCGTACAGGCAGCTTAGAAATTCTGATTGGGTTAGCTCATTTCCTGTAATGGGTTCACTGCCGTACAGGCAGCTTAGAAATAAAAAATACCCGCACTTTATACAAGCCGATAGTTCACTGCCGTACAGGCAGCTTAGAAAACCAATAGGCACAATCGCGTGCTTATCATTTAGTTCACTGCCGTACAGGCAGCTTAGAAATGCTTTAACATCTGCTGAAGTGGCTGGATTGTGTTCACTGCCGTACAGGCAGCTTAGAAAAATTAAAACAGGAACCAAAGCAACACGACTTAGTTCACTGCCGTACAGGCAGCTTAGAAACCAATCAATAAAATTTTTGTGTCTTTGCTCATGTTCACTGCCGTACAGGCAGCTTAGAAAAGAAGGGTTTTATATGTGCTGTATAAAGTGTGGTTCACTGCCGTACAGGCAGCTTAGAAAAGTATCACCAGACACCACAGCAAATACGACAAGTTCACTGCCGTACAGGCAGCTTAGAAATACGCCTATTGTTGCTCAATCTGCTGTTAGAAGTTCACTGCCGTACAGGCAGCTTAGAAACACTTCACAATATTATCAAAATTCTTTGAATCGTTCACTGCCGTACAGGCAGCTTAGAAAACATGGATAATTCTCTCAAATTAATATTATTTGTTCACTGCCGTACAGGCAGCTTAGAAATTTTGTTCCAGAAATTAAAGAACCGATTAAACGTTCACTGCCGTACAGGCAGCTTAGAAAATACAGCAAGGGGATTCTATGCCCCTGCTTAGGTTCACTGCCGTACAGGCAGCTTAGAAACTAGACATTAAGCGTTTACGCCGTTTAGCAGGGTTCACTGCCGTACAGGCAGCTTAGAAATTGCGAATCCTCTCTTAATTATTCTTCTTTTTGTTCACTGCCGTACAGGCAGCTTAGAAATATTGAATGCGGCCTCTTGTTCTAAATCTCGCTGTTCACTGCCGTACAGGCAGCTTAGAAATTACGAATTGAACTACAAATGAACTGATGATCGTTCACTGCCGTACAGGCAGCTTAGAAATATATCCTTGTCTACTTCCATGGTCTTGTTATGTTCACTGCCGTACAGGCAGCTTAGAAAACCAGTAAGTATATAGAGGCCAATTATGGAACGTTCACTGCCGTACAGGCAGCTTAGAAACAACAACTATTAGCATTTTCGTTTAATACTCATTAAAACCATTATTCTTCAGCTGCAAAATCAACAATTTCTTTTAATTTAATATTCATTTCCTCTGCAAATTGATTAAGTTGTTTATTGCTAGTATCAATAGGTAATAAATGTGTTTTGATCATTGTTTGTCCCTCAAAATCGTAGGTAACAATATTACAAGGCATATAGCTTACAGCGTGAGGGGAGAGCTGTAGCAATGTTTTTGCATGGGTTAAATTACAAAACTGTACAGTATCGTAATTTGGAAAGCCTTTCGTGCCCCTCTCTCTAATCACTTTTCCTACCTTGCTGTGTCCAGTAATGCGAAAGTTGTGTTCAGCTATGGCAATTTCTAATTCTGCCAACACATCATCATAGGGTTTTTGCGTCTGTTTTTGGTAATAATGGACTGTCTCCGTACTTGTGGAGGGTATTTGAGACACACAGCCCGTAATAAAGAGTAAAATTAGTATAAAGGGTAATTTAATTAACATTTTTTAATAAAATACAGAATGATAAATAATCAGAATAATGTGACAGGTGTTGTGCTGGCAGGTGGTTTGGCTCGGCGCATGAATAATCAAGATAAGGGCTTAATTGATTATCATAACAGACCTATGGTGAGTTATGCAGTGGATGCGATGGCTCAAGTTGCATCAACCCTATTTATTAATGCTAATCGTAATCTTGCTGATTATAACCAATTTGGATATAAGGTTATTTCAGATAAAACGGATAGTTTTGACGGGCCATTAGCTGGGGTGTTATCGGCAATGGAGCAGTCTGATACTGATATTTTATGCGTTATGCCCTGTGATTCTCCCTTAATTAAGGCCAATCATTTAACTCAATTAATTAAAGCATTAGTCGACAATAATGCGGATATTGCTGTGGCCTTTGATGGCGAACGACTTCATCCCGTATTTTTAGCTTTAAAAACGTCTTTGCAGGAAAGTCTAACTCAATATTTAGGGCAGGGGGATCGTAAAATCGATTTATGGTTGTCACAACATCAATTAGTTAAAGTTGATTTCAGTGAAAACCCAAATATATTTTTAAACATTAATACTTTAGATGAGCTTATTGCTTTGGAGAGCCATAAAAATGACTGATTCCAATAAACTAGAAATTTCTAATGCAGGTTTAGGGTTTTCTAAAACAGTCATAGGTATCGATGAAGCAGGTAATGAAAGAGAGCTTGAGTTAGTAGGAGAAAGAGCTTTAACGTTATATGTTGATAAACAAGAAATTGTCACTTTAATGACAATGGGGACGCACCCAGAACTTTTAACTTTAGGTTATTTAAAGAACCAGGGCTTTTTTGAATCTATTGATGAAATTAAAGTCGTTCAAGTTGATTGGGAGACTGAGGCCGTTGCTGTTGTAACTAAAAAACAAAGCTCTGACTTTTCAAAACAAATGGAACAAAGAACGGTCACAACGGGCTGTGGTCAAGGTACCGTTTTTGGTCGTTTAATGGATAAATTGAAGGATATTAATGTTCCAAAATTAATCATTAAACAATCTGTTATTTATGGTTTATTAGATGCTTTAAGGTCGCATAATGAAGTGTATAAAAAAGCAGGTGCAGTACATGGCTGTGCATTATGTACAGGGAATCATATTGATTTTTTTGTTGAAGATGTAGGCCGACATAATGCTGTTGATTCAATAGCTGGATATATGTGGTTAAATAATATTTCTGGTGATGATAAGATTTTTTACACCACAGGAAGATTAACCTCTGAAATGGTGATTAAAGTTGCTCAAATGGGGATACCCATTTTACTATCACGTTCTGGTGCCACCCAAATGGGCTTAGATATGGCTAAACAATCAGGTGTTACTTTAATTTCCAGAGCGAAGGGTAAGCATTTTATGGTACTTAATGGGGCTGAGAATATTGAGTTTGAAAAAGTTTAGCTAGGGTAGGAGGGACCTTTGGTCGCGATTCTCTTGACCTTTATCAGACGCGGCCAATAGGCCCCTCCTACTTTGGCGACTAACATTTAGGGCGAAGGCTTTAGCCTTCATGCAGTAAAAAATATATAAAGCAGGAAAAAAATGCGCCTGTTTTCATGCTTCAATTTTGATTAAATAAACAATTAATGAACAGCCTACAAAGAATTATCCTTATTGACTCCTATATGCCTGGTATTGTGGAGTTGAAAGTTGATAAACATACCAATATTTGTGGTATTAACGCTTCAGGGAAAACCACATTACAACGGTTAATTTTGGTGTTTTATGGTGAATTACCCAGTAACGTTGTGCCTAGAACACGGGATAGTTTTGAGAAGTGGTATTTGCCAAGGCATTCAAGCTATTTAGTGTTTGAGTATTTCAATCATCATAACAATCTGAATCAAGTGGTTTTGTCGGCCAGTGCTGATGGACGATCAGTTAATTATCGTTTTATTGATCATGCTTATCAATTAGACTATTTTGTTAGCCGAACCATTAATAATAAACATGAGTTTTATTCTTCACAAGAATTAGGCAGGCAATTAAAATCTGCAAAAATTGATTGCTCAACCTTATTGGGTTCTATGGAGTATCGCGCTGTTATTCAGCATGATAAGACTTTATCAAGATCTCTTTCTCGGCATAAGGATATTATTCGTTTTACTCGACAGCATTCACTTTGTGGTAGCCAGCATAGTCTAAGGCATGTGGAAAAATTGGTGCAGGCTATTCATACCAAAGCGGGAAAAATGAATTCGATTAAAACGATGATTGCAGCCATTCTTGAGGAAGATGGCGTGCAACCCCCTAGCATTCAGATAAAAGCAAGCAATGTAGAGAATTGGGCGGCTAAAAGTTTAGTGGTTGAAGATATGTTGCATCGTCAAAAAGAGATGGCGAATTTATCCCATTTAGATTCTCAGGTTAATTATATTGAGCTGCAATTATGTGAAGATAAATCTTTTTTACAAGTGGCTTTTCAGGCTTGTTTTACTGAAACAGAATCTGATGAAAAACAACTAAAAGTCTTAAAGCAGGCACTTCAAAAAATTGAAGAATCCTGGCTGAATAAAAGGGATGATCTGACACTAGAAATAACACAAATAAACTCAACTATTGATGATGCAGAAAGACGATTAAGTCAGATTGAAACACGTTATTCAAACTATCTTGAGTCAGGTATAGAAACTATTCTAAACAATATTAACTACCTTGATTCTTGGCAAAGAGATTTAGCCGACCAGCAACAGCAATATAGCCTGTTGACTGAGCAACACAATGATATTGAAAAAACTTATCATAATCGTAAAACAGATATTTTAGAGAAGAAAGATAAGGAAATAGGCTTGGTTTCAAGCGCATTGGAAATGCTACAGCGGGAAAAAATAGATTTAATCGCCAAGCATTCTACTGAACAACGTGCTGATGAAAAAAAGCATCATCAAGTTGTTGAGCTATTGAACCAAGACTATGCCGAACGCATTGCAATTCAAACTCAAACAGTCAATAAATTGGAGTCTCAATTTGAGTTTATGGGGGCAACGGAGCAGGAGCAACAGGAAATATCTATGCTTGATACTCGCTTAGATAAGTTTGAACAACAACGTATTGTTGAAGTTGGAAAGCATAAACAGAGTGTTTTAATAGAGCAACAGACTAAATCTGAGTTAGATGACAATATGGCATCTTATTTATCTGCTGCTAAGGCTGTTGCTTCTTCTGAATCCTTGCTCGAACAGGCAAGAAAATTACGTTATCCTGAAGATGGAAGCTTACTTCAGTATTTGCGTTCTGATAATGAGCAATGGGCTGTTGATATTGGCAAAGTAATTGATCCTTCTCTTTTAGGTCGCAGTGATTTAAAACCAGAAACCCAGCAACAAGGAGATTCTTTATTTGGTGTTTCACTGGATCTTAAAGCCATTGATACACCTGAACATGCTCAGAATGATGATGCGCTGCGTATTAAATTTACTCAGGCAGATGATCAATTTACTTTAGATAAGCGTGTTGAGTCAGAAACTAAAACGAGTGTCTCAACGACGAAGAAGCAATACGAAGAAGCCAGTAAAAATCAAGTATTGTTACTGTCTAAAGTTGAGCGTACTGAAACCCAAATCAACGATTTAAAAAATGAAAAATCATTAATAATTAGTCGGCATAAAGTTAATCTAAAAAACCGTAGATCTGCAGTTAAGGATGAAATTGAAACGGCTCAGGGTTCGCTAAATACAAGCAAAAAAGATCATACTAAAGCCTTAGAAAATGCTAAAGACTCTTTTAAAGAATATTTTGCTGAATTGCTAGCCTTACATTCGGATGCAGAAAATGAAATAGAGACACGTTTAAGCTCAGATAAACAAAGGTTAAGTGAGATTAAAGTTGATGCTGACAAGCAGTTAAAGGTTGCTCTTCAATGGTATAAAGCAACTTTATCTGAACGTGGTGTTGATGAACAGGCTATTACCCATTGCCGTGATCGTATCAAAGAGTTGGATGATAATATTAAAGAAACGATTCATCGCCGTGCGGAAGCCAATGAATTTGTTGATTGGAAAAAATCTAATATTGAGCAGCTTAAACCCCAGTTACTTAAAGATGTTGAAAATGAAAAGTTACATGAAAACAAGCTAAGCACACAATTATCAACTGAAAAGTCTGAGTATAAAAGTCAAACAAAAAAGGCTAAAGGTGAACTTAGTCGCTTATCGAATGCTTTAGATATTTTACGCAACAATAGTAAAACCATCGAGCATACTCTACAGACTTTAAGCTCTCTTAATCTAATGCCTTCGCTTGCTGAGTCAATAGAACCTTTTAATTCAGAAATAAATTTTGAGGCTCTAGCTGAGCAGACTGCGGGTATAGAACTTAGAATTAATGAAACAACGCAGGTAAGAGAACGCTTAAAAGGTAAAATTCAAAGCTTTGATGCCTTAATTAATAGAAGTGGTGCGAGTGAATTAAGTGAAGCGTGGGAAAAGGCTAGGGAGCATGCCACTATCACAGATGCTTTAAACCCTGATTCTCATTTATTAGTTGCTGAGCTGGAGAAAATATTTAATAACTTACTGCCTCAACTTAGTGAAACGCTTGCCCACGAAGGCCAAAACTATAGTCTGGTTATTAAGAGTTATTATGATATTTTATCAGATATTGATAATAAAATTAGCGCTCAGGCCGCCAAAATAACACGTCATATTGGTGAAGAACTTGATTTAGAAGGTGTTTCTGAGTCAGCAGTACGTATTTATAGTACGGTTTCAAAATTAAAATTTTGGGATAACCTGAATGATTTCATCATTCATTATGAAGCATGGCGAGAAACGGGGTTTTCTAATAGACCGGAGCAAGCATTAATAGAATCAATTCAAGATGTCGCGCGTATTCTTTCGCGGAGTAGAGAGGATAAAATATCTATTCTTGATGTGTTAAATATTGAACTTCGATTAAAAGAAGGGGAGAGCCAACTGGTGATTCGAACCGATCAGGAGTTGGTAGATAGTTCTAGTCAAGGCATGGCTTATTTGATTTTATGTAAATTTTTACTGGCATTTACCCGTATGTTACGGGGAAGTTCCAATGTAGTGGTTCATTGGCCCATTGATGAGCTGGGGACGTTACATGTTAGTTATATTAAGAAAGTATTTGATGCCTGTGAGCGAAATAACATCACCATCGTCGGTGCTTTTCCAAATTCTGATACTAGTTTTCTTAAATTATTTTCTAATAGATATATTATGGATAGAAATACCCGTAGATTAACCACTATTCGTTCAAATCCCAGTTTATTATCGACTAAAATAGCGGAATATACTGAAAGCCAAAATGATAAGCAGGACAGGGTATGAGTCATTTTGCGGATATTGCTAAAAATTTGATTCAAGGTAAATTTATTTGTGAATATAGCTATCCCGAGGAATATGCCTTTTTAGTTAAACCCGGAATGTCTGACGAGATGGATGGGTATTTGCAAAAAATGGAGTTTACTTTATCAACACCACAGCAGGGCAATGGTTTTTATTGCAGTTATTTATTGCCTAAACATAACCATGCTGATTTAAAAAAACAATTTACTGAAATTATTACGGCCTTATCACCTCTAGTCAGTTTTTTAACCTTGATTCAACAAACTAGCGGAGATGACGATGTTATCCGCCCTGGAAATATATTGAGAATGACTGAAATACAAGGCGTTATTGAAGATACCACTGTTTTATCAACTCAGCTGGATAAAATAGTGAGTCACTCACTTTTTAAATCAACCAGTCCTACTGTAGAAGGGAAGCTTAAATTGATTTTTATGCGTTTGATAGAAATGGATTATTTAGCCTTATCTAATCCTGCCCATCAAATATATACAGCGACCAGTAAATGGTCTTTATTAATTGATCAGATTCGGTTTATTAATGATACAGAGAAATTATCACTTGAACAGCTAGTGGAAGACAATACCCAGCAGAGTGATTTATATGACTGATGAGATTCGTAAATCAGGTGTTCAATTTTTAAAGAGTTTAGGCAAACATGCTGATTTAATTTTAGATACTTATCTGCAGGGGACTGTTCCCGTTGATTATGAAGATAATCAAAAGACGATTGATACGCTTATTCAGCAACAGGTTCTATGGCAACCTTCAGAAGATGAAGGCTTACATTTAACTCGCGCTATTCGCAGTATGCTAGAGCAGGGCTTAAAAGATGAGCGTAATCGTCAGCTGGATATTAATATGGGGTCAGCTATTGCAACTATTAAAACCCTCACAGGTCATTACAAAGAAGCGCAATCTAGCGGTAATTACCGTGATGCCAGCGCTTATTTACGCGATATTGCTGAGCATGTTTTCTCTTTGATTGAATCGCTCAGGCGTAATGTACATAAACTTTGGACTCATATTAATAATGAATTTGGCAGAGTAGGGAGCTTATCTGCCAAAATTAGGGAAAATGAACTCGCCCAAGAGCAGGTTAATACTATTTTAATTGGTTTGACGATGTTCGATTTTAAGGATTTGGCTGAGTTGGCAGGTGCAAGTCCACAACTGCGGAAATTATTAGTGGTTAACCTGCAATGGGAGATTGATAAATGCGCCACTGAATTATCTTCAGCGCAGAAACGCTTATTTCGTATGTTAGGGCATTTTAAAGAAATTCGCAGTCGATCTGCTTTGGTTCAAGGCTTTCAGGTTTTTAGTGAGGCCCATCCAGATTATCAACCGCCATGTTATCCTGAATTAACAAATATGCCTGGCTTATTTAATGTGATCAAGCCTTTTAAATCTAAAGGGCTTTTAGATGTTAATATTGAAGACCCTGAATTTATTCTTACTCAATTAGTTCAGTCTATTAAAGTGGCTACTGTTGACCAAGTTGAAGCTCCTGATCGTGACCCCAGAGCAGTAGAATTTAATGAGATGGATGAAGTTGATATTATTGAAAAGCCAGAAACGCTTGCAGTAGAAAACTTTCTTAGCCATGTTATCGATAATAATGGTCAAAAAATATCGGCACTCTCTTATTATCAAATGATAGATTTCATTTTAGATGAAGAGTTCTGGTTATTTTCCGTCTTTAGTTATATGGATTCAATGGATCATGAAAGCAACCTATTTAAGACTAAGCTACTGATGAATACGCAATCTGAATTTACCGGCAATCAATTTATCGAAGATATTGAAGTATGGATCAGCTAAAAACAAAAGATATTCAGGCCTTATCCAGAGCCTATAAATCTGCCAAGCGATTAGTTAAATTGAGTAACTTATGGCAGTTTTTGAATACAGAATATGGAATAGGGTGCATAGACAAAAATAATTTAATACTACAGCATACTGATTATCAGCAAATTAGAGAGCTGATTAAAAGTGATATGGGGATTGATATTTCAGAGCCGCCGCTAACAGGTAGCCGTATTGATATAGCCAAATCCACAGGCAATGAAAAATTAAATGCAGAAGCACCAGGGCGACATCACCTGTTATTAAACAGCCCATCTGGGGAATTATTTATTAACGATCAATTGATTCCTTTAATAAAAGGAGCAAGTTATCGTGTTGATTGGCGAGAGGTTGATCTAAATAAAATCCCACCATCAATTATAGTGGTAGAAAATTTACAGGCCTTTGACTTTTTTAAATCATTCAATTTACCTGAATCCCTATCTCATGCGCTTGTTGTTTATCGGGGGCATAATATCAGCAGTAAAGCAGTGATAGATTTTTTAAATGCAACTTCACACAACACACAAATCATTTCTTTTTGTGATTTTGATCCAAAAGGTTTTGAAATTGCGTTATCAACCACTAAGGTGACTGATATTCTATTGCCAGAACTGGATCAAGCATTTGATGGTGCTGAGGGAACTAGACATGTTTTTGATAAACAGCACACATCAGTCACTCATTTTTCTAAACACGCTTTACCAAGCATTTTATATTCTTACTGGAATGAGTTGATGAAACAAAAGCTTTGTGTATCTCAAGAAAATATTTTAGCTCACTCAAAACGGTTGCTTGTTTTAGCCCTATAGCTACAACCAGCCTTGTTTTTCTTTTTCTGAAAATTCTGTTTTGATAAGACTGAGTAATCCAACTTTTTCAGTACCTTTAGTGTAGGATTTTATTAGCTCTTTATCTGTCTTAGATAAGTTAGGTAAATGCTTTTTAAAGTCATTAAGGCTTAAACGATTATTGTGCTTTCTTAGTATTTTATAGTGCTTATTTTCAATTGCAGTTTCTATTTTTCCGGCACATTTCTTACACAGATTTTTATTTTGGTTAACATCTGAAGGCCACCATATTAACTTACATTTACCTATACAGGCAGAAGTTGGTTTTTCATTACCATCCGTGAATGAAATATGAAAAGGTGTGTCAATTATTATCATTAGTTAATATGTATTTGAATTGATAGAATTTTTTCGAATTATGGCAGTTTTATCTTTTTGGCGGAGGAGGGGTATAGGTATTATCGAGGGTTTTATCTATTTTCACAGCAAGGCTTTGCACTGTTTTAATGGTTAGCTTTATGTTTGGGCCTTTAGCTTCAGAAATATAGTTTCCAATTAACTTGGAATCGCTGACTCTGATTAAATGTCCCATTAGATAGGAAAATAAAAAACTAGGTTTGTGAAGCCTTCCAACTAATACATAATCAGCACCAGCTTGTTTACCCAGTTTTGCTGCAACATCATGATGATCAAATAAATAACCTACACCACTATTAGCAAATTTTTGATCTTTAGAATCAATATTAATAATTTCATAATTGGCTGTTTTAAGTTCAGTTTCAAGCAATGGCTTTATAGAAGCGGTTCGTTTTAATTCTGAAGGTATTCGTGGTTTTAGTGTTAAATCTTTAAGCTCAAATTCAAGAATAGCTATTTTTGAGACAGCAGAAACGTTAGTATTTATAAAGAATAGTAGAATTATGCAGAAGATATTTATTATTGCTTTTTTATTATTGGTATTCATAACATTGCTTTTAGTCAGTAGAAAGACAGTAATAAAGAGCATAACACAGTAAGTGGCTTATGTAATTTTACGGTGTAAAAAGTCTCAGTCTACGCCGTTATTTTGCATATGCTCAATTATGAAGCTTTAATTATTGAATTAACTTTTAAGTTGTTTTTGCTGTACTTGTAACCAATTAAATGCCTTATCACGATTTGAAAACATTTCTAAATTCAAAGGTATATCTCGAGGGTATGATGCTAATAATTTGGTGCTTTCCATTGTAACTTTATTATGAACAACAACGGCTATTGCACTAATCTCTTTAAAGGATCGTAGTTGTTGGTGACCTTCAAAGCTATAGGAATAAGAGTTTTTTTTATTAATCAATAAACTAAATGGAGGTTGTAAATGTGAATATAAGAAAATTTGGTATTCATCTACTATTTTTTTAGTTATTTCAATCTCATTATTAACTATAACTTCGGCAATATTATTGTCTTGATGGATTGTTATTTGCGCAAAAGATAATTCATGTAAGTCCATATGCTAGTCCTTTATTCCTGATATTTTATAAAGTTTGATAAATTCTACTTCTTTCTTTGAAAGGTCTGATTCAGAACAATTATCAGACTCCCACAATATTTGTTTTCTGACAGTGTAATCTTTCTTTAATTCTGCGGGTAAGTTTTCAAAGCCTTTTAGGTTGCTCCCAAATGATATTTTTTACCATCATAATTGTTATTACAGGGTTCTATTTAATCATAAAACTGTTAGATATTGAGATCTTATTTAACTTCGCATAATGTATATTATGTTAAATAGCATAAGGGGTACCATAAACTATTTAACAACTAGTAATTAGTTCTGCTTCCATGACATGGTTCTATCTCAATGATTTAGACATCATGCCATTAGTTTTGTATTTATTAATCGTTCCCAAATTTATAGCTGATTTTTTATTCTCAACCACAATCTTGTGGAACGGTTGATTTAAACATCAATACCATATTTTGAGAATAAGGAATAAAGTGTTGGCCGAGTTACCCCTAATAATTTGGCTGCATTTGATACATGATTATTAGAATATGCAAGTGCACGTTTTATGGCGATTGTTTCTGCGACTTCTCTCACTTGTTTTAAATTTAAAGGCATTTCTTCTTCAGTTTGTTTTGTTTCATCAGGCAAGTAATCAATATCTAAATCATCAAGAGTTAAGAGTGAATCCTCAGCCATAATAACTGCTCTTTTTATTTTGTTTTCTAATTGTCTTATATTACCTGGCCATTCATAGTTTTCAATTAACTGGGCTGCTGGTTGGTTAAACCCTTTTATATTTTTATTATTTTCTTTACTAAAGCGTTTTAATAATGCTGTTGCAATAACAATGGCATCACCATCTCTATCTCTTAATGGAGGAATATCAACAATAAATTCATTTATTCGATAATATAAATCTTCTCTAAATCCACCCTCATCAATTTGCTTTTGTATATTTTGGTGGGTGGCACAAATAATTCTAACATCAACTGGAATTTCGGCCCGCCCGCCGAGCCTCTCTATTGTTCTTTCTTGAATAAACCGTAGTAATTTTGCTTGTAATGAAAATGGCAAGTCGCCTATTTCATCAAGGAAAAAAGTACCTCCTTCTGCATATTCAATTTTACCTTTTGTTTGTTTGGCAGCACCTGTAAAAGCCCCTTTTTCATAGCCAAATAATTCACTCTCTAATAAGTTATCGGGTATCGCTGCACAGTTAACAGCTACAAAAGGTTTTTTTGATCTATCGCTTAAGTTATGGATGGCTTTTGCTAATACCTCTTTACCTGTTCCGCTTTCACCTAATAATAGTGTTGTTACATTAGTCGGCGCAATTTTTTCTATCATTTTTGACAGTTTTTGCATCACTTCACTAGTCGCAATAATACCTTTTAAGGGTTCTGCAATATTTTTATTTAAGACTAAATTTTCTTTTTCTAACTGTTCTAATTGAAATGCTCGATCAATAATCAGATTTAATACATCTAGATCAACCGGTTTTTGGTAAAAGTCATAAGCCCCCATGGCAACAGCTTTAATAGCATTGTCTCTGTCATCATTGCCTGTTACAACGATAACTTTTGTCTCGGGTGCTAGCTGTAATATTTCTTTTAATGTGGCTAAGCCTTCACTTGCATTCGCGGGGTCTGGTGGCAAACCCAAGTCTAGTGTAACGACACTGGGCATAAATCGTCTCAATGCTGTAATCGCTTCTTCCCTATCTCCTGCAATAATTGTTTGATAATTATCAAAACTCCATTTTAATTGCTTTTGTATGCCAAGATCATCTTCTACGATAAGTAATGCTTTTTTTGCGTCCATAATTGTTACTTAGTATTTTATACTTTGGAGGAATATATAAATAATAGCTCATAATAAAAGAGATGTTTTTAATCTAGCTTAAATTAACTTCAGGTAGAGAGATAATAAATGAAGTCCCCTTCCCTACTTTACTTATGACATCAATACGCCCTGATTGTTGTAATATATATTCTTGGGCTTCATATACACCGATACCCATGCCTGCATTTCCCTTTGTAGTATCAAAGGGGGTAAATAATCGTTGTTGAATAAATTTTTCATCCATTCCACACCCTGAATCAATTATTTTGATGATAATATTGGTGGAAATTTTACTAACTTCTATTTGGACAATGCCATTGTCATCTGTGGCTTCTTGAGCATTTTGGACTAAATGACCAAGTATTGCTGTCATTTTTTCTTTTTCAGCTAAAACCCAATATTTATCTGCTTCTATAACGGCTGTAATATCAGGTTTATTTGAAGATTGTTGTAAAATTACATCTTGAATAATTCTTGATAATTCCACTTTGGCCTGATTACTTTCTTGTAGATTCCCTTTTTTTAACTGTCCTAAAATATGGTCAATTTTTTTGACGACGTTCTCTAGGGTTTCAATTGAGTCGTCAATAAATTCTGGGTTACGTTTATGTTTTTCAGAGTTTTTAACGATCAATGATATTTGGGCGACTAAATTTTTCAGGTCATGAACTAAAAAAGCTGAAAAACGATTATAGGCTTCAAACTGTCTTGCACGACTTAAATCTTCACTAATCTGAGTTAAAACAAGAGCATTAGCTAACTGCATGCCCGTTGTTTTTAATAAATCATGATCTTCCCAGTCTATCTGTCTAGAATATCTTGCTTGAGTTAATACCACAAAGCCATCTAGGCTATTTTTTTGAAATAAAGGTACTATCAGCCAAATATCTTCAAACTCAGCATGCCATTTATCAAGCTCTAACCCAGCATAAACATCAGGGTCATTTAAATATTCTACAAAGTCAATCACCCATTGCTTTTCAGAAATGAATTTAATTAATGATTCAGTTTTATAGGCTAATTGTTTACTATGTTCACCCAAACCAATATCAGCAGTCAGGTAATAATGTCCTTGTGCATTCTTAACCCACAAGCCCCCACCAGAACTATCAACTATATTGGACATAGTACGGATAATTAAATAGGCAAGGTCATCTAAGTTATCAAGTTCAGCAATTTTTTTACTAAGTTTGACCCATTCATCTCGATAGTCATAACGTTGCTGAAAAAAATGTTTACTAAAATAAACTTTTGCGAGTGCTCGTATTTTTCCTGATACAAAAAAAACCAGTAACAAAACAATAGCCAAGAAGATAAATCCAATTTGAGCAATAGCTCCCCAAGTCCCTCCATACAATTTAATATAGTATCCTGCTAGTGACATAATAAGCAGATAAACGCCCGCCCCTAGCAGTACGGTACTATGAAATATTAATTGATTGGAAACTTTTATAGTCAGTTCGTTTTTACTTAAACGATAGAGAGATATTGAAATAAGGGGGATTACTAATAGATTAACCAACCCTCTTAATTGCCATAGTAATGTATCTAACTCATTAAATAATAATGATTTGCTATAAAATACAAAATCAATACTAAAGATAGCGGCCAAACCTAAACAGATGAATTTTATCGCCCAACGTTGTTCTTGTACCGCATTTCTATAAAGCTGTTCTATTAAGATTAAACCGATTAACGAAAAAATAATATGGGCTAATGGACGAAAATCTAATCCTATAATTTGTTGCAGTGGATAGCGTAATTCAGCAAATAATTCTAAGATAATAATACTTATAATTAAGGCTACAGAGAATCGAATATGTGAATAGTGCTTTATAAAATAGTATTGATCATCAAACTGTTGTTTTGATATTAAGACACTCAGGAGAAAATACCATGCTAGGTTGCGTAATGATTCGACAGCAAAAATATCATGCAGATAGAAATCATCATTTTGTATTACAAATAGAGAATAGGCGCTCCAAACAAGACTAGAGGCAACTGCTATAGCACTGACTAACCCATATATATTCTTTTTAAAACTAACGAGCAGGAAACCAAGCAATAAAAAGTAAGCCATTGTTGAAATGGTATAACTATAAAGTGTAAAAAATTCCAATGACTTTACCTTTAATGTTTGTGTTGAATTTAGAATAAATATTAATCAGGAAATTTCTCTGTCCTAAGTCACTTTTTTTACAAATTTAGTTAAGATAACAATTTGTTGACCACTAATACGACCTTCAATATGTTCGGCATTATCTTCAACTAAAGAGATACCTCGAACTGCTGTTCCTCTTTTAGCGGTAAACCCACCACCTTTCACATTGAGGTCTTTGATTAATGTGACAGTATCCCCTGCTTTTAATACGGCACCATTGCTATCAATATGCTTAATGTTATCTTCATCACTTGCACCCTCACCCGTTGCTTGAGCCCAAGTTAAATTATCATCATCTAAATATAACATGTCTAATAAGTCTCGTGCCCAGCCTTCAGAGCTTAAACGGGTAAGCATTCTCCAAGCTATTACTTGAACGGCAGGTACTTGACTCCACATACTGTCATTCAAACAATGCCAATGATGGACATCAACTTTTTCAGGGTTTTCAATTTGCTCTAAACAGGTTTGGCAAATAAGAATGGATTCATCCGCACTGCCATTTGATGTGGGGGGAACTTCATAGACCTTTAAATCATCTGTTGCTGCACAGAGTTCACATTTTGATTCACTACGGGTTTGTAATTGTTTTTCTATACTCATTGTTATCTAATTATAATGAACTATTAAAATCGGTATTATTTATAGGTATTAATCGTTCCAAAAGTTTTCGCATGTAACTCCTTCTCCCTTGAGGGAGAAGGCTGGGATGAGGGTGAAATAGACTGCCAGAACTTATGGAACGATTAATATTAACTAATCATTCTTGCACGAACAATACGCCCTTTTATTTTTCCATTAGCAAAATAATCAAGCACCTTTCTTAAAGCCTGGCGTTCAATTGCTATATAACTAGCAATATCAAAAATATCAATTTTACCTATTTGTGAACTTGATAGTCCTGCATCACCTGTTAAGGCGCCTAAAATATCACCTGGACGAATTTTATTTTTACGCCCTACATCAATTTGCATTGTTGCCATTAAAGGGTGCACACTAAATTTTGAGTCTCGATTTAAAGAATCGATACTTTCACAGTGAGGTGATCTATCTTGATAGTCTTCAATAGCATTTACTCGCATTTGTTCTGATTTTATATACAGACTTAATGCAATGCCTTTTTCTCCAGCTCGGCCTGTGCGTCCAATTCGATGTACATAAATTTCAGGGTCACGTGGTAATTCAAAATTGATAACTGCGGATAATGATTTTATATCTAAGCCACGCGCAGCGACATCAGTTGCCACGAGTACTGAGCAACTTTTATTGGCGAAACGAATTAAAACCTGGTCCCTGTCCCGTTGTTCCAAGTCACCATGAATAGCTAATGCTTCAATATTATGCCCATCTAAAAACCGAGCAACCTCATCACATTGTTTCTTTGTATGACAAAAAACAACCGTAGTTTCAGGTTGATAATGTTCAAATAGTGCAAGTAATGCATCATTTCGGTCATGTTCTTTTACTTTATAAAAGACCTGTTCAATCACACTTTCTTGGTGTTCTGATTCAACATTTACAGTAACGGGCTCGCGCAAAATATTGCTACACATGTGTTCAATACTTTCTGGATATGTGGCAGAAAAAAGCAGCGTTTGTCGTTTTTTAGGTGTTAGCTCAATAATTTCATTAATAACATCTGAAAACCCCATATCCAACATCCTATCGGCTTCATCTAATACCAATGTTTTTAAACCATCAAGTACCAGTGTTTCTCTGTTTAAATGATCTTGTATACGCCCAGGAGTTCCAACGATAATGTGTGCACCATGTTCCAGAGAAGCTTTTTGAAAACCAAACGGTTTGCCGCCACACAAGAGAACTAACTTTATATTAGGAATACAGCGAGCAAGCTTACGAAGTTCTTTACCGACTTGATCGGCTAATTCACGAGTAGGACATAAGATTAAAGCTTGTTCTCCAAAGAAACGGGGGTTAATTTGCTCTAATAGGCCAATACCAAAAGCGGCTGTCTTTCCACTCCCTGTTTTTGCTCTGGCAATAAGATCTTTACCCTCTATGACTGGCGGCAAGGCTTGAGCTTGAACTGCTGTCATTTTTTTATAACCAAGAGAGTCTAGGTTGGCAATTTGCGCGCTAGAGATTGAAAGGGATGAAAAACTATCGCTAGCCATAAGTGTATTGCCTAATCAAAATTAGATCATTATAGCAGAGCTTTATTAATTAAGATGGATAGACAAAGGTTAAAGAACCCTAAATCACCTTTGAAAATTGTTGCTGTTTTTGGGCCAAATATTTATCGAAAATCATACAAATATTTCTTATTAACAAACGCCCTGCACTTTCAACCTGTATTCCCTTTTCGGTAACTAGTAAAAGGCCATCCATTTGCATCTGCTTTAGATTATTAAGTTCAGTTGCAAAATATTCTGAAAAAACAATTCCAAACTGTTTCTCAACACGACTAAAATTCAACTCAAAATGACAAATTAATTGTGTAATTACCACCCTGCGTAATTTATCATCTTCATTTAAATCCACACCTTTAAAGACAGGTAGTTTATTTTGAGATATTAATGTGTCATATTCTTCTAATGTTTTAACATTTTGAATGTATGCATCTCCTACTCTACCAATAGAAGTAATTCCCATACCCACTAAATCGCAGTCTGAATGCGTAGAATAGCCTTGGAAATTTCTATATAATTTACCTTCCCGTTGCGCGACAGCCAGTTCATCATCTGGCTTGGCAAAATGATCCATACCAATATAGACATAACCTGCATCAATCAAACGGTTACCTGTCATTTGTAAAATATCCAGTTTAACTTCTGCACTTGGCATATCTTCATCATTAATCTGCCTCTGTGTTTTAAATCTTGAAGGCATATGAGCATAATTAAATATTGAAAACCTATCAGGGGAAACAGCCAGTACTTTATCTAAGGTTTCAGAAAAAGTATCCACGGTTTGTAAAGGTAAACCATAAATTAAATCAATACTGGTTGATCTAAAACCATGTTTTCGAGCCGCGTCTAAAACTGAAAAGGTTTGTTCTTCCGTTTGAATACGATTAACAGCCTTTTGTACGGCAGGATTAAAGTCTTGTAGGCCTAAGCTAATGCGGTTAAAGCCTAATTCACGTAATTGTGCAATTGTCTGGTCATTAGTTTCTCTTGGGTCAACTTCTATAGAATACTCACCTTTATCATCATCCCGTAGGTTAAAATGCTGACGTGTTGCATCCATCAAAGCTTTCATTTGTTCAAAACTTAAAAAGGTTGGCGTGCCGCCCCCCCAATGTAGTTGGTTAACTACACGTGTTTTGTCAAATAAAGAACCTTGCATTGCTATTTCTTTAAACAGGTTATTTAAATAAGGTTCTGAATGTTTTCTATTTTTGGTAATGATTTTATTACATGCACAATAAAAACAAACGGTATCGCAAAAAGGAATATGGAAATAAAGTGATAAAGGCCCACCTGCGGTATTCGATTTTTCAATATGCTGTTTATACTCTTTATCAGCGAAGCCTTCGTGTAGTTCTAAAGCTGTGGGATATGAGGTATATCTAGGCCCCGCTTTATCGTAGCGGTGAATTAAATCAAGATCAAATTTTAGTGATTGGTCCATATTTTTATAATTTATACATTAGAATTTAAGGCATAAAGCCTTGATTCCTCTTTGTTTCATCAAAGCTACAATAGAGTATTGGAAACTAATACCTTAATAATTTCATTCAATAAACTTAAATTTTTTCATTTATCATAATCGTTACATTTTGTGACTCAGACCGTTCAGGTAATGCCAAAGACCCTATATAATCACCTGCCTGTGGCATTGCCGTACCTGACTTAGAGACTCTAGCCACAACTTTAACCGCTTTGAAATTAGATAACTTCATACTTGGCATCATGGCCATATTGTCATCTAAAGTGACTTTTAGCGGTAAATCAGAGACCTTTTTTCTGATAATGGCTAATGGCATCGGTGGTCCTGTTAAGGCTTTTGCATAGATAAAAATGGTATCATTAGCATTGAGTGTTGTTTTAATATTTGCTGCTATATCAACTTGAACTTGAATCTTAGCAGCTAATATAGGTTTAGCATTTCCCCCAAGAATCTCCTCTTTTTTAATTTCTGCGGTTAATTGATCCGTTCGAGGTTGAATAGATGCTATAAGTTGCTCAACTTCCTTATATGAATCCGAATCTTTAGGTAAAATGCCTAAAAGTTTTTGCCAGTATTTTAAGGCTTGGGAAAAATCTCGTTGCTCTGCTTTAGCCATACCAGCAAGCCATAGAGCTGTTGTATCATTTGGTGATTTTTCGAGTGCCTTAAAAACTAATTCAGCTGGTTTGCCAGATATTCTGCCATTGTTTACCATAGCTAATGAATCAGCATAAGGTAATAATATTTCTGGGTCATCACCTAATATTGCATAAGCTTTTGCAAATGAATTAGCAGCCAGTTTATACTGTTTTAAATATTTGAAAGAACGCCCTAGTAAGATCCAGTCTTTTGCATTACTGGGGTCTTGTTTCAAACGTTTTGCCAGTTGCATCACCATGGTATTTATATCTTGAGCCCCCTTTCCATTAGTTGCATTTAGTGGCCGTTTTATTTCGGCCTTAATTAAAGCATCGGGCTCACCTAATGAATAATAAATGGGGACTGAAAATAAAGGGATACATATTGCAATAATCGGAATAGCCCAACGCCCTTGAGATGCAGAATGAATTTGGGTTTGTTCAATATCTAAATCATCACCTAATGTTAATTCTAGTTCTGCATATTGTTCATCAAACTGATGCTGAGAAAGATTCCCTGTTTGTAATTGATTTTTTAAATCTTTAGCGCGTTCTTTAGCGATATTGATATTACGCTGATCTGAATCAGCTGATTCTATTTCACTTTTTCTTAATAAGGGAGGAATAATAATGATTAAGGCAACAACAATTAATATTGATACTACAATCCAATAAGTTAAATTCACTTTTCATCCTCATTATTTAGCAAATTTTTAATCTTTGCTTTTTGTTCCAATTTCTCATTGGGTAATTTAATGTTTTTGTTTGATTTTTTAGCGCGACTAACAAAAAACATCACCACTAAACCAATCACTAAAAAAACAACAGGTCCAAGCCATAACAAACCTGTTTTTGCTTTAAAAGGAGGATTGTATAAAACAAAGTCACCATAACGGTCAGTCATAAATTCAGCAATTTCATCTTTGCTTTTACCTTGTTGAAGCATCTCATAAACTTGACGGCGTAAATCTTGAGCTAATTCGGCATTAGAGTCAGCAATAGTCTGGTTTTGACAAACAAGACAGCGGAGCTCTTCAATTAATATTTTGTATGATTCTTCTTGTTGTGGGGTATCAAACTTCTTATATTCCACCCCTGAAAAACAGTTCAATGAATAAAATGATAGTGCTAAAAAAAATATTATTTTCATTCGCTTTCTGCCTGTAACTTTTTAATCAGAGGAATAAGAATATCTTTCATATCATTTGGCTCTACTGGGCCGGTATGCTTATATCTAATAATCCCTTTTTTATCGACCACAAATGATTCAGGCACACCATAAACACCATAATCAAGACCTGTCCGACCTTCTAAATCCATCACACTGATAGCATAAGGGTTACCCAGTTGAGCTAACCACTGTTTAGCATCTTTAGGATCATCTTTATAATTTAAACCAACCAAAGTAACCAGTTTCTTTTTTGCTAATTGATTAAACAAAGGGTGTTCTACACGACAAGACCCACACCATGATGCCCAAACATTTAATATCCAGACATCTCCAATTAAGGCATGTTTAGTCAGCATTCTTCCTGGTTGACCTAATACAGGCAAAGAAAAATCTGGAGCTGGCTTGTCAATCAATGGTGATGGAATATCCCTTGGGTTTAAATTTAACCCTAACGCTAAAAAAACAGCCATCACTGAAAATAAGGCTAAAGGTGTTAAATACTTAAGCATCAAGCGGCTCCTTATTAGCTTTACGATAACGTGTATCGCTGGCTGCAATTAAGCCACCTAACCCCATAAAAATAGCGCCCATCCAAATCCAGCGAATAAAAGATTTATAATAAACTCTTAAACTCCAGGCTCCTTTGTTATCAAGCTGTTCACCAATAGCCACAAACAAATCTCTAAATAAACCTGCATCAATAGCCGCTTCAGTCATTGGCATTTTTTGTACTCGATATTCACGTTTTTGAGGCTGTAGCTTAGCAATCACATTTCCCTCATAGCTCACAGTTAAAGAGCCTTCTTTAGCAATGTAGTTAGGCCCCTCTGTTACTTTTACACCATGAAATTCGAAGATATAGCCAGCCATATCTAACTTATCACCAGGTATCATTTTTACGTCTTTTTCTATGCTATAAATTGAAGTAAAGGTAATACCTATAACAAAAACTGCAATACCCAAGTGAGCTACGGTCATTCCGTAAAAACTTGCGGGAATATTGGTTAATCTTTGCCAACTTAGCCCTTGGGGACCTAAGCGGTCTTTAAATGATAAAGCTACAGTGGCAGTTGTCCATATTGCTAAACTGGTTCCTAATCCTGCACTCCAGGAATAAAACGGCATCAACAAAGGAATTAAAAAACCTGCACCTAAAGTAAAAACCATAATGCCTTTTAATCGCCAACTCAGCACTTTAATGTCATCACGTTTCCAACGAATTAACATGCCAATACCCACAGCAAAAGCAAGGGGAGCCATTAAGGGAATAAAGACAGCATTAAAATATGGAGGGCCTACAGATATTTTTCCCATACCTAAAGCATCTATCACCAAAGGATATAATGTACCCAATAAGATACTGGCTGCGGTAACAACTAATAAGACATTATTAAATAACAGAGTAGATTCTTTGGAAATTAACTCAAAACTCACACTGCTTTTAACTTGTGGTGCTCGGATGGCATAAAGTAATAATGATCCGCCGACAACAACAGCAAGGAAAATTAGAATAAATAAACCGCGTGTTGGGTCACTAGCAAATGCATGTACAGAAGTTAAAACACCTGAGCGCACTAAGAATGTACCTAATAAACTTAATGAAAAAGCAAAAATAGCCAGTAAGACAGTCCATGTCTTAAATGCGCCGCGTTTCTCACTGGCTGCTAGGGAATGTATTAAGGCAGTTCCCACTAGCCAAGGCATAAATGAAGCATTTTCTACGGGATCCCAGAACCACCAGCCACCCCAACCTAGTTCGTAATAAGCCCACCAACTGCCTAATGCAATACCAATAGTAAGAAACATCCAGGCTAAATTGGTCCAAGGTCTAGACCATCTAGCCCAGGCTGAATCAAGCCGGCCTTCTAATAAGGCAGCGATAGAGAAAGCAAAAGCAACTGAAAACCCAACATAGCCCATATAGAGCATAGGGGGATGAATTGCCAAACCAGGGTCTTGTAATAAAGGGTTTAAATCTCGTCCTTCAAGAGGTGCTGGAAATAATCGGTCAAAAGGATTGGATGTTAATAATAAAAATAAAATAAAACCAATACTCACAAGACCTAAAACACCTAATACTCTAGCCATCGTAGTTTCAGGTATATTTTTGCTAAAAAAAGCAACCAGCCCAGTCCAGATAGATAAAGTTAAAGCCCATAATAATAATGACCCTTCATGTGCCCCCCAAACCCCTGAGACCAAATAGAGTGTTGGTAAAGCTGTATTAGAATTATGTGCAACATAAGATACTGAAAAATCATGCACTAAGAATGCATACGTTAAACAGGCATAAGAAAGTGACATAAACAATAATTGTGCAAATGCTGCCGGCTTTGCAACAGCAACCCAGCCACTAATTGAACGATAAGCTCCAAAGATAGGGAATATAGCTTGTATCACGGCCATAAAAAGCGCAAGAATCAAGCAAAAGTGTCCTAGTTCAGCAATCATATTATTTCCCTATTATTGTTCTTGTGATTCAGTCTTTTTTAGACTTTCGGCGACTTCAGGCGGCATATAGTTTTCATCGTGTTTAGCCAAAACTTCTTCAGCAACAAAAACACCTTTTTCATTCAAACGGCCATTTGCTACGATGCCCTGCCCTTCCCTAAATAAATCTGGCAATATGCCAGAGTATTCTACTGTCACTTGTTTACCGTAATCAGTTAAATCAAAGCGAACTAAAATGTCTTTGTTTGGACGAGAAATACTGCCATTGACCACCATGCCGCCTAAACGAAATTTGGCGTCTTTAGGTGCTTTGCCCTCAGACACCTCGGTCGTTGAAAAAAAGTACATTAAATTTTCATTAAAAGCTTGTAAGGCGAAGGTTGCAGCCGTTGCCACACCTGCAACCATTAATAAAATAAGTATAAGTCGTTGTCTTCTAACTGGAGTCATTATTTAGCTCGTTTCTGTTTTAAGGCTAATTCACGTAAAAACTGTTTTTTTTGAATAATGGGAATAACTACATTGAGTAGTAAAACCACTGTTGAAATACCATAGGACATCCAGACATAAAAGCCGTACCCCCCCATCGCCAAAAATTCAGCAAAGCTATTCATTATTTATCCTCCAATAATTTTTTAACCCACTGGGTATTTTGTTCACGCATTAATATTTCAACCTTAGCTACTTGCAACATAGCAATAGCATAGTAAAACTTAAATGCTGTTGCCATAACCAATAAAGGAATTAACATATCGAGATGAATTGAAGGTTTATCCATTTTTGTTACTGTTGGGCCTTGGTGTAGCGTATTCCACCATTGAACTGAATAATGAATAATAGGAATATTGACGACACCTACTAGTGCTAATATGGCAACGGCTTTAGATGCAGTTCTCTTATCTTCAATAGCGCCATATAGACTGATAACACCGAGATAAAGAAATAATAAAATCAACTCCGAGGTTAAGCGAGCATCCCATACCCACCAAGTTCCCCACATGGGTTTTCCCCAAAATGAACCGGTTACTAGAGCGATAAAAGTAAAACTTGCACCGATAGGCGCACTACTGATTAATACAACATCTGCTATTTTCATTCGCCAGATAAGTGATATCCCCCCAGCAATAGCCATCACAACATAAATGAATAATGACATCCAAGCCGCAGGCACATGGACATAGATAATACGGTAACTATCGCCTTGCTGATAATCGGTAGGGGCTAAATATAATCCACCATAGAGGCCATAGCCTAGTAGGATTAAGAATATAGCTGTTAACCAGGGTAACAATTTATTACTCAGGCTATAAAAATAGGGAGGGGAAGCTGTTTTATGATAAAAACGAACGATAAATTCGGGAACAATGGACATAAATAAAAATAAAAGTTAATCAAAAATTAATATGAAGTTTAATAAGGCTAATTGACACTCATTTTTAAAGCAGCAGCAGCAGGTAAAGGTGCTAAAACGGCAGACATGAAGAAAATAGCGATTAAAATATTTATTTGCGGGTCTACTGATAAACCATTTCCAGCCATTTCAACGGCATTACTTGCAAAAATCAAAACAGGAACATAAAGAGGCAACACTAATAATGAAATAATCATTCCTCCACGCCTTAGCCCAACCGTTAACGAAACACCAATTGAACCAATTAAACTTAAAACAGGTGTAGCTAAGACTAGAGTAAGAAATAAAGTTCCCAAAGCTTGTTCAGGTAGGCCTAAAAAAATAGCTAATAAAGGCGCAACGACTAATAATGGCACCCCCGTCACTAGCCAATGAGCAATAATTTTTGCCATGACTAATATTGTTAAAGGATGCGGACTTAATAACAATTGCTCTAACGAACCATCATCAAAGTCTGAACGAAACAAACTATCCAGAGAGAGCATAACAGCAAGGAGTGCAGATACCCAAATAACGCCAGGTGCCATTATTTGTAATAATTTAGGGTTTGCACCCACACCCAAAGGAAATAAACTGACCACTAAAACAAAGAAAAATAAGGGATTAGCTATTTCTGCACGACGACGGAAAGCCAAAATCAAATCACGCCGAATTACGGCAAAAAAAGCAGACATTAATGACATTAGGATAAGTTTATTTTTTGTACATCAAGCTCATGTAGGTTGAGGTCGTGATGAGAGGTTAATATAATCATACCACCCGCAACAATATGTTCATGCATTAATGATTCAACAAGGGTTATGCCTTCTTTATCTATAGAAGTAAAGGGTTCATCTAGAATCCATAAGGTGTTTTTTGTTATCAAAAGTCTTGCAAGTGATAGTCTGCGTTTTTGTCCAGCAGAAAGTGATTGAACTAATGTGTCATCGTATCCTGATAGATGGACTTTATCTAAAGCGGCTCCAATAGAATATTTTCCGGCTTGACTAAGAGATAATGACATTTTAAGATTTTCTAACACGGTGAGTTCTTTTTTTATACCATCCAAATGTCCCACATAGGCCATATCTGAATAATAAGAACTCTCTTTTATTATATTGCCACACCAATATAATTCACCCGTATCTTGTTCTCTAAATCCACAGATGATACGTAATAATGATGTTTTTCCACTACCATTTTTACCCTCTAATAGTAAAATTTGATGATTTATCAGTTTAAAGTTCAAGCCTTCAAATAAAACTCTATCATCCCTAATACAGGCGATATTTTTTACTTCGAACACCGCATTTTGTGAAACTATATTATCCATCAATTATTAGAAATAATATTTAAAGGTGCATATAGTATCAATAACTCCCCCAGGTTCCCAGTTAGTTATTTATTAAAGAGCCTTCTATTTTATGATGGTTATTTTTAATAATAGTAACTTTGTCAATTTTCTTTACATATTCATTTCAATAAGAATTACAGCGACAAATATTTTGTAACCTATTGTTATATTTAAGATTTAATTCTATATTTACTTTAAAATCAATGAATTATTAGTGTCGACTTTTTTTACATAAAGGAATTAAAGTGATGTTCTAAATAAATATATCCTTTATAAATCAGCAAGGTAAATATAGTGGCACCAATATTGCTGTAAGTGGTTTGAGTTATATCTTATATGATTTAACTATCATAAAACATGTTTAACAACTTTTAATTGTAAGGAATAAAAATCATGAAATTTAGTTTACTTTTGGGCTTGCTGCTTATTGCAACGAACTCTTATGCGGTATATGAGGATTTTTCTCTAGATAATTCTGATATTAATAATTCTCAATATATTGGTGATCTAGATGAAAATGGTGATATTCATCTATTCGGTGCCCGAGGTGAAGTTTCAGTATTTGGCGTGACTATCATTGATAATGACAATGCTGATTTTTATAGCTTTGACGCTTCTGCGGGTAATGGCATTTCTATTAATGTTTTTACACCAGAAGGCCCAGAAGAGTTTAATGACACAATACTTGGACTTTTTGATGTCAATGGCAACGAAGTTGCTACAAGTGATTATGATCACGTAGCATTTGATGAATACGGTTACGATCCAAAAATAATTTACAATATTACAGAAACAGGAACTTATTTCTTTGCTCTTGCTGGTTGGGGTGATGATTTATATACGGGTGATATAGCTACTGATGGAGAATCTACTGATTTTCTTTATACTGTTGAAGTATCAAATATTCCTTTTACTGCTCCTGAGGTTTCAAACGTCCCAGTTCCTGCTGCAGTCTGGTTATTTGGTACAGCTTTAGTGGGTGTTGCTGGATTAGGCCGTCGTAGAACTGTTTAATTTCGGCTAATAAAAAACGGACACATAAAGTGTTCGTTTTTTATATCTATCATGGAGACTTAATTTTATCACGAAGCCATGCGAGGTATTATCTCTACTACTTCCACCCCTCCTGTTTCCACTCTATTTCTTCCCTTTTCTTTAGCAACGTATAAAGCTGAATCTGCCGAATGAATTAATTGAACTGAAATTTCATTTGATGTTGTTGTTGATAACTTGCTTGGTAAGTAGGTGGATAGACCTATAGAAATTGTCACATTTATATCGACATCATTGTATATTAGAGCCAAATCTTGAATACTTTCACGGATTCTTTCTGCAATGTCAGCAGCCATTACTTCAGGTATATTTGATAACAAAGCAACAAATTCTTCGCCACCATACCTTGCAAGTACATCATTACTTCTTAACTGTTTTTTAATAACACTGGCAACAATAGATAAAACATAATCACCCGCTTGATGCCCATAAGTATCGTTAACTAATTTAAAATGATCAATATCTAAGAACAAACAGCTTAATGGCTCATCATTACGTTGGCTTCTATCAATTTCTTCGCCAATTCGTTGCTCAAGAAACCGCCTATTATTGACTCCTGTTAGCGTATCAATAAGACTGGTTCTACGCATCATTTCAAAATTAAGGTTATTTTCTAAACAAATACTGACAACTGAAACCATATGTTCAATAAAATCAGTGGCCATATCATTGATAAAGCGATTAGGCTCATAACTTCCAAAATTTAATGAACCTAAATATTTGCCTCTACGTCTCAGCGGAATAATTGCTACAGAAACAGGTTTTCGACCCGTTTTTGGGAAAAATCCAGAACAACTTGCTTGTCGATACGTACCTAGGAAAGGTGTTGCAGAAATACCAAAAGTACTTTTTAATAATTCGTTATTATTTAGCATAATCAAACGATTATTATTTTTATGATCATAACCATCATCAGTCAGAAAACCAGCAATTTCGGCCTTTTCGTCAATCAAGCAAAAACTAATGACATCTAAATCGAAGAATACTTTTGCATCATCTAAGAGCTGGTCAATCATTTCAGCTAATGAATTGAGGTTGAGCAATCTCATTTCAAAGACCTGAAACCTTTTTAGTGTAAGACTATTGTGCTGAACTCTGTCAAGCATACCATCCAAATGGCTTTGCAAAACACGTAGTTCTGTTGTGATATCTTCTTCCAAGTGAAATGTCTCTGTATGTGGTCGGCCGATGTAAATTTTAGCAGTAAAAATTAAACTTACAACTAAATAATTATTAAAAAACTGTCATGTTAAGATGGAATGACAACGTTCAGTAGATTCCATACCTTTTCTCAAATATTCTGTATGTCAAACCCTGTAGAAGACCAAATTAGCACATTACGCAACCAAATAAACTTACATAATTCACATTATTATACAGAAGATAGCCCTGTTATTACCGATGCTGATTATGACCGATTACTTTTGCAATTAAAAAAACTCGAGTTTGATAATCCAGAATTAGACTCTCCTGACTCGCCAACTCATAAAGTCGGTGGCACTATTTTAGACAATTTCAAGAAAGTGAGTCATGAGGTCCCCATGCTTTCTTTAGATAATGTTTTTAATGGTGATGATTTATCAGATTATATTGATCGAATAAACAATAGATTAACATCAACTAAAGAACACATTTTTTGTGCTGAGCCTAAACTTGATGGATTGGCAATAAGTTTGCTTTATGAGAATAGCATATTAGTCAGAGCTGCAACTCGAGGGGACGGATCTGTAGGAGAAGATGTCACCCATAATGTTAAAACAATTCAAAATATCCCTCACCAATTGACGGGACATGATGTTCCCGAGGTTATTGAAATTCGGGGGGAGGTCGTTATGCCTATGTCTGCTTTTAATAACTATAATAAAAAAGCAGCCGAAAAAGGTGAAAAAAGTTTTGTTAATCCGAGGAATGCAGCTGCGGGAAGTTTGCGTCAATTAGACTCTTCAATCACTGCAAAACGTCCTTTAGCTTTTTATAGTTACGGCATTGGTCTGTTAAAGAATGCAACGCTACCTAATAGCCATTTCCAACGTTTAAAATTACTTAAACAATGGGGCTTACCTTTAACAGATGAAGTATTAATCAAAGTGGGTCTTGAAGGTTGCCTAGATTATTATCAATTCATTTTAAATCAAAGAAGTACCCTACCCTATGAGATAGATGGCATTGTATACAAAGTAGATGATATTGATTTACAAGAACAGTTAGGGTTTGTTTCTCGTGCACCTCGTTGGGCTATTGCACATAAATTTCCTGCTCAAGAAGAACAAACTGAACTATTAAATGTAGAATTTCAAGTAGGACGGACAGGGGCAATTACTCCCGTTGCCATATTAAACCCAGTCTTTGTTGGTGGTGTTAATGTAAGTAGAGCTAGCTTACATAACCTTGATGAAATTAAACGCTTGGGCATTAAAATAGGTGATACAGTTGTAGTCAGACGTGCTGCTGATGTTATCCCTCAAATAACTCGCTCTCTTTCTAGTCATTCAAATAAAGCTGAAGAAATAGTTTTTCCTATACATTGCCCTGTGTGTGAATCAGATATTGAAAGAATTGAAGGTGAAGCAGTTTCCCGTTGCAGTGGTGGTCTTTTTTGCGCAGCACAACGAAAGGAAGCTATTCAATTTTTCTGCTCACGCAAGGCACTGAATATTGATGGTTTGGGAGAAAAAGTTGTTGAGCAATTAGTAGATGAAAATTTAATCAATAATCCTGCTGATTTATTTTCTTTAACAGCTGACCAACTCATTCCCTTGGAAAGAATGGGACCTAAAAAGGCTGAAAATATTATTAATGCCTTAGAAAAATCAAAAAACACTACCTTTGCAAAGTTTTTATTAGCTCTTGGAATTAGAGAAGTCGGTGAAGCCACTGCAAAAAATTTAGCAGACTATTTCCTTTCTTTAGATGAATTAAAACAAGCGGAAATTAAAGGTTATGATTTGCAAGTATCAACTGTCAAAGATGCTATAGAGCAACAAGAAAAAATCAATATTTTTAAATCAGAAATAGAGTCTAAAAAAGAATTATATGCCATTTTAATTGTTTCAGTTAAAACTGAATCTGATTATCCAAAAAAATGGAGTATTAATGGCCTAAATGATGCCAAACAATTTATAACCGTAGAAATCAAAAATACATCTGATGATTTATTAAATGAGCTGAATCAGAAAAAAACAAACAGAAATGAAAAATTAATTATTCGTCAAGCATTGCTATATTTATCTCAAACTTTTAAAAAATCATTACTCGATGTTGATGATGTAGGAGAGATTGTTGCTAAACATATTTATACGTTTCTTCGCCAAGACCATAACCTTGAAGTGATTGAAGCTCTAATTTTAGCTGGAATAAAATGGCCAGAAACTGTACATCATGAATTAGCTAATAAGCCTTTAGCTGATAAAACTTACGTTTTAACAGGTAGTTTAAATAAAATGAAACGCAACGAAGCGAAAGCATTACTTCAAGCTTTAGGTGCACAAGTTTCAGGAAGTGTGTCAGCTAAAACAACCTGTGTGGTTGCAGGTGAAGCAGCTGGGTCAAAACTTATTAAAGCACAGCAACTAAACATTCCTGTTATTGATGAAGATGAGCTAATTCAATTACTAGACTCCTTGAATATAGATATATAAAAATCTACTTGCTTACGGACTAGGTTCTGCCCTGCCCCTACAACAATTAGTTTATTCTTGACACCCATAAGATTTAAGATAATAGAGGCTTATAAATAATCAGCACCTTAAATTAACAAAACAAATTAAATCAATCTATTACGTTTTTGTTACTTAGAAAAAATCTATATATCTTTTAAAAAAATAGTTTCAGATGTCGTGTTTAGATTAATGAATTTTGTGGCCTCAACCATTTCAGGTACTGAATTGCATCCACTGTTTTCTATGGCTTCAATAACTACTTTATTGCTTATATTATTAATATCTCTTGATGGCTGGTAAATAAGCTCTTCATTTTCCAAAACATTGAGTTCTACAATAAGATTTGCATTCATCAATACTGAAATGGCTCTTTGTACAACAGAAACAGGCAAATTTAATTTATCTGCAATTTGCTCAGCATTTGGAGCTTTATCTTCATCTGCAAAGAATTTCACAATGAGATGGCAAACTTGCAAAGCAATAACTTTTTTTAGTGAAAAACTAAGGCCCGAAAATTTTTCATTATGTTGATAACTTTCAAAATTATGTAGATAAAATGATATCTCACAACCAAATAGAACAACCATCCAAACCACTTGCAACCAGATTAAAAACAAAGGTAAAGCAGCAAAACTACCATAAATAGCATTGTAACTAGAGGCTCCTATTTGTAAGGAAATATAAGCCCATTGAACTGTTTGATACAAAATACCTGATACGATCCCTGCAATAACGCCTGATTTAAATGTTACTTTTTTATTTGGCATAAATAAATAAGTGAAAGTGAATAATGAACTCATAATCACTAAAGGTGAAAAACTCATGGCATATAAAACAAGCTTAGTTCCAAACACAGGTAAATGAATCACTTCAACTAACCACGTAATTTGTGTTTTTATAAAAACAGTGATGCTACTAGATGAAATCAATAACACGGGGGCAAGCATCATCAATGAGAGATAATCGCTGAGTTTTCGTCCCAAAGGTCTGTTACTATTGATTTTCCAGATATGGTTGAATGATTCTTCAATATTACTAATAACTTTGATTACCGTCCAGAACAAGACAATAATACCGATACCTGCAACCACCCCTCCTTTTGTAGAAGCAAGCATGTTTTGTGAAAACTCAATGAGTTGAAGCATCATAGTATCTTGATCTGATGATTGTTCCAATAAATGTTGTTCTAGTTTTTTTTCAAAACCAAAACCTTTGGCTACACCAAATAATAGTGCAATCACAGGAACAATAGAAAGTAAGCTATATAAAGTGAGAGCTGAAGCCCTTAATTGACAAAGATCTCGAGTAAAGCCTTGTAATGACAATAAAGTTACTTTTAAAAAATTAAGCCCTTTTATCTGAAAAGGACTTAGGTTTCTCCTTGAAACTGTCCATATATCTTCTTTTAAAAAGTTAGTAATACTTTTGACCATGTTATTATTCTTCCTTTGTTGTTAACAACAAGATATTAATTTTATTTATAAAAAGCAAGTATGCCAACGAAAAAAATCATTTCTACCTTATTCTTATGTATTGCTATTGCTTTTATCTATTTTATATTTGGTTTATTAGGTCTTGAATTAGCTGTTCCACCAAGTCAAGCAGGTGCTATTTGGCCTCCTGCCGGGATAGCTCTAGCTTCAATGTTACTATATGGCCCCACAATTTGGCCTGGTATTTTTATTGGTAACTTTTGTATTAGTGCCTGGGCATTTGGCTTTGAAGTCCACTCCTTACCAGTTTTTATTGCAACAGGTACGGGGGGCACTCTTTTTGCTTACACCGGATCCCTTTTAATTAAGAAATTCTCCAGTTATCCTAGTGACCTTATTTTTGACAAGGATATTGTTTTATTTTTATTGCTGGGTGGTCCTGTTAGTTGTTTAATTTCTGCAACAATTGGCATCACTGCTATGTATTTTGGCGGTATACTTTTACCCGCAGATATTCCTTTAAATTGGTTAAGTTGGTGGGTTGGAGACACTATAGGGGTTCTTATTTTTACCCCTATCATGTTAACTATTTTCACTAAAGGTAGCTTACTATGGAAAAGACGTCGTTTATCTTTTAGTTTGCCTCTTATTGCTTCATTTATTTTTGTGGTGTTTTTTTTCTTCCATGTCCTTAATTTAGAAGCCAAGCGACATGAGCAATTACTTAACGATAATTCCTTGGCTGTGGCACAAAAGTTAAAAAATAACATCCAGCAGCATAATCGATTTATTCGTTCCATTTATAACTTTTATAAAAGTTCTCAATTGGTAGATAAATATGAATTTAAAACATTTACCCAACCTTTACTTGATGATTTATCCGAAATTAAATGTATTAAGTTTTTAGAATACATTCCCAGCAGCTCAATCAATAAGAATCATAGTTTAAGAACAAAATTTGAAACTTCAAATTCGGGCAAGCCATCTCCTTTATCTGTTCATTTTCTATCAAACCTTTTAGATCGGGTTTTAAAGGAAAATAAGTCATCACCATTATTAATTTCACTAAGTCACTCAAATGAAATATTAAATATTTACACACCTGTTTATACGCATAAGAATAGATTACTTGGTGTTATTGTCATTTCGTCTAGTTTGGATGAAATTGTTAACAATATTTTAAATAAATCAAACCTTGATATCCTTAACCTATCAATTATAAATACTCGGGATAAAAATATTATCTTTAATAGTATCAATATACAGACTGATAAAACAAAAATTGATCAATTTATACAGATAGCCGATCAATACTGGCAACTTATATTTTATTTAGATACTGATCGGTTGTACTCTTCCGCTCATTGGTCTATGTGGTGGGTCATTATTAGTGGGCTACTTTTTACCAGTTTATTAGGGTTCGGTTTACTTCTTTTAACAGGACGCTATTTACGTACAGAACAAATAGTCAGTCATCGTACAAATGAACTAATGCATGCAAAGGAGCTGGCTGAATCTGCTAATTTTGCCAAAACTCAATTTTTATCAAATATTAGTCATGAATTACGCACCCCCTTAAATGGTATTTTAGGCTTTAGTCAATTACTACAGAAAAAACCTCATATTGCAAAAGATGACAAAAAGCAGTTAGGCTTAATAAATGATTGTGGCCACCACCTACTAGCAATGATTAATGAAATTCTTGATATTTCTAAAATTGAATCAAAAAAAATTTCTATTAAAGCAGAAAGTTTTGATTTTAATGATTTCATTCATAACATTGTTTCAATTTTTCAACTCAAAGCCCGAAGCAATGGTTTAATATTTAATTTTCATTTTTCCCCTTTACCTTCTACGGTTAAAAGTGATTCAAAACGATTAAACCAAATTATATGTAACCTATTAGCTAATGCTGTTAAGTTCACAAATACAGGAAGTATCACCTTAGAAATTACTCATGAGAACGAGATTTTAACTGTACTTGTTTCTGATACTGGCAAAGGAATAAATAAGAAAGATCAAGAAATGATCTTTTCACCCTTTACTCAAGTGGAAAATAATGATTTTTCTGAAGAAGGTATTGGACTTGGACTCGCTATTTGTAATGAACTCTCTATGCTACTAGGAGGGAATATTTCAGTATCAAGTGTTATCAATAAAGGCAGTACCTTTACGCTAACAGTACCTCTACCCTTTGCGACTAGCATTATTATTGATAGTTCGTTTGATACAAAAAAAACAATAAAAGAACCTGTAGTTGAAAAGCTTAATATTCTAGCCGCAGATGATAATGAAATTAATTTAATGTTATTAAGTTTTATGCTAGAAAACTTGAATTGTTCCTTTGACACAGCTATTAATGGTTCTGAAGCACTTAATTTATTATGTTCTCAATCCTACAATTTAATCCTGCTAGACTTAAATATGCCAATTTTAAGTGGCTCAGAAGTTATCCGCACTATTAGGAAAAAAAATATCACAACACCCGCTATAGCAATTAGCGCCTATGCTGATAAAAATAAAATTAAAGAGACTTTATCACTGGGTTTTGATGATTATATGACCAAACCAATTGATGAAGACCAATTAAAAATGCTTATATACAAATATGCAAAACATTAAAATAAGATTATTACCAGTTTTAATCATATTCTCTAGCTTTCTTCAAACGCAACCCTGTTATGCTTTTGATTGGACTTCAACTAATATTCAGCAATTATATGGCTGGGGGTTTGAATTAGGTGATTCTGAAAGATACACCACAACAATTGAACATGCTAATGGTTGGAAATATGGACAAAACTTTTTCTTTGTTGATTTAACGGAAAGAGATGATGTTGGTTTAGAAGTATATGCCGAAGTATATAGTTATTTAAGCTTTAATAAAATACTCGGAACTAACTTATCTTTAGGCCACCTTAAAGATATTTCTTTTTTTGCTGGTTTAAATATTAGTAATGAACCTGAGGATGATCATTACTCTGCTTATTTAGCAGGCTTAAGTTTAGATTTATCAAATCAATATTTTGATTACCTGCAAATTGATATTGCTGCTTTCAAAGCCGATGATGTAAAAAACAAATACGGCTTACAGATAACTCCTGTTTGGAGTATTCCCTTTAAACTGGGTTCGTTAAAATTTAAGTTTAGAGGGTTTACTGACTTCCGTACTGCAAATACTAGTAATTCTGGCAACTTTCATATATTAGCCCAGCCGCAAATGTTACTTGATATTGGCGATTTAATGGGAATAAAAGAAAACAGCTTATACATAGGTAGTGAATATTCTTACTGGCACAACAAGTATGGTATTAAAGGTGTTGATGAGTCAGCGGTGCAAGCGATGTTGATTGGATTCTTTTAATTTTATTCAGATAAATTCTTATTTAATCGGTAAAATACCCTTTTTTTATTTCTATTAAGTCAAACACATGCGTACAACTCAATTCCCTCTTAGCACTGTCAAAGAAATACCGGCTGATGCTGAAATTGCAAGTCATAAATTAATGATTCGTGCTGGTTTAATCCGTAAGTTAGCTTCAGGCTTATATACCTGGCTGCCTTTGGGGTTAAGGGTTTTACGTAAAGTAGAAAAAATCACTCGTGAAGAAATGGAAAAAGCAGGTGCATTAGAGGTGTTAATGCCTACATTGCAACCTGCTGAACTTTGGCAAGAAACAGGTCGGTGGGAGCAGTATGGTGCAGAACTTGCTCGTCTACAGGATAGACATAATCGTGACTTTTGCTTGGGGCCAACACATGAAGAAGTAATCACTGATTTAGCAAGAAATGAATTAAAAAGTTATAAACAGTTGCCGATTACTTATTATCAAATACAAACAAAAATTCGTGATGAAATTCGTCCACGTTTTGGCATTATGCGATCACGTGAATTTATCATGAAAGATGCTTATTCATTTCACTTAGACCAAGAATCACTACAGCAAACTTATGATGTGATGTATCAAGCTTACAGTAATATTTTTGACCAGTTTGGTCTTAAGTATCGTGCTGTTATTGCAGACTCGGGATCTATTGGTGGTGCTGTTTCTCATGAGTTCCATGTGCTTGCTGATTCAGGCGAGGATGCCATCGCATTTTCTACCGATAGCGATTATGCTGCCAATATTGAAAAAGCAGAAGCAATTATGCCTTCAGGTTCACGCGCAGAAGCAATAGTTGAACTTTCTTTAGTTGAAACGCCAAATCAACATTCTATTGAAGAAGTTAGCCAGTTTTTTAATGTATCACCTGAACGATGCTTAAAAACACTAATCGTAAAAGGTGAAGATGAAACATTAGTTGCTTTATTGCTACGTGGTGACCATGAGCTGAATGAATTAAAAGCTGAAAAAATTAAGGGTGTCCTTTCACCTTTAGAATTTGCAAGCGATGAAGATATTATTGCAAGTTGTGGATGTAAACCTGGCTCGATTGGCCCCATTGGTTTAGATTTCAAAATCATTGTTGATCGAAGTGCTACCTTATTATCTGATTTTGTTTGTGGTGCCAATCAAGATAGCAAACATTATAAAGGTGTTAACTGGGAACGCGACCTTCCCTTGCCACAAACTGAAGATATAAGACTTGTCGTTGAAGGTGATTCTAGCCCAGATGGCAAAGGTACTATCACGATGGCTCGAGGTATTGAAGTTGGTCATATTTTTCAATTAGGTGATAAATACACAGAGTCAATGAAGGCATCTATTATTAATGAAGGTGGTAAAAGCCAAACTTTATTAATGGGGTGTTATGGAATCGGCATTTCTAGAATCGTAGCGGCGGCAATTGAACAAAAACATGATGATAAAGGCATTATATGGCCAGATAATCTAGCGCCTTTTCAAGTGGCTTTATGTCCAATGAACATGCATAAATCAGAACGTTTAAGAACCGCTGTTGAAGATATGTATCAACAACTACAAGCAGCAGGTGTTGAAGTATTACTAGATGATAGAAAGGTTCGAGCTGGTTTTATGTTTTCGGATATGGAATTAATAGGTATTCCTCACCGTATTGTTATGGGGGATAGAGGCCTGGATTCAGGTAATGTTGAATATAGGGCTAGAACGGATAGTGAGAGTCAGGATATTGCTTTAGATAACATTGTTGAATTTATAAAAGAGCAGATGAAAGGCTAAAGGCTAAAGGCTAAAGGCTAAAGGCTAAAGGGACGAGACTAGCTAAGATGAGTAGCACTTCCTTTAGCCTTGTTTCTTTTACCTGATCTTAAATCCACTCATAAAACTCTGTTAAAGTTGGGTCACATTTACAGCATGTTGTTCCACAACCTGATCCTACGGGTAATTGACGTACCTTGCCTTTACTAATCCACTTACCTAACATCCCTCTTAAAGCATCAGCATCAATATCAAAATGTATCACTAACTCATGTAGTGTGACTCTTTTTTTGTCTTGAAGATAGCTTCTTAGTTCAGATAAGATCATGACTATTCTCTACTATATTCTCTGTTTGAGTTAATTTCCCATAAAACCAGAGCCCTAATAATACAGATGCAAATGCAACCATAAGTCCAATAATCCATTGTAAGGAATAATCAGGGTGTTGTGAATAAGTCATTGTCTGGTAAAAAATAGTCGCCGTTAGATAAGCCAATCCCGTCGTCCAGGATACTACAAATAATGTCCACCCTACATTAGTTTCTTTATATATAGCTGTCGTAGCGGCAACACAAGGTGCATATAGTAAAATAAATAGTAAATAAGCAAATGCCCCTGCTTGACCATCAAAACTAGCTTGCATTGCTATAAATGTACTGGTTGTAACTTCTTGTTCTGCTGCTGCTGAATCTAAACTAGATAAGTCACCAATATTTAATCCTAAAGGGTCAAGAATATTATCGGCAACAGCAACAAGGTTTTCTGGAATAGTTGCAAAAGCATCCAACAAAGCCTGCTTTAAATTAAAACTGTCTTCAGTGTCTATTTCCCCTGCGTCTAGAGCCCCCATTTGTCCATATAAAGCATTCAAAGTACCAACAACTGCTTCTTTAGCCAATACGCCTGTAAATATACCAACGGTTGCTGGCCAATTCTCTTGCTCGATGCCCATAGGTTTAAAAGCAGGGGTTAAAGAACGACCAATTTCACTTAAAACTGATTTTTGGCTATTTTCTTGTCCAAAACTGCCATCTGTTCCAAGCGCATTAAGAAAATTTAACACCAATACCATAGGAACAATCACTTTACCTGCATTAAAAATAAATGATTTCAACCTATCCCAAGTTTTAATATAAACACCTTTTATGGTGGGCATATGATAGGTAGGTAATTCCATAATAAAAGGAGTCGCTTCACCTTTAAACAGAGTGTGCCTCATAATAAGCCCTGTTAAAACGGCAACAACTATTCCAAATAGATAAAGTCCAAAAACTAAGTTTTGTCCACCTACAGGAAAGAATGCTGCAGCAAACAAGGCATAAACAGGCAACCTTGCCCCACAAGACATGAAGGGATTCATTAAATTAGTGAGGATTCTATCTTTCTGGTTATCTAGCGTCCTTGTGGCCATAATTGCAGGTACATTACATCCAAACCCAACAATCATTGGTACAAATGATTTCCCAGGCAAGCCGATCATTAACATGAATCGATCCATCACAAATGCTGCTCTAGACATATACCCCGAATCTTCTAATGCCGATAAAAACATAAATAAGAATCCAACAATGGGAATAAATGTAGCAACAACTTGAATGCCCCCTCCTACCCCATTAGCTAATAGCACAACTAACCATTCTGGAAATTCAAGATTGGTTAGTACTATTGCTAAGCCATCAACAAAAATAGCCCCTGTTGACATATCAAAAAAATCGATAAATGCACTACCAATATTTATAGTAAACATAAACATGGCATACATGACGAATAGAAAAATAGGTATACCTAAAAAACGATTTAAAACAATCTGATCAATTTTATCTGAAGTTAGACGTGAAACCTCATTTAAACGGCATACAGCGCTTTGATTTAATGTATTAACAAATGAATAACGAGCATCCGCAGCTAAAATATCAATTTCATCGTTAGTTTTATTTTCTACTACTTTTTGTATAGCTGATGCTTTCTGTTTAGCATCATCTCCAGAAATTTTAATCGCTAAGGTATCTTCTTCTAATAACCTTACAGTTAACCAACGTAAATCACAGTTGTATTGACCTGCTTGTTGGATAAGAAAAGGAGCAAGTTCATTGATAGCCGATTCTAACTCAGGCGCATACTTAATATCTAAAACTGGAATGGGCTTGTTTGTAATAGCTTGATCAATAGCTAATTGTAATTGGGTATGTCCTTTTGACTCTGATGCAGTAATTGGTAAAACGGGGCATCCCAGCTGTTTAGATAAATTTTCACAATCAATTTTAATACCTCGCTGCCTAACAATATCCATCATATTAAGCACTAAAATCATTGGTACCCGCATTTCAATCAACTGAGAACTTAAATACAGGTTTCTTTCTATATTAGATGCATCAACAATATTAATAATAAGGTCTGCTTGTTTTGATGCAACATAATCTCTCGCAACTTTTTCATCTAACGAAACTTGATCATCAGCAGCCTCTAAAGAGTATGTACCAGGTAAATCAACAACAGAAATATACTTGTTTTTATAAGTATATTTCCCTGTCTTTTGTTCTACAGTAACGCCTGGCCAATTTCCTACATGCTGATTGGATCCCGTTAATAAATTAAATAAAGTCGTTTTACCACAATTAGGGTTACCAACAACACCAACAGTATAATCACTCATATTTTTTTAATCAGTAATACAGATGCTTCATTTTTTCTTAAGGTTAATGCAAAACCTCTAATTTTAATTTCTACAGGATCACCCAAAGGAGCAAATCGTGTGACGGTAAATTGGGTTCCAGGGGTTAACCCCATTGCTAGTAACCTTTTACGGTATGATTTACCCGTCTTGTCAAAACCGGTGATTTCACCATTATCACCTACTGCAAGCATCTTTAAATTAATTGACATAGTTTTAAATTCTGTAGAGTTAGAGTTATAAACTTAAATGATAATAATTCTCATTTACTCAATATATCATATAAATTTTATCTATGGAAGTGTAATTTATTATTACTGCTAGCTGGGTTGGAAATAAGAAAAATTGAGGAATAGACCTATAAACAAAGAGTTTAATATAAATTAAGTTGTTATTTTTTTAACGACTTGTTTATTCGTTTATTAAGTTGAGCGTAGTCTGTCTTTAGTTTTAATACTCGAAGGAATGCTACTAAAAGGCCAATTCCTATACCAGCAAACAATTCTATTGTGAGAGCAACAGCTAACGGAAGAGATAAGGATGTAAATCCTAAGTTGATTTGTACTGAATGAAAATTCAGCAGTGAAAAAATCAACGCAATAATAAAAACAAAAGATAATAAAGCAATATAAATTATTTTCATTAAACTGTTTTTTATAATGCGTTGAATAGTTAATCTATGATTTTGAACTTTTCACGAGACTCATCTACACGATCTCTAAGTTCTTTTCCGGGTTTAAAATGAGGGACATACTTAGCTGTCAAAGAAACAGATTCACCTGTTTTAGGGTTTCTTCCCATTCGAGGTGCTCGGTGATGTAAAGAAAAGCTACCAAAACCTCTGATTTCAATTCTATCACCAGTCGATAAAGTTTCACTCATTTGTTCTATAACGCAATTAACAGCAAGCTCAACATCTTTAAATGCCAAATGTGGTAGCTGCCTTGCCAAAGCATCAATTAATTCTGATTTTGTCACATTCAATCCTAGAAATAAAAGAGGGGATGTTATAAACACCCCCTCTAAAGACTATCTATTTTTCTAATTGCTTGAAGATATCTCCAAGTGTAGCAGAACCAGCACCAGCTTGAGAACCGTATTCTTTCATAGTTGATGACTCTTCATCGTTGTCTTTAGCTTTGATTGACAATGAAATAGACTTAGTTTTCTTATCAACTCCAATGAATTTAGCTTCAATTTCTTCGCCAACTTTCAATAGAGTGCTTGCATCTTCAACACGATCACGTTGAATTTCAGAAGCTCTTAAGTAACCTTCAATATTTTCTGAAAGTTCAATAACAGCACCTTTTGCATCAACAGACTTAACGACACCTTTAACTAAACTACCTTTTTCATTTAGGCCAATGTAGTTTTGGAATGGGTCTTGTTCTAATTGTTTAATACCTAAAGAGATACGTTCACGCTCAGAATCAACCGCTAGAATGATAGTTTCAACTTCGTCACCACGTTTGTAGTTACGGATCGCTTCTTTATCAGCTTCGTTCCAAGTAATATCAGAAGTATGAACCAAACCATCAATACCACCTTCAAGACCGATGAATACACCGAAATCAGTGATAGATTTGATTTTTCCAGAAATTTTGTCGCCTTTGTTATGAGTTGCTGCGAACTCATCCCAAGGATTAGTACGACATTGTTTCATACCTAGAGAAATACGACGACGTTCTTCGTCAATTTCAAGAACCATTACTTCAACTTCATCACCTAATTGAACAACTTTAGATGGGTTAACGTTTTTGTTAGTCCAGTCCATTTCAGAAACGTGAACTAAACCTTCAACGCCTTCTTCAATTTCTACGAAACAACCGTAATCAGTTAGGTTATTAACTTTACCTTTTACGCGTGTTGCAGCTGGGTAACGCTCTGCAATTTCTTTCCATGGATCTTCACCCATTTGTTTCATACCTAATGAAACACGTGTTTTCTCTTTATCGAATTTAAGAACTTTAACTTCGATTTCTTGACCAATTTCAACACACTCAGAAGGGTGACGAATACGTCTCCATGCCATATCAGTGATATGTAATAGACCATCAATACCACCTAAGTCGATAAATGCACCGTAATCAGTTAAGTTCTTAACGATACCTTTAACTACTGCACCATCTTCAAGAGTTTTCATTAACTCTTCTCTTTCTGCACTGTATTCTTTTTCTACTACAGCACGACGAGATAGAACAACGTTGTTACGTTTTTGGTCAATTTTGATGACTTTAAATTCTAGATCACGACCTTCTAAGAAAGTAGTATCTCTAATTGGACGAACATCAACTAATGATCCAGGTAAGAAGGCACGTAATGCACCAACCGCAACAGTAAAACCGCCACGTACTTTACCATTGATACGACCAACAATTGTTTCGTCGCCTTCAAAAGCAGTTTCCAGTTCGCCCCAAGCTTTATTTTTCTTAGCTTTATCACGAGAAAGAAGTGTAGACCCTAGTCCATCTTCGAATAAATCAAGTGCTACCTCAACTTCATCACCAACATTTACTTCTAGGTCACCATCCGGCGTTAAAAACTGCCATTTTGGAATAACACCTTCAGATTTGGCTTGTGCGCTAACGATAACAAAATCATTATCGATATCGATTACAGTACCAATTAACATAGCACCAGGACGCATTTCAGTGCGTACTAGACTTTCTTCAAACATTTCTTTAAAGCTTTCGCTCATTTCTTCTTTCCCACACCTGTTTTTCTGACTCTTTAGATAAGAGCGTAAACAAGTTAATATTTTAAAAGTTAAAAATAAAGCTGTTAAATAGTATTACTTAACAACCACGTATGATTCATTATTGAACCAAATTCATTACTTCTTCTATTACCTGGTCAACTGATAAATTAGAAGAATCTATATAAAGAGCATCGTCAGCTGCCTTTAAAGGGGCAGTTGCACGATCCTGATCTCTACGATCACGCGCCTCGATCTCTTTAGTTATCTGTACAAGGTTAGCATCAATCCCTTTTTCTTTCAACTGTTTATGCCGCCGACTTGCTCTTTCTTCTGAACTGGCCGTTAAAAAAACTTTATTTGATGCTTCTGGAAAAACCACAGTTCCCATATCTCGACCATCAGCAATTAAACCAGGAGCTTGTTGAAAATCCTTTTGCTTTTGTAATAAAACAGCTCGTACATCAGGATAAGCAGCAATTATTGATGCTGTATTGCCTGTAGTTTCAGTTGGTAACCTGTCAGTAATATCTGTTCCGTTAAGTGTAACAACTAACTCATCACCACACTCAAACTCTAATTGTATATTTTTGGCTACTTCAACTACTTTAGCTACATCATGTAGATCGACACCAGCATCTAATGATGCAATAGCTAAAGATCGATAAATAGAACCACTATCCAGATAATGCCAACCTAGTTTTTTAGCAACCGTACGACTAACCGTACCCTTACCTGCTCCACTTGGCCCATCAATAGTTAAAACAGGAATACTCATGTAAGTCTTAAACCTAGTTGAGTAGAAAGATCGCGGAATTCAGGAAATGATGTATTTACATTCTCACAATCTTGCACAGTAATAGGCGCTGTAGCTCTTAATCCCGCAATTGAAAAAGACATAGCGATACGATGATCATCATGTGTATCAACTTCACCACCACCAATTGAATCAGCAGTTTTTCCTTGGATAACCATACCATCTTCAGTGGGTTGTGCATCAACACCTAAAGTTTGTAAACCATCAGCCATGACCTGAATACGATCACATTCTTTAACTCGTAATTCCTTAGCACCTGTTAATGTTGTTTGGCCATCTGCACACGCAGCTGCAACGAACAATACTGGAAATTCATCAATAGCTAAAGGAACCAATTCTTGTGGAATATCAATACCTTTTAATTGACTTGATCGCACACGTAAATCAGCAACGGGTTCACCACCAACTGAGCGTTCATTCATCACATCAATATTTGCACCCATTAGGCGCAAGATATCAATAATACCTGTACGTGTTGGATTAATTCCGACATGATTTAATGTAACATCAGAATCTGGTGCAATTGATGCCCCCACTAAAAAGAAAGCAGCAGATGAAATATCACTTGGTACATCAATATCAGCAGCAGTTAGCTTACCTTCCGAAGTGATACTTGCTTTAGCACCGTCTCTTTGAACAGGATAACCAAAGCCATTTAACATTCTTTCTGTATGGTCTCTTGTAGGCGCAGGTTCAACAACAGTAGTTTCACCTTCTGCATACATACCTGCTAATAACATACATGATTTAACCTGTGCGCTAGCCATAGGCATCACATAATCAATAGATTTTAATTGATCTGTTCCTGTAATACGCAAAGGAGCTGTTCCATCAGCTTCCGTTTCAATTTTAGCTCCCATTGTTGCCAAAGGCGCTGTTACCCTTTTCATAGGCCTTGAAGATAAAGACTTATCACCTGTTAAAACAGTATTAAATTTTTGTCCCGCTAATAAACCACTTAATAAGCGCATTGAAGTACCAGAATTACCTAAGTACAAAGGATCTTTAGGCTCTTTAAGACCATGTTTCCCTACCCCGTGAATGGTAACCTCACCATTAACAGGCCCTTCGATTTCAACACCCATTGCTCTAAAAGCAGCCAATGTGGCTAAGGCATCTTCTGCATTTAAAAAACCTTTAACATGTGTCACACCTTCCGCCAGTGAACCTAGCATAATAGAACGGTGAGACATTGACTTATCTCCTGGCACACGGATTTCTCCACGTAAACTTCCACCAGGTTGAATATTAAAGTTAATTATTTGTGACATAGTGTTATCGAATTGATTTAGAAAACGCTGCCTTGCTTGCTTGGCATACGTGAAGGTTTCAAAAAGTTGCTGACTATCATCATTAGCCAACATTTGTTCTATTTCCCCTAAGTCAGTTTTTAACTGCTGAATTAAAGGGATTATTTCATTTTTATTTGCCATACAAATATCCAACCACATGGTTGGGTCACTTGAGGCAATACGGGTAAAGTCTTTAAACCCTCCCGCTGCATATTTAAATATTTCAACTTTTTCGTCTTTTTGACCTAATAAGTCAACCAGCGAGAATGCCAAAATATGAGGTAAGTGGCTAGTTGCTGCTAAAACAGCATCATGATGTCCCACGTCCATAACAGAAACGATTGAACCAATACCTTGCCAAAGATCTGTTGTTTTTTTAATAAATTTTTCAGAGCTAGATTCTAGGGGCGTTAAAATTAGGCGTTTAGCTAAAAACAAATCTGCTTTTGATGCTGCAACCCCACTACTTTCAGCCCCAGCTATTGGATGTGCAGGAATAAAGTTATCAGGTACTTTACCAAAAACTGTTTCAGCTGCCGTAACCACACTTCCTTTTGTGCTGCCTGCATCTGTATATAAAGTATTTTCATTCCAGAAAGGTTTAAGCTGTTTGAAAATATTTTCTATAATACCAACAGGCGTACAAATAATAATACAATCAGCATCTTTTACTGCAGCTTCAATATCAGTATAGAATTCATCAATAACAGCTAAATCCTTAGCTGTTTGTAGGTTTTTTATGCCTGATTTACGTCCAAAAGCAACAATATTGTTACACAAACTTTGTTCTCTAGCTGCTCTAGCGATAGAGCCACCTATTAAGCCAATCCCTATAATACAAATCTTTTTAAACATGCTTTATTTTGTCTCAGCCAACACGTCTTTTAATGCATCAATAAAAAATTGATTTTCTTGTTCTGTACCAACACTAATACGTAGATAGTTTGGCATCTCATAATTTGCTACTGGACGAACAATAACGCCTTTTTTTAATAAAGCATCATAAATTGGCATACCTTGTTGCTTTATATCAACTGATACAAAATTACCAAAAGAAGGGATCCAGTTCAAATCCAATTCTTTAAATGCAGAAGTCAATTGCTGCATTCCTTGGTTATTAAGCGCAATCGTTTCAGATAAATAATCTTCATCAGCTAAGGCCGCTTCAGCAGCAGCTAAGGCAAGCATATTGTTATTAAAAGGCTGGCGAACTCTATTAAGTAAATCAGCAATTTCTTTAGATGTGATGCTATAACCAACTCGCAAACCTGCAAGACCATAAGCCTTTGAAAAGGTACGTGTAATTATCAAATTTGGGTATTCATCCAACCATTCAATAGAATCAACTTTATCTACGCTCGCAACAAACTCAAAATAAGCCTCATCTAAAACACATAAGGTAGTTTCAGGTAGAGAGCTTATAAAAAACTTTAAATCTGTAGCTGATAAAAGTGTGCCTGTTGGATTATTTGGATTAGCAACAAAAACCAGTCTTGTTTTGTCAGTAACTAAAGCCAACATTGCTGTTAAATCGTGTCCGTAATTTAAAGCAGGTGCTACACAAGCAGTTGCACCAACAGCCTGTGTGACTAAAGGATAGACAGCAAAAGCATGTTGAGAAAAAACAACTTCTAATTCAGGCGTTAAAAATGTACGAGCAAGCAGCTCTAATATTTCATTTGATCCATTACCCAAGGTAATTTGATCCATTGAAACATTCATTTTTTTTGCTAAAGCTGTTTTTAAAGCAAAGCCATTACCATCAGGGTAACGTGATAATTCTGGGAGCGTTTTTTCAATAGCTTCTAATACTTTCGGCCCAGGACCCAAGGGGTTTTCATTAGAAGCAAGCTTAACAATCTCTGTTAAACCCAGTTCTCTCTCTAATTCATCAACAGGCTTACCTGCTTTATAGGGAATAAGCTTTTGAACACCTTCAACTGCCAGCTGGCTAACACTTTGTTTCATATTTATTTTAAATAACGGCTTTAGGGTATGAACCCAAAATATTCAATACATTAACATTCAGTTTTAACAACTCTAATGCTTTACTAACATTTTCATCATTTTTATGACCATTAATGTCTATAAAGAAAACATAATCCCACAACCCTTGCTTAGAAGGTCTGGATTCAATATGAGACATACTAATGCCATACTTAGCAAAGGGAGCAATAATTTCTTGCAATGCTCCCGCTCTATTACCCGTAGAAATTAACAATGAAGTCTTATCGTCCCCTGTTGATTCAGGTTCTTGCTGGCCAATAATAATAAAGCGTGTGGTATTGTTTGATTCATCCTCAATATTACTTTCTAAAATATTAAGGTCGTATAATTGAGCAGCAGCTTCACCCGCTATTGCCATTTTATTCGATGTACCAGTAACTAATTTAGCAGCTTCTGCATTACTACTTACCGCAGTGCAAGCGACTCCTGGTAAATGTGTATCCAACCAATGCCTGCATTGAGCTAAAGATTGTTGATGTGAAAAAACTTCAGTGACATCAGCTAATTTTTTAGCATGTCCCATCAAGTTATGATGAACCTTATACTCAACTTCACCACATATTTTTAACGAAGATGTTATAAATCTGTCAAAAGTATGTGCGACCACACCACCTGTTGAATTTTCAACGGGTACTACGCCAAACTGACAATGTTGTTTTTCAACTTCAGTAAAAATCTCATAAATTGAGGCAACTGGCATTGATTTGACCGCATGACCAAAATGTTTAAAGGTCGCTTGCTGAGTAAAAGTACCTGCTGGGCCAAGATAAGCCACTTCCAATGGTTTTTCTAAAGCAAGACACGATGACATTATCTCTCGAAAAAAACGAGCTGATGTATCATCAGATAACGGGCCAGGATTTAATTCTTTGATACGTCTTAGAACTTTTGCTTCTCGGTCAGGGCGATAAAAAGTACCTGTCTCGCCTTCTGATATTTTAGTTCTAGCAACTTCCATTGCACAAGAAGCGCGTTTATTGATTAATTGAAGAATTTGACTATCAATAGCGTCAATTTGATCTCTTAATTCTGAAAGTGGAATGATGTCTGTCATTGCTATTATAGAAAAACCTTAATTACAATTTTTACGCAAAGGTACTTGAGTACCCTCAATATGATATTGATGGATATTGTAGAGCGGATTTCAGTCCGCAATGAAAAACTATTCTTCAAATTGAGGACTGAAGTCTGCTCTACAAATTTTAGTTATCCGTGAGTTCTTTCAAACTCAGCCATAAAATCAATTAATGCTGTTACGCCTTCAGCAGGCATTGCATTATAGATACTCGCACGCATACCACCCACAGAACGATGTCCTTTTAATGAACTTAAACCATTCTCACCTGCTAATTTCAAGAACTCTGAATCTAGCTCTGCATTAGACAAAACAAAAGGAATGTTCATTCTTGATTGAACCGCAGTATTTACTGGGTTTGAATATAAAGAAGAGCTTTCAATAGCTTTATATAATGCATCTGATTTTGCTTTATTATGCTGTTCCATAGCAGCAATACCGCCTGATTCTTTAACCCACTTCAATACCAAGCCAACTAAATACCAATTGTAAGTTGCTGGAGTATTTAACATAGAATCATTTTTAGCTTGTTGCGCATAATCAAATACCGAAGCTATTTTGCTATCTGCATTGCCGATTAAATCATCACGAACAATAACAACTGTCACGCCAGCAGGACCCATATTTTTTTGCGAACCAGCATAAATGATGCCGAATTTACTGATATCAACAGCACGCGATAAAATATTAGATGACATATCAGACACTAATGGAATATCACCAAAATTAGGGATACCTTGAAACTCTACACCATGAATAGTTTCGTTATCTGTATAGTGCAAATAAGCTGCATTTTCATCAACATTCCAATCCGAATAATCAGGAATAGCAGTAAAATTTGAACTTTTAGCATCAGCAGAAACGATAACTTCACAATGATTGCCCGCTTCTTTTATTGCTTTTGCAGACCAAGCACCAGTATTAACGTAACAAGCTTTTTCATTGCCTCGTAAGATATTTTGAGGAATACCTGCAAATTGGCCGGTCGCCCCACCTTGTAAAAATAAAACTTTATAATTATCAGGAATATTAAGAAGCTCTGTTAAGTCGCTTTTCAATTCCTCAGCAATAGACATAAACTCTTTGCCGCGATGACTCATTTCCATCACTGACATGCCTGTACCACGCCAATCTAAAAATTCTTCCTGCGCTTTTAATAAAACCGACTCAGGTAAAGTAGACGGACCCGCACTAAAATTAAAAATTCTGCTCATTTTTACTCTTCTTCTTTAAAATTATCTTGTTCTGGTGTGTTGTCATCTGTTGTTTCTGAATCATCAGCAATATTTTGATCTGACTCGTTCAATTCATCCAGCTCATCTTCATCATCCAAGCCATCAACACGATCAACACCCACCACTTTTTCTTTTTTATCAAGACGTATTACACGAACGCCTTGCGTATTTCGACCAACAATAGATATTTCATCAACACGGGTTCTAACTAAAACACCACCGCTTGTGATTAACATAATCTCATCAGTTTCATTAACCAATGTAGCACCAACAACAGAACCATTTCGTTCCGATGTTTGCATTGAGATCATGCCTTGACCACCACGTTTATGTTGAGTGAACTCTTCAAGTTTTGTGCGCTTACCATAACCATTTTCGGTTACATTTAGCACCGTACCTTCCGCAGCGATAATTAATGAAATAACGCGCTGATCTTCTTGTAATCTGATGCCTCGAACACCTGTTGCTGTTCTTCCCATTGAACGAACATCAGTTTCATTAAAACAGTTTGCTTTGCCGGCACTGCTAAATAACAGTATGTTTTGCTGACCATCGGTAACAGCAACACCCACTAAGGTGTCATTTTCACGTAGATCAATAGCAATTTTGCCATTAGCACGTTGTCTTTCAAATTCTTTTAATGGCGTTTTCTTAACCGTACCAGCTGCTGTTGCCATAAAGATAAATTTATCTTCGCTGTATTCTCTTACTGTTAACATCGCATTAATTTTCTCACCCTTCTCTAAAGGCAATAAATTAACAAAAGGTTTACCACGAGAACCACGACTTGCAACGGGTAAGTGAAATACTTTTAACCAATACACTTTGCCTGATGAAGAAAAACATAAAATAGTGTCATGTGTATTTGCAATAATCAGTTTTTCAACAAAATCTTTCTCTTTGGTTGCCGTTGCTGACTTGCCTCGTCCACCACGACGTTGCGCTTTATAATCAGTTAAAGGTTGTGATTTGACATAACCTTCATGTGACATGGTAACAACCATATCTTCTTCAGTGATTAAATCTTCAGCAGATAAATTTAGATGATCCTGTAAAATTTCTGTCCGACGCTTATCTGAATATTGCTGCTTAATTTCTTCTAATTCTTCACGAATCACTTCCATTAATCGAACATCACTACCTAATATTTCTAAATAGCCATCAATTAAATCAAGTAATTCTTTGTATTCTTTGACAATTTTTTCTTGTTCTAGACCTGTTAAACGATGTAATCGTAAATCAAGGATTGCTTGTGTCTGTGCTGCAGAAAGCTTATATGTTCCATCTGTTTGCGAACCAAACTCAAGCGCTAAAGTTTCTGGTCGTGTTCTATCAGCATCTGCATTTTCTAACAATGCAGCAACCAAACCTAATTCCCAGTTTTTAGCTAATAAACGTTTTTTGGCTTCGGCAGGATTTGGTGATGTTTTGATTAATTCAATCATTTCATCAATATTAGCTAAAGCAATCGCCAAACCTTCTAAAACATGAGCTCTTTCACGAGCCTTACGTAAATTATAAATAGTTCTACGCGTTACAATTTCACGTCTATGATTGATAAACGCGACTAAAATTTCTTTAAGATTCATACAATAAGGACGACCATCTCTAATGGCGACCATATTTATACCAAAAATGGTTTGTAACTGAGTTTGCTTATAAAGGTTATTTAAAATAACCTCAGCCACTTCACCTCTACGCAATTCAATAACCATGCGCATACCATCTTTATCAGACTCGTCTCGTAAACCTGTAATACCTTCAAGTTTACCGAATTTAACCATTTCAGCTATTTTCTCAAGTAACCTTGCCTTGTTCACTTGATAAGGTAACTCTGTGACGATAATAGACTGCTTACCGCCATCTCCTCTATCTTCAAAGTGACAACGAGAGCGTATATGTGCACGTCCTCTTCCTGTCATATAGGCATCATAGATTCCAGATGCGCCATTGATAATTCCAGCAGTAGGAAAATCTGGCCCAGGTATATGTTGCATTAAATCTGGGATACTACTTTCTGGGTTTTCGATTAAAGCTAAGCATGCACTCACAACCTCATCAATGTTATGAGGTGGAATATTAGTTGCCATCCCCACAGCAATACCTGAAGAACCATTAATAAGTAGCGTTGGAATACGCGTTGGCATAACTGATGGCTCAGATTCTGATTCATCATAGTTAGCAACGAAATCAACAGTTTCTTTATCTAGATCCGCTAAAATTTGGTGTGAAATTTTAGCCATACGGACTTCCGTATAACGCATAGCCGCAGGTGAGTCACCATCAACTGAGCCAAAGTTACCTTGTCCATCAATAAGCATATAGCGCATTGAAAATGGTTGAGCCATACGAACAATAGTGTCATAAACAGCAGTATCACCATGCGGGTGATATTTACCAATGACATCACCCACTACACGAGCTGATTTTTTATATGGCTTATTCCAATCATTTCCTAATACGCTCATAGCGTAAAGCACACGCCTGTGCACTGGTTTTAAACCATCTCTAACATCAGGTAAAGCTCGACCTACAATGACACTCATTGCGTAGTCAAGGTACGATTGTTTCATCTCGTCTTCGAGATTAACTGGAATAATTTCTTTAGCGAATTCTGACATATATCCGTTTGTTTGTGTTTATGCTAAAACAGCAAGATTCCTTTGTGATACCGTGTAAATAATAAACATCCTTTTTATAGCGGTATAACCCAATAAAATAACCGAACAATTATAACAAATAATTCAACACAAAAGGAGAGGATATGACAATATACTTTTATTATTTTCCACTCATAAAAGTACAACTTCTGAAGCAGACTTTTTATTCAAAAATTTCAACTAAAAAGTTCTTCATTGCTATCCATGAACGTTTATCGGATGCTGCATTATAAACAGTACCAAAATCAGGATCATTTGCAATAGGATTGGTAAAAGCATGCATGGAATGACTATAATTATGTACTTGCCAGTCAGCGCCTGCGAACGTCAATTCATCTTGCAAAGCTAATAACTGGACACTTGAAACCATCGGATCATTAGCACCATTTAAAATCAACATTTTTGCTTTTATTACTGGAGCACTTTTATCTTGAGGCGGATTAACTAAACCATGAAATGAAATCACTCCTTTAATATTCGCTCCAGACCTTGCCAAATCTATTACACAAAGCCCTCCAAAACAAAAACCTATCGCCGCAATTTGTCGATCATCAACCCATGGCATCAGTTTAACAGCATACAAAGCGGCCTGCATTCGCCTTAAAATCAAACTACGATCATCAATAAAGGGTTGCATTAACTTTGCACTTTCCTCAATCCCTTGACCTAAAACGCCTTTACCATACATATCAACCGCAAAAGCAAAATACCCCAGCTCTGCTAATAATAATGCTTTATCTTCAACAAATTCATTTCGGCCAGACCAAGCATGATTAATCATAACAGCAGGACGACGACCTTCTACTGAATCGTCATAAGCAAAAAAACCTTCAAGTAAGGTATCTCCATCTAAATAGCCTACAGTATTAGATATAATCGCCATATCAACCAACCTTATTACTGGCTAATAAAATCATAAGCAACCACTCTATTAATTAATGGCTTGATTTTTTGCTTAAGAATTTTTTTGTGTTTAGGGTTATTTAAATAAGCATCCAAAGCCGCTTTATTTTTCATAGTTACTGTCACAGCTACATCAAAGGTATCATCAACTATTGATCTATCACTCGCCTGAACAACTCCTACATGACGACTAATAATACCCGGCAAGCCATTTAATTCTTCACTAGCCTTAATAAATGCAATGCGATCAGCTTCGTTCCCAGGCTGCTTTAACCAAACCATCACAACATGGGTGATTTTTTGGTTTTCTTTTGCAAAAACTGGCGCCGAATTTATAGTCAAAAAACCAAACATAGCTAATTGAAGTAAAAGTATTACTTTTTTCATATTATTTTTCCTAATTGTTTTAATGAGTTTACAAAACCAGTTGAAGCCTCTTCCACCATATCTAAAACTCTTTCAAATCCGTACTTTCCTCCATAATAAGGATCAGGTACTTCTAGCGTATCAAGATGAGGAGCATATTCTAAAAAATATTTAACTTTATGCTTATATTCTTCGGGACAAAACTCAATAACTAACTCGTAATTATCACTATCCATCACTAATATATAGTCAAAGTCTTCATAATCACCCACTATAACTTTTCTTGCCCTTATATCAGCAAGATCAACCCCTCTATCTTTTGCTGCCTTTTGAGCCCTTAAATCAGGGGCATCACCAACATGATAAGCGTGTGTTCCTGCAGAATCGATAATAAAATATTTTTCAATATGCTGGGATTTAATTAAAGCAGTAAAAACGCCTTCTGCCGTTGGTGATCTACAAATATTTCCCATGCATACGAACAAAACCCTGATTTTTTCCATAATAAACCTTAAAGTTTGTAAAAAATGACCGATAAACTTGATGTAAAGTTAGAATTATAACCTAATTGATCTATTATATATGTAAGCAACAAGACCACTCTAAATAAAAATAATAAACTCTCTTAGTTTCATGGTTTATGTTGCCTACACTATTACGTATAAGTATGAGGAGAATATTACAATGCAATTGATGAACTGGCACTCTGTTGGAACACGTGTTATTGCTATAACCATGTCTACATTAACTGTTTTGGCTATTGGGATATTAATTATCCATGTTAACAATGAGAAACAAAAAGCCATTGATTCCAATATTTTAGCAGCCAAACAATTGCTACTTGTTTCTGAATCAATTCGTAGCAATACAATCAGTAAATGGGATCAAGGCGTATTTACCACTCAATATCTTAGGGAATTAATAAAAAACAAACCCCCTACTGAAGCACGTAATATCGTCATTGCAACTGTTCCTGTCGCCACAGCCTGGAATGTTATTCAAGAAAAAGCTAAAGAAAGTAATTTTCGTTTTAAAGCCCCTAGGGTCGGCGCTAGAAACCCAAAAAATGAACCTGATACCATAGAACGAGAAGCCCTTGCCTTTTTTCAAAACAATCCGTCATCCAAAGAATACAAGTTTATTGATGAAGATAAAAACGAAGCTCGATACTTTCGCCCTGTCCGGTTAGATAAACAATGTGAACTTTGTCATGGCAACCCTGCCAATTCACAAAAACTTTGGGGTAATAATACAGGCACTGATATTCTTGGCTATCCAATGGAAAATAAACAAGAAGGTGATTTACATGGTGCATTTGAAATAATCATCCCTTTATCAGACGATTTTGCAAGATTACAAAATGATATCTGGTTTGCTATTGGCTGCCTGATCTTGACTATTCTCATTATTGGTTGTACGGGGTATTTTGTAATGAACAAAATAATCATCAACCCCTTAACTAATCTAGCCTTAAGATTACAAGATATTTGTAGTGGCGATGGCGATCTAACTGCTCGCCTTGATACCACAGGAAAATCTGAATTTGCATGGGTAGGAGGCAGTTTTAATTCTTTTGTCAAAAAAATAGCTAAGACTATTGATAATATAAGCTATACCAGTGAACAACTAACCTCCTCTGCTGATAAACTAGCAAATATTACCCATCAAACTGAGCAGGGTGTTGAAAAACAACTAGCAGAAACAACTCAAGTTGCTACAGCCATGGGAGAAATGACAGGCACAGTACTTGAAGTTGCAAGAAATGCTGTTAGTGCATCAGATGCTGCAGGAACTGCTGATACTGAAGCCGCCTCAGGGAAAAGTATTGTCACCCAAGCCATGGAAGAGATTAACCAACTCGCATCGGAAGTTGATAATGCAGCCAATGTTATTCATGAGCTAGAAAATGACTCCAATAGCATTGGTGAAGTACTCAGTGTTATCCAAGGCATTGCAGAACAAACTAATTTGCTGGCTTTAAATGCTGCCATTGAAGCTGCTAGAGCGGGTGAACAAGGCAGAGGATTTGCTGTAGTGGCTGATGAAGTTAGAACATTGGCAAGCCGTACTCAAAACTCAACTCTTGAAATTCAACAAACTATCGAGCGCCTTCAAAATAGAGCAAAACAAGCTGTAAGCGTAATGGATAAAGGTAAGAAACAAGCCATATCAAGTGTAGAACAAGCCTCATCAGCAAACGTATCAATCACCAAAATTAGCGAGAGAATTGATACTATTAGTGATATGAATAATCAAATCGCTAGTGCAGCAGAAGAACAAACAGCCGTTGCTGAAGAAATAAACCGTAATATAAGTAACATTAGTGAAGTAGCAAACGAAACCTCTGTAGGTGCTAGAGATACTTCTGAGGCATGCAAAGAACTTTTAGAGTTAGCAAATCAATTAAAAAGCACTGTTGGACAATTTAGGACATAAACTATATTACAAATTGCTCATATATTCTTTACTTCACTTTGTCACGACTACTGAAATGGTTGCGTAGCTTGCTATGCGTCCATTTCAGAAACTCGGCAACTGCTCCTACGTTTCTTTACCACCGACTTCCATCCGTCGACGCTATCGACAAAAACCAGCTAGCTATAAATTCTGCATCCATGGCCGCGTGAAGTATAATTAACTGAAAATTAAAAAAGCTATATCTACACAGGACAAACAATGCTCAACAAAGTGACCTTAATTGGCCGATTAGGTGCCGATCCAGAAGTTAAATACATGCCGAGCGGCGGCGCAGTAACAAATATTAGCCTAGCAACAACCCGGCGCTGGAAAGATAGACAGTCAGGCGAACGCCGTGATGAAACAGAATGGCACCGTATTACCTTTTTTAATCGTATAGCTGAAGTGGCGGGTGAATACTTAAGAAAAGGAAGTTTAATTTATGTTGAAGGACGTATTCGCACACGTAAATGGCAAGATCAAAATGGTCAAGATAGATATACAACTGAAATCATAGCAGAGCAAATGCAAATGTTAGATACTAAAAGTGGGGGAACTGGAAATTTTTCTGAAACCCCTGCTAGCTCTAATAACAATAATGCAGACCAGCAAGTATCATCCCCCCCCTCTACACAAAATCAGGCATCGACAACAAGCCAAAACTCAAACAATACCCCACCGCCAACTTATGAAGATTTTGATGATGATATACCTTTTTGATTTGTATCAATTTATTCTAAATTAAATCCTGGTGACAACCAGCTAGCCTTCTACGAGGGCTAGCTTTTACACCCTTTCAGGGTGAATCAAAACCACGTTATTAAAACGTGGTTTTTTTATAATCTTAAACTTGTGTAGATACCTGTACCTCTAAGGAGAAGGATTAAGCCATCAAAATATTTGAACAATTAATATTACCAAGTCTTCGTTCTCGACTAGGACTTTGATCTATTGTAAAAACCCTTTAATTTATTTTGAAAAGAATCCATTTTATCGGCAACTTCAGCTAATTTTCCCGAAAAAGTTTCTTCACCTTCATTGATATAATTAGTTGCCGCTACCTTATTAACACTCAAAGGCTCAGAAGCAACTTTCTTTTTATTTTCAACAGGATTAGTTAACACAGTAGGTTGAACTGGAGATTGAGACTTAACTTCAGTTGCAGCAAGTTTGCTAGGTTCACTATCAGCTTTAACTACATCCGTATTAACACCCTCACCTTCCAACGCACTATCCATTGAAGAAAACCAGCCCATCACCTTATCTGTCAGGCCTGATTTTAAATCAACTGCATTAGCTTGTTCTTTTTTAATTGTTTTTGGGGGCGTTGATATTGTTTGCTGTTCTTTACCAGTATCTTTTGCTTGTTTATGAACAATGGGAGAATCAGGTTTTTTTAACTTAACTTCTGTAGAAACAGGCTTACTCTCAACTTTAGGTACTTCCTTATTAACATCTTCGCCTTCCAGTGCATTATCCATCGAAGAAAACCAACCCATGACTTTATCAGTCAAACCTAATTTTGAATCCTCCTTATCCGATATTTTAACTTCTTCATTTTTTATAGGTTTAGTTTCAGTTCCTGAAACTGAAACTGGAGGATTTTCACTACTTTTTTTAATTTTTCCTGGGACATCCATCTGTACAGGAACAGGCTTCAGAGTTTCTTTAACGGGTTCAACTTTAATTGCAGTTGTTTTTTTCTCAAGGTCTAATGTTTTTTTCTGTTGCTGGGCTTTTTCTATTTCATTATTCTTATTGATTTCAGCCAATTGCGACTCAAGTTCTAAAGTACGGTTTAATTGGTTTTTAGTTGATTTTTCTTGTTTATCAACCTTCTCAATTAAGGTATCTTTGAGCTGTAATTCAGTTTCTAATTGACTTTTGGCCGTATTGAGTTCCGTAGTGGTATCACTTAGCTGTGTGGTCACCTCAAGTAATTGAGACTTCACTTCATCATACTGAGCAATGCTGCTCTTTTGCTCATCTAATTTATTTTGTAATTGTTTAGACAACTGAAGTTTTTCATTCAGTTTTAAATTACTTTCATCAATGACAAGCTGTTTTTCTTTTGTAGACTCTATAAAAAGCTGATCCTTTTTTGCAATATCTGCCTGAAACTTTTCTATCTCTTGCTGCAAAGTAGCTGATGCCTGCTCCGCTTGCTGTTGCATATTGGTAGATGATTGTTCCAACTGTTGCTGTAAATTTGTGATTTTTACCGCATCACTTTTACCTTGATTGACTAATTCATCCTGTGTTTTATTAGCTTTATCTAAAAGCTGTCCATTTTGCATCAGATGTTTTTGCAGTTTTCTAATTTTTCCACTTTTCGAAATAGTGATGAAGAGTGCGCCTATTAAAAAAGCAAGTAAAGCCAAAACAACACTATATCGAGTATTTGCAATCGCTGTTTGTTGCCAATCAATCCAATAAAAGGCCATTACTTCAATATACTTATCCATTTAAAACCTCAAAACCACTCAATTTAAAGTGCTAAATTTACCAGATTTACTGACTTTACAGAAATATAATTTCAACAGTACTTAAACATGGAAGAATCAGCCCTACCTATTTTAAAGATTTAGTAACTAAATAAAGTACAAGTTATCCCAATAGTTTAAAATAATTAGATTTATAACCTTTATAATATTTCTCAAAGCCTAAATCCTTCATGTCTGAACAATCTGCTTCATTATTTTCTATTTCTGCCTGGAAACAACGGTTAGTTTTTTGGGGGGGCGCTATATTTGTTGGCCTCTTAATTGTTGCAATGACTTTGCTTAGTGAATGGGCTGGGGAAACCTATCGGATAATATCAAAAGATTACTTCTGGTTTAACTTTATTGTTGCTCCTTTGGGTCTTAGCCTTACAGCCTGGATTACCTTTCGTTTTTTCCCAGGGTCTGAGCGCAGCGGTATTCCTCAAGTTAAAACAGCACTTGAAATCACCAATAATTTAGATGATAGAAATAAGCTTATTTCCTTGAAAATAGCGATAGGCAAAATGTTACTGCCTATTATGGGATTGTTATCAGGTGCATCTGTTGGGTTTGGTGGGCCTGCCGTTCATGTTGGTGCTTCCTTTATGTCATCTTTAGGTAAAGCTGTTAAATTCCCTCCTCATTATATGGAGCGAGGGCTTATTCTTGCGGGGAGTGCAGCTGGGTTTGCCGCTATGTTTAGCGCACCTTTGTCAGGTATTATTTTTGCCATTGAAGAAATGGGACGTGCTCTAGAAGAAAAAATTAGTAGCTTAGTCTTAACAGCGATTGTTTTTTCTGGTGTGACGGCTTATGCACTATTAAACAATTATATTTTCTTTAATGATAAATCTTTTATTATGCCTTGGGGAGAAAATTGGCTCGCCATCCCTATCTGTGGAATTGTAGGCGGTTTTTTAGGCGGTGTCTTTAGCAAAATAATCATTCGTGGTGGCCGTTTTTTAAAGAAAACAGGACTTTCAATTGTAGTTATTGCTTTTGCATCTGGCGGCTTTATTGCAATATTAGGGTTTTATTCCAATGGTGATTCATTTGGCACAGGATATTCTCAAGCTAAAGCCATTTTAATGAATGCCGAAACAATGGATCCTTGGTTTCCCATTTATAAAATGCTAGCCTCCTGCGCGACTTTTTTTAGCGGCATTCCCAGTGGTATATTTGTACCCTCTATTGCTACGGGTGCTGGTTTTGGTGTTAACCTAGCCCATTGGTTCCCCGTGGCTCCAGCCTCAGCAATGATTTTATTAACAATAACGGCTTATTTTTCAGGTATGCTGCAATCACCTCTTACATCGTTTGCGATTGTGATGGAAATGACGGGGAGTCACGAAATTTTAATTCCCCTCATGGCAACAGCTTTTTTTGCCACTGGCACCTCCAAATTAATTACCCCTGTCCCTTTGTATCGAGCACTCTGCAACTCTTATACCCCACCAAAAGAAATAAAAGAAACAGATGATGCTAAAAGCTAATTCCTTACTGCTGTATTTGTTACTTATTGGATTAGGTTTATTAACACTAGGAAATTGGTCAACAACGATACCTGCGCCTGATGTCACTTTTACGACGATTGAGGGCAAAAAAATTGAATTATCGAAATTAAAAGGTAAACCTGTCATCGTCACTTTTTGGGCAACGGATTGTGCCGGTTGTATTGAAGAAATTCCTCACTTGGTTGAAATTTACAATCAGTTTCATCCTCAAGGTTTAGAAATAATTGCAGTCGCCATGTATTATGACCCTCCCAATCATGTAGTAGATATAACTCAGGCAAAACAAATACCTTATGATGTTGCTCTAGACTTAAAAGCTGAACACGCTTTTGCTTTCGGGCAAGTAGAATTAATACCCAACACTTTTTTAATCTCTCCTGCAGGAGAGATTATTATGCAGCATACGGGAGTACTGGATATTTCTAATATGAAACAACAGATTGAACAATTAATAACAGGATGATTTTATGCTCTGGTTAAAAGCCTTACACCTTATTTTTATGGTTACCTGGTTTGCAGGTTTATTTTATTTACCTCGTCTCTTCGTCTATCACGCTATGAGTGACGATACAATAAGTAATGAACGTTTTAAGGTCATGGAACGTAAACTTTTCTACGGCATTATGACACCTGGCATGATTATCACCTTTATTTTTGGTATTTGGATGCTCACAGATTATGCTTGGGTACTTTATTCAACAACAGGCTGGTTGCATGCTAAATTAACATTATTGGCTATTTGCCTTATTTATCACGGCTATTGCTGGAAGTGGTTATTAGACTTTAAACACGACAGAAATCAACGTTCCCACGTGTTTTATCGCTGGATGAACGAAGTCCCCGTTTTATTTTTAGTAGGCATTATTATTCTGGCTGTTGTTAAACCCTTTTAAAATAACCAACTTATTTACTGGGTTAAGTGACTTTATCACTGTTTACTAATTTACCATCCTCTAATATAGATTCTGAGCTAATTACTCCCTGTTGGGGTTTTAGCCATTTTTATTAATACTACAGAGGTAATTCAAATGATAGATTTTATGCTAAGCATCTTTTCTTCGGCTTTAAGTATGGATATGCGAGACCATCACGATATCCCTTTTGCTCTTCCCTTACTAATGGCATGCTTTGTCGGAGGGATGGTAGGGTTTACTCTTGTTCAGTTTATTGGTAATGAGCAGAAAGAAGATGCTCAAGAAGCCCTAACAAAAATAACAGATAAATAAGCTGTGTGTTTATCTTGTATAAACAGTTGTATTGTGGGGAATATAACTGTTTATACAAAACATTTTCCAAGAAGCACTTTATCTTTCTTCGGTTAATTTTATTAAAGCTTCTCTATCTAAAATAGTCACCGTTCCTCTATTCAGTTTTACCCACCCTTTTGCTTCAAATTGCTTCAGGTTTCTCGATATAACTTCACGTGCAGAACCTAAATTACTTGCCAATTCTTGATGAGTTAATTGTAAAACCTCAGAATTTGAACTTAACAATTCTTTCGCCAATCGCCACTGAATTCCTTCAAAAACAACCTCTCCCAAACGGCCTATAACATTAGAAAGTCGCGCAGAGAAATTTTTAAACACAAATTCTCTAAAAAAAGCAGAGTGCTCCAAGCACCTATAAAACGCATGTGAAGAAATAACAAAAGCAGAAGTTTCTTCTTCTGTAAAAGCTTCAGCGGGATAAAGATCGCCGCTCAATAAACATGATGTTGTGAGTACACAAGAATCGCCTGGGCGAACTTGATATAACATCATTTCTCTTCCATTTTCAGATAGTAGCTGGGCTTTGACAGAACCTTTTAGCAATAACAAATAGTTTTCACATTCGCCCCCTGACGAAAAAACTTGCTGATCTGCAGGAATATTTACCAAAATAGCACTTTCCATAAGACTAAGCATATTTGACTCACCACATTTTATAAATTCAGGAAAAACTGATTCCCATAGCGCTTGGTGTTTGAGCATTGCCTTTCCATCTTAAATATTCAAACGATTACTTTATGCGCTATCTAAAACCTTGTAAAGACAAAATGTACTTACGATAGGTTATTGTTGCGAATCATTCGCATTTGCATTATTATGTCGTACAACATTAACAAATAACTTTATCGACAATGAAATTACTTTCTTTTTCAATAGCTCTTTTACTAGGTGCAAGCTCAACTGCCCACGCTCTTACTGTTGATGAACTAGCAGCACAATTTGAATCATATAAAAAACAACAAGATGCCAAGTTTGAACAGTTACGTTCTGAAAATGCTGATTTAAAACAAAAAAACTCTAAATTAAAAAATAAAATTGATAACACTCAAGAACAAGTGGCTACTAATACAGCTGCTGTAGAAATCGTTAGTGAAAATTTTGATGTTGTGAGTCAAACTGCCGAATGGTTCAACAGTACAACCATAGGCGGGTATGGTGAATTACATTACCAAAACCGGGATATTGAAGGTGATAAGCATAAAGAAGAAATTGATTTCCATCGATTTGTATTATTTTTTGGTCATGAGTTTACTGATAATTTACGATTCTTCTCAGAATTTGAACTTGAACACTCAATAGCAGGTGATGGTAAAGCAGGAGAAATTGAACTTGAACAGGCCTATTTAGAGTACGATTTCAATGAAAATATCAGTGCTAAAGCAGGCTTATTCCTTATACCGGTCGGAATTATTAATGAAACACATGAGCCTACTACTTTTTATGGTGTTGAGCGTAATGAAGTAGAAAAATTTATTATCCCTACAACCTGGTGGGAAGCAGGTATTGGTACTACTTATCGCTTTGATAATGGTCTAAGTATTGATGCATTCATCACGAGTGGGTTAGATATGGATAATGACTTCTATACCCGTGGCGGGCGTAAAAAAGTATCAAAACAAAAAGCTAATGATCCTATTTTTGGTGGGCGACTTAAATATACAGGTGTTCCAGGTCTTGAGCTTGCTGCCACTGTATTACATCAAACAGATATGGGGCAAAGTGATAATCCAAGTACAACTGGCGGTGTAGATATTGGTTCAGGCACCTTGTTTGAAACACATGCAATATACAGCCATACTATTGGTCCTGGTACATTTACAGGTAAAGCACTTTATAGTCAGTGGGAGTTTGATATTAACGACCCTACTCAGCAAGAAGCTTCAGAACAATATGGCTGGTATTTAGAACCTAGTTATAGACTTCCAACCAATATAGGTGATGTAGGTATTTATGGGCGTTATCAAGAATTAAATTATTATAAAGCTTCAAACAAGCATTACGACATCTGGGAAGCTGGGGCTAACTGGTGGATACATGAAAAAGTGGTGTTAAAAGCAAATTATATTTATAAGAAAAACCTGCTTGCAGACAATAAAGATGAAGAAGGCTTTGATTTAGGTATTGGTTACCAATTCTAAGTTTTTTGTAGCCCCTTCAAAATTTCTGTTAGTCTATTTCATCTTCAACCCAACCTTCTCCTTCAAGGGAGAAGGAGCTATGGTATACAGCCATATTTTTATTAGATTATAATGTGAGTATGCCCAGTAAAATAATTACCTTTATCCTATTAATTCTTTGCTCATCTCTTCATGCAAAAGAATATCAATCGACTGATGACTTCTTAAACCAAGTATTTTCAGGCTCGCCACCAAAAGCAAAAGTCTTATGGCTAAAAAAAGATCTACAAAAAAAAGTCTCACAAATTCTAAAACACAAACCAGGGTTTCTTCGAACACGTTATTGGCAAACATCAGAACAGTCTGTTTGGATTATTAATGAAATTGGTAAGACAAAACCGATTACTGTTGCTGTCGTTATCAAAAATGAAAAAATTGATTTTCTAAAGGTTCTCGCTTTTAGAGAAAGTCGTGGTTGGGAGGTAAAGCATGATTTTTTTACCCAGCAGTTTAAACAAAATAGTCTGACTAGCGATCTACGTTTAACGCATGCCATTGATGGTATTTCAGGTGCAACTTTGTCTGTAAGAGCCTTAACAAAAGTTGCTCAACTCGCTTTATTTTTTAATAGTCAAATAAAGGAGCCTCCGATCAAGTCCAATTAGTTTTAGCTTGCTAAAACTGTCGATATTTTTTCACGAAGATCGGCGCAATAGAGTGACAATTACTTCTCACTTCGTGAAAAAATAGCGACAGTTTTTTCTGCACTAAATTCTAACCAACTTAATCATAGACTCCTTTAAACAATGAAAAAAAATTGGTTCTGGCGCTTTCTTTATAAACTACATCGTTATACAGGCTTATTTTCAGCCCTGATTCTCATTATGCTTGCTGTTACAGGTATCGCTTTAAACCATACTGAAGATTTAGAATTAGATAGCCAAATGGTTCAATCCCCTACTCTTCTGGATTGGTATAGCATTAAGCCTTCGCATAAACTCAAATCATTTTCTACAAAAAATCACTGGTTAACAGAGGTTAACCAACAGCTTTACTTTGACCACACGCTGCTATCAAAAAATATAAAGGATTTATTAGGTGCGGTGGCAACTAATGATTTTATTGTTGTCGCCTTAAAGGATTCTTTATTATTATTGTCCTTACAAGGTGAACTTATTGAACAGACAACCTTTGAGTCAATCCAAAACATTGGATTAGATTTTCAACAAAATATTGTGATCAAATCCAATAACTCACATTTTATCAGTCAGGATGGATTAATATCTTGGGACTCTTATCCTAAGAATAAGCTAGTGACATGGTCTAATGCATCCGCAGCTCCGCAACCCCTATCACAAAATATAAATCATCAATTTCGTTCTTCCATTTTACCTATAGAACGCGTCATGCTTGATATTCATAGCGGACGGTTTTTTGGTTATTTCGGAGTAATTATTGTTGATATAAGTGGAGTTTTTTTAATTATATTGGTCTTATCTGGTTGTGCTGTTTGGCTTAAACATAAATTTAGGGGTTTAAAGCGTCATAAATAATAACACCCTCCACCCCAGCCCTTTTGTATATTGCCATTTAAGATCCCTAATATGATATTCTAAGCAATTTTCGCCTCTCTTAAATAAGAATATTAATTAATGAGTAAAAATCGCCCTATTGTTTTATCATTTTCTGGTCATGATCCAAGTGGTGGCGCAGGTGTTCAAGCAGATATAGAAACGCTTATCAGTCATCAATGCCATGCTTGCAGCGTTATTACTGCGTTAACAGAACAAGACAGCCGAAATGTCAAAAAACTTATTCCTCAAAAGTCTCAAGATGTTAATGACCAAGCTCATAGAGTGCTAAATGATTTTCCAGTCAATGCAATAAAAATTGGCTTAATTGGTCACTATGAAATAGCCGATGCAATACATGCAATTTTATTAGAATATCCCCATATCCCTGTTATTTTAGACCCAGTTCTTGCTGCGGGTGGTGGATCATCGTTAGCCAATGAGCAATTAATCAATACAATCATTGACAAACTACTTCCCTGTACTACTATTTTGACACCTAACAGTGAAGAAGCCAGAATCCTTGGCAAACATCAAGACTTATCTGAGTGCGCCCAATCATTACTTAATAAAGGTTGTGACAATGTTTTAATAACGGGAACGCATGAACAATCAAACACTGTAGATAATATTTTTTTTCAACAAAACCACAAAAAAGAAACCTTTAGCTGGGATAGATTACAACATGAATATCATGGATCAGGTTGTACGCTGGCAAGTGCAATTTCCGCTTTAATAGCGCATGGACTAGACCCTTTCACAGCGGTAACTGAAGCCCAAGATTACACTTGGAATTCATTAGCTAATGCCTACCAACCAGGTAAAGGACAATATAACCCTAATCGCTTGTTTTGGATGGAGGATGGCTCATGATTTTTCCCAATTCAGGACTTTATGCCATTACTCAAACAGAAGGAAAACAACCCGAACAAGTTATTCAAGAAGTTGCTTCTGCATTAAAAGGAGGCGCTGGAGTTATTCAATATAGAGATAAAAACCCTGTTGATAAGGTTTTTTTAGCCAAACAATTATTACAACTTTGCCATCAATATAATGTCCCTTTACTAATTAATGACGATACTGAGTTAGCTTATCAAGTTGGTGCTGATGGTGTTCATTTGGGTCGAGATGATGGTGATATTACTGCTGCTAGAGAAAAACTAGGAGACAAAGCCATTATTGGAGTCTCTTGCTATGATGATATTAATATTGCAATAAAGGCAGAAACAAAGGGCGTCGATTATGTTGCCTTTGGACGATTCTTCCCATCGACCTCCAAGCCACTCGCTCTACCTGCGCATACAGAAACACTTAACCTTGCCAAACAAAAACTCAAAGTACCCATTGTTGCTATTGGTGGTATTTTACCTGAAAATGCAGATATTTTATTAACAGCAGGCGCTGATTTATTAGCCGTTATTGGGGGAGTTTTTGATTCTGAACCAGAATCTTCAGCTAAAGCTTATACCCATCTTTTTAAAGAATAAAACGAGATGATAAATGATTAAAAGTCGCAGAGATTTTTTAAACAAACTACTCTCTTTTGGTGCCTACAGCCTAGCAGTGAGTACAGGAATTTTTCACTCACCCATTGCAGGAGCACAATGGTTAAAAGCAAGATTTAGTTTAAGTAATTATGATGAAACAATCAGCCATTTATTTAATGGCGAAAAACTGATAGATAATCATAATAAAATAAAAATATCACGATTACCTTACATTGCTGAAAATGGTGCGGCTGTCCCTATTAAAATCCAAAGTCATTTTAAAAACATTACCAAAATTTATATATTAGTAGAGAAAAATCCTCATCCCTTGAGTGCAGAATTTTTTATATCTCCGTCTGTTGAAGCAGAGGTTTCTGCCAGACTTAAAATGGCTAAAACAAGTAAAGTTATTGTTATTGTTGAAGCAGATGGTAAGTTTTACCGTAGAGCAAGAAAAGTTAAAGTCGCTATTGGCGGCTGTGGAGGCTAGTATGTCCAGTATAAAAATAAGAACAAAACAGCTAGAAGGAAATACCCAAATTAGAACACTTATCACTCACCCTATGGAAAATGGCCGTAACAGAGATAAGCAAAATAATTTTATTCCGGCACACCATATTAAAGAACTTTGGGTTATGCATAATAATACCAAAGTCATTAGTTGCAATATGGCGGGGAGTATTTCAAAAAACCCTTATTTTGATTTCCTTCTTAAAGGTGGCGAAATAGGTGATAAAATTATAATTTCCTGGATTGATAATCTAGATAATTCTGATACAAAAGAACATACAATAAAATAATTTCATCAATGAATAAAGTTATCACTTCAACCTCCTAAGAGGATAGAAACCTGCTCTATTTAAAATAAATATACTCTATGCAAAAAGCACAAATACATGTCACTTGTAATAATTGCAGTTTAGATAATATCTGTTTTCCACGTGGTTTATCTGAGCAAGAAATCCATCATATTAGCCAAGTTATTAAACCAAAAAAAACACTACAAAAAGGCGAATATATCTTTCATGAAGATAGTACTTTTAAAGGTGTTCTAGCTATAAAATCGGGTACTGCAAAACTAGTAACAAATGACCATCATGGTGATGAACATATTTTAAATATTCTTCTTCCTGGCGAATTATTAGGCTTTGATGGACTTTATAATGATAAATACCGTTGTTCAGCTATCGCTTTAGATACCCTAAGTTTTTGCGAGTTGCCAGCACAGAGTATGGATGAACTTTTTAAGAACGTCCCTTCATTAACAAAAGAACTATTCCGGCATAGTAGTGAAAAAATGAAAGAGGATAAAGATTTTATTATTTTAAGTAAAAGACCCGCCGAAGAGAGGTTAGCTTTTTTTCTAATCAGTCTTTCAGACCGCTTGAAAAGACGAGGATTCTCAGCCTCTGAATTCACTTTATCATTAACAAGACAAGAAATTGCCAATCATCTAGGCTTAGCATTAGAAACTGTCAGCAGATTATTTAAAAAGTTTCATCAACAAGAACTTATTCAGGTTAAAACAAAGCAAATTAAGATTAATGATATTGATAAGCTAAGATCAATTTATGCTGATCCCAAATAATCCTTTAGAGCACACCACTTCCCGCAACTTGGCTTGTATTGCTTTACTTTTTTTCAATTAATTTGATACTATTATCAATTTATAGAGATCCAAATAATGGGCGATCAATAACCGCCTTGAATAAGTTATTTTCCCGATCATCAATAAATTCAATATCAGGATAAGCAGCCAATGCTCGTACTACACCACTACCCAAGCCTCGGTAAGGTAAAATCCGACTGGCAAATGAAACTAAAATAGGATTACGAATATTAGAATTACCTAGTTTTATTTTAGTGACTGTTAAGTTATTGGGTAAATGTCCAGGGCTGATAATTTCTATTCTGTCCTTAAAAATAAACAGGCGAATAGTGGCTGAAACAAAATAATCCCGATGAATTAAAGCATTAGTAACCAACTCTTCAAATACCACCCGAGGTATTTCCAGCTCCCCCAATGAATTAACACTCTGATTACCTTGCACATGATGAAGGCTACGCATAATAAAACCCATTGCCTGCTCATATACATTCAACATTTTTCCACTCATATCCTGACTATCTAAATACGTGGTAGTGGCCATATCATTTCCTGGGAATGAAATAGCTTTAACAATAAATACAGGCAAATGAAACTGAGGATTACGAGTAAACAACAAAGCCCCTGCAACATTTAAAGTCTCTTGCTGCATAAGGTTCATATTTTCTAATAAAGCAGGCAAGGCAATATCACTATCATCTAGCGACGTATTAAAATGCTTTTGTAGAAAAGCATCGAAATAGTCTTTATCTACATCTTTAATGCCTAAGCCTTTTGCGGGGGATTCATCACCATTCTCTATAGCCATTGTTTGTTTTAGCATAATATTTATACGATGCAATCAACCAAAAAATTAATTATAAGCAACTGGGCTAATACCAAATTCAACTTTGAAATCGGCGGCCTTTACTATTGGGATAACCTTACCATTTTCTTTGTTCAAAGACACAATCCCATAATTTTCAAGTGTCTTTAATGTCCGTGATAAATTGGATTTTTTTCGGTGACTTATAGCCTCTAACTCTGTAAGTGACTTAGATTTACACTCAACAATCAATTTCAACAATTCTTGATTTTCGTTGCTTAAAACTTGAGCTAGTGATTTTACCGACTCAAACCATATTTTTGGTTCATTTTTTTTAGGTTTATACTGCCCTTTAGCAATGGCTATTGTTCTTTTTATATAGTCTTTACGCGACATAATACCTATATTCATAACTGTCATTTTGCCCCACCTTGTTCTTCAAGTAGTATTTTTTCCACATCAGTCCAAAAATTTTCTAGTAATTGACCTGCATTTTCAAATTCATACGGCTCGACAATTTTTCTTTTATGTCTATGATCCCAAGTAATTCTTTTAGCTGCATATTTTTTCTTTTTAGGTTTTATTCCATACGCATTATCATCAAACCAAATTTGTTAGGTATTTGACAACGCATTTAATTCATCTTTATATGCCACGATGGGGGTATAAAGCCTGTGAAATGCCCGCCCTATCGCCCCAAAAAACAAAACCATTTTAGGATTATGCGCACCTCCCATTAAAATATGCTTCATTGCTATCCCTGGATAAGGATCAATGTAAAATATATTTTTAATGCCAAGTTGATAAGCTTTTTTTGCGCATAACTCACAAGGGCTTGCTGTTGTAAAAAGATTCCCTCCTTTAATTCCTCTTCCTCCATATTTAGATATTTGAAGAAATGCATTTTCTTCTGCATGTAGTGAACGAGTATGGACTTGATTCGACTTTTTTGTCATTGAATTATATTCAGATTTAAAACAGTACGACACATTTCTTCCAGTTTCTATTATTGGAATAAACTGAACATTTCTTTTTTCTATGAATTCAATAAAAGCCGTTTCAGTTTTTTCATATTCTGAATATGCTACTTGATCTCTCCCTTCAATCAAATCGAATCGACTCCTTAAATTACATGGCACTTGTCCATATGGAGCATCATTCCAACCAATAGCTTGAACAGAAAAATTTTCATCCGTTATCACTGCTCCTACCTGGCGTGATATACAACCAGAATTAAGCTTAGCCGTATAAGCGATTTGCATACAGCGCTCAAGAGCTGTCGGGGTAACTAACCCTGGTCGCTTCATTAATGAAACAAATTTGAGCAATTGGTTTGTTAACACCTTAAACTCAGAAACTTCATTTTCAGAATCTTGATTACTTACATATAAATCAGATCGTTGCAAACAAGCTTGTATATCTTGTGTTACATAAGATGACTCATCTTCTATATCTGTATCAACATACTCTTGCTCATCAATAGTTTTAATTGCTGGGTCTGTATATCCAAGGTTTCTCAACCTTTGCTTTCTCTGTTTGTCCTCACAAGAGATCGCTATAAGATAAAATGATGAATAACGCTCTTGAAAGTAAATAGCCTCCAATGGACTTCTAATAGCATCAACCACAATAAAAGTTTTTTCTTCTCCAGATTTCTGCTCCCTTAATTCTGTTATAACTGAATTAATTCTTTCTGCAAGTGTAAAAAACAATCCCTTTATTTGTTCTTGTTTTAAAGGGTTACCAGAATTTCTAATATTTTTGCCAATCCTTTGGTACAGTTTTACAAAAGAACTCTCACCTAAATATTGTTTTATTAATTCACATTTAGAAGGAAGCGTGTCTGAATAAAAATCTCTGGCACATTTTTCCTTACTTGAGTCTGCATATTCTTCTTTTATATCTTTAATTATATCTACAATATTTTTTATGGATTTAGGATCTATGGAAAATTCAGGTTGTAATAAATATTTCTCAACTTGTTTTATATCTTCTTCAACAAGCATAAGAGTAATAATTGAACGAACTTGAATTAAGATAAATGGTTGCCAGTTTTTATCAAAATGTTGAATAATTATTTTTTCTTTTCTTTCATTATTACAGGAAGGAGTATCACCTTTAAAAAGAGAATGTTTTATATTTTCTCTTTTTGAGGCTAAAATTTTAGCTACTGTAGAACAACCACTTCCTGTACGCCCTGTTAAACCTAATAAAATAAAGTCATCATCCTCTCCGTAAATTTTTGATATTGCAGAACTAAGGTAATTTTCCATCATTATTCCAATAATCTAATCTATTATGCTGTAAAAAGTATAAATAAAAAGGATTTGTTATCCTTATTTAAGGCTATGTCATAGCAACTTTCCGTTATTTCTCTACTCACCAATATCCCGCAAAACCGTCTCAATAATCGCATCACCAATATAATACCCAGCACCACGCAAGGCATACAACACGTCTTTCGCAGATAAGATATGTCCTTGCATTTTAGCCATGCCAACAACAGCGGCTGTACCCATTAAGGTGATTTTTTGATATTTAGCTTCTGCTCTACCAGCTTGATCGTCAATAATAAGCAATGTACTCTCTCGAGATTGCAGAGCAAGATATATTGCACTGGCTTCACCAGCATCTACACCAGAATTAATAGCAC
>Ga0105353_1000028_pt1 | contig 87369 bp, 88 predicted proteins | sample EN1Hudsemesocosm_2_FD_83657 | JGI IMG/M metagenome (GOLD analysis project Ga0105353, IMG submission 83657) | Methane-oxidizing microbial communities from mesocosms in the Hudson Canyon - EN10B Hudson Canyon | ecosystem: Environmental > Aquatic > Marine > Cold seeps | place: Hudson Canyon...
GTGGTACCTTCCTTTCTTATCCATGTTTTCTTTTTGTGTTTATCACAATATCCTGCTTGATCTACCAAGGCTGGGCACATTGACTGCCTACATGGTTTCTTTGCTGATCTTGGCATTGAATTATTCCTCAAAATATATCTGATTTTATTGGTGTTTTATTTGCTATACCCCCCTCCATAATTCCCGACGCTACACAGAGCAATAGGGTGTCGGTCTAGGTTATTGGAATGCTAAAAGTTTTATACCCCCCCCCCACTTGAATTTTGCCAACACGATTAAATGACTAGGGTGTCGGTCACTTGGCTTAATGCCTTAAAGAATTTAGCCCCCCTCCCTAGTGTCGACTGATAGCTCACTTGGTCGAATGGTGTAACGAATAACCTTCTATCACGGCTGAGGGTTAGTGATGGAGCACCGCTTTGGACGTTTTGGAGAATCCCTCATACCCTGCAATTTATCCTGCATATACACCCAATAATCATTATAAGAAGAAAAACCTAGCTGCTGTATCAATGTCATATCAAAACCTATTTACTGTTATTAATTGTAAATTTATAGACGAATTATATTTATATAGGGGCAGAACTTAGGTAACTTAGGGAACATAGAGGTGTGACGCGGCCTGTAGCCCTAGAAACTTAGGTAACTTAGCAAGAACTTAGCTTTTATCTTGATTTTACTATTAGCTAAGTTCTTGCTAAGTTTCCCCTAAGTTCTTAGCTGTAAGCCTTACTAACTCTCTAAGTTCCTAAGTTCTTAAAGTTCTTTACGAATCTATAAAGTTTGGTTATACCTTCCAAAAGACGATTGTTCCCTTTCCTGGTTTACCATCAGACCTTGGTTTCATTTCTTGTTTGATTAATGGTGGTGCTGCATTCATTAAGTGATTAAGTGCATTAGTCATCTCTACACTGGTTAGCTTTTTGTTTTTGAAAAACTTAGTTAACTCTGTTCGAGTACACCCTGAATTATCATTGATAAACTCATAAACATGCTTAGCCGCTTCATTCATCTTATTAGCTTCCGCTTTAGCCGCTAACGTACCAAAAATGTAATTGACTGAAGCTTTCCAATAATTGATCCATGCTAACGCTGCTTTAATATGCTGCGGCTCTATAACAGCTGACTTATCCATTAATGCAAAAACCATGGCTAACATTCTGCAATATATCTCCGTACGCACTAACAACGATCCTGATAACCCACCTTGCTCTTTGGTTAGCTCTCTATACTGACCACACCAATACTTTATAGCTTCAGCTGATAATGTAATTTCAAAGCTATTATTAGCGGCTCCAGCTTCTCCTTTTGAAAACTCAACAGCCTCCGCTATTTCTATCGCTACTCGTTTAATAGCATCATCAGGTGTCCGCCTGGGTAACGGTACTAACTTAGGCCGTACAATATGCAAAATAATAAAGCGATTCATAAACCCACTTTGCGCGTCAACATCTGTCATTTTGTCTATCAGCTCAGCTGAGGTTATATGTCCCGTTATAACTATATGAGGATCACTTGCACACCACTTAGCATTTTTTACCAATGGGCTAATTGAGCGCCCATCCCAAACAGTTCTAACCGTTGCAGATAAATTATTTTTCTCTCGACTAGCTGCTGCCATACAGCCTGCAAACTCAGCCTCAACAACATACAAACGCTTATCACTAATCCCTTCTTCTGCCACCTCACCATCCTTATTAAGCACTTCATCATGCACTGCCCACCCAAGACCTTCCCCTGTACTTAAACCGCCCTCATGACGCTTTAACTTAGGATGATCTTCACCCAACATCAGCTCAACTTCATTAAATATTCGGTAAGGTGTATATTCACTGGTGCCTTTTCTAGCTTTTCCTGTTCGGCCTGTTAATAGAAAAAAGGGTCTAGCATGGCAAGTGCCATCACCTATATTTTGAAATGCAGTACGCCCAATCATAGAACTAAAGGTTGCTATTGTATTCGCTGCAATTGCGACGGCTGACGCTTCACTGTATTGAGTGGATATTTTACAAACATCTTTTAGCACCCCATGAAACCCTGCTTTATCAAGTACCGGTGGTGGATTTAATAAAGCATTGCTTGCTTCCACATCCAGGTCATCTTGCGCTTGCTCCTGTTTAAAGAATTGTTCAACAGGCTTCACAATGGCTAACTTTGTTTGCTCTAAGCCATTATCAACATGCATATCATTAAAATCGACTGACTCATTCACTGGGCAGATACCTCTCTATAAGGAAAGACAGCAAACCCATTAACCGCTTTAGCGGCTTGCTCAGCTTTAATGCGACCAGGATTATCTTTATTGCCATAATCATCGTCACCACAAATAACAATCTTTGCTTGTTGGTATTTATTTCTAACCGCTTTAGCTACATGGATTAAATTTCCAGCATCAAATGCTACAAATACAATCCAATTTGTGGCCATTCTCACGCTTGATCCGGTGCAATAGCCTTCTGTAATTGCTAGGTAATCCATTGGATTAATAACATCACCTAAAATACAAAACCGGCCTTTCTTAACAGTACCCGTCAAAAACTTCTTGTTTCCCTCAGGATCAATAAACTGAAGACCTGATAAAACTCGATCAAACCCATAAACAGGTAACACGATCGAACCTCTTGTAAATCGAATGTTAAACGCTGCAACTTTTTTACGCTGAAGATAAGGCGAACGCCCTTGATTTGGTAATTTATTCCATATTTCCATTGCCTTATTAGCAGTCGCTTCAACCTCTTTTTTTCGCTCTTCTTTAGCTAATTTTTGCTTTGCCTCTTGCTCCTTTGCAAATCGCGTCTTTTCAGCTTGAGTTAAAACAGCATCAGATTTTAAAGATACATTGAAGGTATAAGTATCAGCACCTTTAAACCAACCAAATGAACCTGCTATTAATTCATTTCCTGAGTCAGTTCTAAAAGGGAATAAAACATACCAAGCACGTTTCTTTTTTGCTTTTGGCTCCCAATCGGGCCTAAATCGCTGAATAGTTCCATCAACAACCAAATCAGCATCAATTAAACCAGTTAAACCAACATCGGCCATTTGGCTAATTACGCTCATTACAGCCACCAATTTTTTTTAATAATGCCTTTACTCCTCGAGTATATGATCTAACCTTTAGCCACATTGAGCACTGCCCACAAAGCCCATTAGTAACATCATCATTTACACCACAACCAACACACATCTGTTTGCTAACCTGGCTTTTTTTCTCATTTTCCATGCTCACGTCCCTATTGCTGAGAAATCCATAAAGAAAAGCCAGAATCATGCAAATACAATGTTTTTCCAATTTTCTTACAGATACCGCATAAACCATTGGTCTCTCTATGACGAGTCAATAGCCTAAGTTGGTCTAACGTGAATTGTTGGTGTTCAAAGGCGAGTGCCTTGAGGGTTTTCCATTCTTTTAAATCTGAAAAATCAATACCTGACTCTTCATTTTTTTTAATATCATTGTTCATAAACTTTTACCGTTTTTTTAGGATGTAGTATTGCTCTACAAGTTGACTTGGGATGAAGTCAACCTTATCTAAAAGTTTACAGATGGTTATATTTAGAAAATACTTTGAAAAAAAATAATTTAAATAAAAAAACTAAACGTTTTTTGAGACAGCTAAAGTTGATACCTCTTTAATAATGTCAGCACCAATATTTATTGAAAAAATACCAGCTATAACCTTTAGCACTTTAGAAAAATTAGTAAGTTCTGATGTCCCGTGAGGCGTACCGATAACATTTAAATAGCAATCTGCTATCATCATAGCAAGACGCTTTTCACTTATTTTGCTATTACTCCGGGGTAGTCGACCCCTTAGGCTGTTAGCAACTGAACTTAAACTATTAATTGCAATCTCTGTGTTATCAACAGTAAGTAAAATTTTGTTTTTGAAGAAAAAATACTGTAATTCACTACTAAATCCACTGGACATGTTTTCATCCACTTCCTTAATAGACTCTATTAGCCTGTCAGATAAATTTTCTATTTTCGCTAATTGTGTTCTTAATTTTGAATTTGTAATTTTTGGCTCATCTTGAAAGCTTACCCATAATTCAATTATAGGCTCTAACTGATCAATAAAATCACCAGCTCTTTCCGCCTTTTTAGTTGTATATACATGACCACCAAAACATTCAACAATCTGCTTACGTTGCATATTAGTGAACCTGAATGGTTCAACAATACTTCCTATACCATCAAAAAACATAAATACTCCGTCAAAAGCATAAGTCGTCAAAGAAGATAACCAGGCAACAAATTGACGAGATTTGCTTTTGGCCGCTAAGCCTAGCCTGGTTAAACTGATTATAAACCAATATTACCTAAAATATTATCAACTAATGTTTGTTTATGATTAATGCAAAGGTGAGCATATCGACTTGTTACCACAGTATTACTATGCCCAAGCACTTCAGCAATTTGTACCAATGTAGCGCCATTTTGCGCTAAATAACTGGCACAAGTATGCCTTAGATCATGAAAGTTAAAATTATCAACTTTTGCTAAATCTAACGCTTTTTTCCAAGGTATTCTGAAATCATAGGCAACATCAAGTTTTGAAACTGAAGGAAATAACAAAGCATTACCTATGCCCTGAAACCTTTTCAATTCATTAATCGCTTCATTGGTTAAGGGTAACACGCGATTCTTGCCGTTTTTGGTGTCATAGAGAGTTGCACGGCGACTTTTTATATCAACATCAGCCCAACGGATCTTTAATAACTCGCCACGCCTAGCACCTGTTGTTATAGCCAACAAAGCAATTAAATACATCTTATCCCACGCTGATACTTTGCATGCTTTTAATAAGGCTGTACGCTCACTATCACTGAGAAACCTTACGCGGCCTGCGCTCTCGGGTTTTGCTGTAACCTCTCTGCAGGGATTAAGAGAAAACCCATAGTTTTCTTTAGCCAGTTGAAAAACACTTGAAAGATTTGCTTTATATCGGTTTAAAGTTCCGCCACGCCTACCAGCTTCAGTTAATTGCTTTAAAGCTCTTCTAATAGTGGAGTGTGATATATCAGCAAGTGACAAATGACCATAGTGTTCATTCCACCAGGCCAACCGATAGAATACATTTTGATCTTTACCTGAGAATTCACCGATATATTCATCAATGAGAGTTGAAAGAAGTAGGCCATTGGTAACAGGATCGCCCATAGCAAGAGCCAGTTCATTGTCGCCTTCAATACGCCGCGAAAACTCTAAAGCTGCTTTTTTATTTTTGAATGTTTTGGTGATGGGTTTTTTATTGCCCAAACGGATAAATACGCGATAAGAAGTCTTACCACTTTTTAAGATAATTCTTTGAATTGTTGCCATGGTAGCTTTGCCTCAAATTCTTAAGTGCACGTTTAACGCACGTTTTAAAAAATGAACAAACTACAATCCCGAAAAAAAACGATGTAAAAACTTAAAAAAAAGGCTCGTAGCCCAATAGCTACAAGCCTTCCTAATATGGTGCCTCGGGCCGGAATCGAACCGGCACGGTGTTGCCACCGCGGGATTTTAAGTCCCGTGCGTCTACCAGTTTCGCCACCGAGGCATTGCTGATGTACTAGCAGAGCTCGCTATTATAGGGGAGCTCATTAAAAATATCTAGTAATTTCTTTATTTATTTTTATCATTAAAAATAATCAATAAAAATCAACAAATTACATTCATCTATTTTATTAGAAACAGCTTTAGCCTAAGGCTTATAAATTAAAAAAACAAGATTCCTTTCACTATTTTTTCTCCTACCTATTTTTTAGCCAAAGACCCGATTAGAATACCTCCAATGAAATATTATAATATTCTTTCTCTGGTTTTTGTTTTTGTTCTTTCAGTAAATAGGCTTTACGCTGACGATAAAAACATTTCTATTGGCCTGTTTTCATCAGGTGATATTAGTTCTTGGGAGAGTAAATCCTTTTCTGGCATTACCCATTATCAAATAACTGAAATTGATAATACTTTTAGCTTACAAGCAAAGAGCCATGCCAGTGCTTCGGGCTTATTTATTGAGCAACGTATTGATTTAAACAAGACCCCTTATTTAAATTGGAGCTGGCGTATTAATCAACATTTAAATAACTTAAATGAGCAAAGTAAGTCTGGAGATGATTTTAGTGCCCGAATTTATATTGTTGTCAGTGGCGGTTGGGCATTTTGGAGAACGAAGGCTATTAACTATGTTTGGGCAGGCAATACCGCTAAAGGTTTTATTTGGCCTAATGCTTTTGTCGGCAAAAAATCCATGATGGTTGCACTGCGTTCTCATGATGATAAAACACAGGTCTGGTACCAAGAAAAGCGCAATATCCAAATGGATTTTAAACAGATCTTTGGCTCAGATATTCAATATATTGATGGCATTGCTCTAATGACAGATACTGACAACTCCCAAAGCCATGCGCTTGCTTATTATGGTGATATTTATTTTAGTGCGGAGTAAAGGTCATTAGGCCTAATCATACCTTCTCGTCATTTAAAGAAGATTATAAAAAAGGCCAAAACGATATCATTTCTTGTATCGCCCACCCTCGGTGTGAATACAAGAAGACTTTGTTTAATTCGCGCCGAGGGCGGACGCTCCTATTAATCGTTCCAAAAGTTCTGGCAGTCTATTTCACCCTCATCCCAACCTTCTCCCTTGAGGGAGAAGGAGCTACATGCGAAAACTTTTGGAACCATTAATACATTGAGTAATGTTTTTCACCTCAGGCTGGGCTTATAGATGCTGCTCAGAATGTGTACTCACACCATCGACTTCAAGATCATGCGCTATACCATGTAAAGAGCTAATAACGAATACGCCAGCTAGAATCAATACAATTTGATATAACGAAGTTTTCATATCTGTTTTTTTATGTAGCGAGGGAATTAAATCAGCCACAGCTATATAAATAAAACTGGATGAGGCCAACGCTAAAAAGAAGGGCAGTACATCATGCAAATCTTCTAAGCTGTAATAGGCCAAGACTCCACCAATAACGGTGGTGAAACTTGCTAGCACGTTATAAAACAGAGCCTTTGACTTACTATATCCACTTTGTAATAAAATGGCAAAATCTCCGACTTCTTGTGGAATTTCATGTGCTGCCACAGCTAAACTGGTTACGATACCTAGTTTCACATCAGTTAAGAACGCAGCAGCAATTAATACACCATCAACAAAGTTATGTATCCCATCACCGATAATAATTAAAGTGCCTGCTGACCTATGACCATGATCATGTCCACTCACTGCTTCAGAGTGCTCCTCTACATGATGAGCTTCGCAAGACCCTGAATGGCAATGTCGCCAAATTAATAATTTTTCTAATACGAAAAAACCAAGAATACCAGCGAGAATTGTTCCTGATAGCATCTGGAATTGATCATGCTTAACTTCTTCAAAAGCATGAGGAATCAAGCCCCAAAAAGCAACCGCTAATAATGCACCAATAGCAAAACTAATACCATGAGGCAATACTTTTGCTCTTAAATCTTCAGGCAATAATAAAAACACCCCTGCAGCTAAAACACTTAACACACCGCCTATTGCAGTAAATATGATAATTAATATCAACAGTTCCAAGGTCAATCTCTCCAAATAAATGTGGCCATTCGGCCCGTTTCGCCATCACGACGATATGAATAAAATCTTTCTTTATCGGTAACAGTACAAAAACCACCACCGTATACTTGTGTAATACCTAATGCTGCTAGATCAATAGTGGCTAATTGATATATATCTGCCAAATATTTCTCTTCGCTTTTTTGTTTAAATGCAGAACTGAACTGAACTGATTTATTGATAAAGGATGACTTAACCTCTCCCCCTACTTCAAAACAATCAGCTCCAATTGCTGGCCCTAACCAGGCGATAATATTATCGGTTTTAAACATAGCAGCTGTATTAGCAATAACACCCGCAAGCAATCCTCGCCAACCGGCATGAACAGCCGCTATTTCAGTTCCATCACTGCTAGCCAATAAAACAGGTAAGCAATCTGCTGTCATTACCACACTGACTACATCGGCTTGATCTGTATAACTCGCATCTGCTTGCTGCACTGCTGTGTTTTTATCAATTTTAATAACACGATCACTATGAACTTGCTCCAACCAAATAGGGTTTGATGGCAAGTTAAGCATTTGTGCTATTGCTTTACGGTTTGCTAAAACTGTTTCAGAATTATCATTAACATGTAAGGCTGGGTTAAGACTTTGGAATACACCTTTACTCAAACCACCCGACCTTAGAGTAACAGCTGCATGAATATTACTTTTAACAGGCCAATCAGGTTCAATCCAAGTCATTTTGCTTGATTGCTTTAATTAAATTAACCATGTCTTCTGGTATCGCCAATTCCCATTCGCAATATTCATCCGTTTCAGGATGTTGTAAACCTAATCTTGTTGCATGTAAGGCTTGTCTTTTAAAGTTTCTTAATACTTCTTCAAGCTGTTCACTGCAGTTCGCTGGCATTTGAAAACGGCCACCATATACGGGGTCACCCACTAATGGATAACCAATATATGCCATGTGCACCCTTATTTGATGCGTACGCCCTGTTTCTAGCTTAACGCGAATTAAAGTATTCTTCTTCAACCTTTCTTCTAAACGATAATGTGTGACTGCATGTTTTCCATCATCTCTTACCGTATGTTTTTTGCGATCAGCAGGATGCCGACCCAAGGGTTCATCAACCGTTCCACCTGCTGTCATCCAGCCTTTAACTAAAGCTAAATATTCTCGAGTAATGCTGCGTTCTTGTAACTGTGTCGATAAACTATTGTGCGCTTGTAAGGTTTTAGCTACCATCAACAAACCACTAGTGTCCTTATCAAGCCGATGAACAATACCCGCCCTAGGCAAAGTTTTTAACGAAGGCGCATGATTTAATAAAGCATTAACCAATGTACCATCCCAATTCCCTACCGCAGGGTGAACAACTAGCCCTGCTGGCTTATTTACAATAAGGATGGAATCATCTTCAAAGATTATCTCTAGTGGAATATCTTCTGCTTCATATTCCATCACCTCTTCAGCTTCAGCATCAAGTTTTATTAACTCTCCGCCATCTACTTTATCCTTTGCTTTGAGTGTTTGCAGGTCAACTGTGACTCGTCCTGCTTTAATCCATGTCTGTAATTTACTGCGTGAGTAATCAGAAAACATTTCAGCCAAGCATTGATCAAGACGCATGCCAGCCATTTCATCGGGTATTTTTGCTGTTAATATAGCCATATTAGACTTAAATTTAAGTTATACTCGCCGCTTATTTAAGAACAAGCGGTGCTTGTTTTGAATTTAAACGGGAAAACCCTTAATCTTACAACGTGTTGCTAACAATATGCGATCATTTTTATTAAATTTTTTAATTTTTTCTAGTTTAGTCATTGTATTGCAAGGGTGTGAAACACTAAATAAATCTGATTCGGACGAATATATTGATTGGGATGCAAAAGAGTTTCATGATAATGCCCAGTCAGCCATGGAGCACGAGAACTACCAAAAAGCAATCAAACTTTATGAGACTTTAGAAACAAGATATCCCTTTGGTGAGTACGCAGCACAAACCCAATTGAACCTTGCCTATGCTTATTATAAAAATGATGATCCTGATACAGCCGTTGCCGCCGCTGATCGATTTATCAAAATCAATCCCCGACATCCCAATGTCGACTATGCCTACTATTTAAAAGGGCTGATTAATTTTAACCGGAGTATTGGTTTTCTTGAGCGTTTTTTACCTACTGATTCATCACAAAGAAACCCGAGTAATGTAAAAGAGGCCTATGATAATTTTGACTTATTAGCTCGCCGCTTTCCAGATAGTAAATATACTGCTGATTCAATACAACGCATGCAGGCGCTCCGAAATGATTTAGCGATGTACGAAGTGCATGTTGCTCGCTTTTATTTAAAACGTAGAGCTTATATCGCTGCGGCAAATAGAAGTGGCTACGTTATAAATGAATTCCCAAGAACTCCCGCTATCCCTTATGCACTACAAGTCATGGAAAAAGCATACACTAAGCTAGATTTGGATAAATTAACAACGGATACAAAGCGAATCTATAAGATTAACTACCCTGATGGCCCGCCAGTTGTAGAGCATAAAGACGCATCTTTTGTCCATTGGCTTTGGGACTCGATAGGACTTGATCAGTAATATGGGATAATTTTTTTGGAGGCTTAAGATATCGTATGGACAAGGTTGACCTTGATGAAATACAAAATTCTTCAGCTTAATTCACCCAAAATAACAAATTATCACAAGCAAGATTTTAAGAATATGGATGTTTTTTACCTTAATACATTAAATATTTTGCTCTGTGTGAAAGCACCCAAATTCAACCTACCAGTCAGTTTTATTTACAATTTATAACAGATCATGGATAACTGTTTTTATACCCCTCATAAGCACTAGTATTATTATAACTATTAATCGACCCATAAGCTCTTGCACGAAAAACATCAGGAATAGCGCATATCTAAGGGAACAAGATACTGTGAATACTTTTGGGGCAATTGATAAGCAAAAAAATAATTTTTTTATCCCTCCTTTCATCTACACGTGTCAGCATTCTTTACACAATGAATTCTAAATTAATTATTAATTAAAAAGAAGAGAGCTATCTATATAATCTATCAGAAAAATAGATGAAATGGCGTATTACTTGCTTTTTTATGGAATTATTTAATAGTTATTAATTGTATGGAGCTTTCCCTCTTAAAATTATCAATGTTAGATAAAAAAACTTAAATTTAGCTATCTTACAAAAACTAAAGGAGTAATTAATGAAAAATGTAAGCCTACTAATTGGTCTATTTGTTCTTACGGTAACAAATGTGTCCGCTAATACTGTTGCTTTCGACTCAGTTGCTGATTTCTCAGCCACACAAGGGCAAAATGGGTGGTCATATGGCTATTATGACGGAGATAATCTCAACTCATTTTCTCCAGATGACTTTGAAGAGTTAACTGTATTCAATAACAACAGATGGTCTCTTCAAGAAGGAAATGGTGGCTTCTGGACATATTTGTGGAGCACTGGCGGACACCCTAATGGCACCACTCCAATTGGGGGACGACAATTAATTGAGCACTGGGCCGTTAGACGCTGGGTTAGTGATGCCGATGGTATTTTATCTCTACAGGGACTCTTAGCAAAACCGACAGGTGCGCACGGAGGAAATGGTGTTGTTGGTCATATTTTTGTTGATGGAGTAGAGCTTTTTTCTCAACATATTTCTGGATCTGACGGAGTCGGTATTAATTATTCTTTTGATATTAATATCCATCTTGGCAGTATTATCGATTTTGCAATTGATCCTTATCTATCACGTGAAGCGGTTGACAGTACAACCTTTACAGCACTTGGTACTATGACTTCCCCCGTTCCTATCCCAACAGCAGCTTGGTTACTTGGCTCAGGACTAATAAGCCTTATTGCTATGAAAAGAAAATAACTTGTTCGTAATCAAAATTTATCAACTTCAAGTTTTGCGGTCAAATTATCCTAAACACTAGTCTTTAAAAAATCACACAGGGAATATAATTAATGAATATCTTTAAAGTAATGCAAATCATTTTGCTTGTATCCATAAGTACAACAGCATCATCCACTTTCGCAACCCCTATTAATTATGCGTTAAATGGCACTGCAACTGCCGATAACTCATGGAATGGTCATGTACCAAACAATACTATAGATGGTAACAACAGCTCTTATTGGAATTCAGGTCACTTTCCATCGGCGTGGATTGAAATTGATTTAGGGGCAGAACAAGAGATAGCTGAAATAAATGCATTTGTAGGGCAACTACCTGCTGGAAATACAGTTCATAATATATATTTAGATAGCACCTTGAGTCACACATGGAATCAATTTACTGATGCTGGAGATATATTAACTTGGGTTTTGCCAACAAAAATCAATGCTCAACTCATTAAAATAGAAACAGTGTCCTCTCCTTCCTGGGTTTCTTGGGGAGAAATATCCGTACTAAGTGAAGTTTCTGCAGTTCCAGTACCTGCTGCAGCTTGGTTATTTGGTTCCGGCTTAATTGGACTTATTGGAATAAAAAGAAAACATAAAACACTTCTAAACAATACCTAACATTTATATGCTTACTTTAGACTGGACGGGGTATTAACCTCGTTCATAACGTCTGGTACTGCTTATGAATACAGTTGATTTTCACAATAAATAAATTAAACAAGATTGCAACCAAATGGTATTTTATTATCTTTTGTTACTTTTAACCGATTGAAGCAGAGTTACAATCTCCACCTCGTTACAACTGTTTTTTTTAAATGTAGATAACAGTGCCTATGGCAAGCTAAAACCCTCCCCATCATCTTATTTAACAAAGTTGCGCAGCCTAACTCCTATAAGTAACAATGAAAGAGCATAAACACCGCCACCCAGCACAACCCATAATATTAAATTAATGCTTCGATCATAAGCACCCCAACTGAACCATTGCTCTGTATCCACACAAACATATAAAAACAAGGCCATTATTTCATTGGCAAAAATAATTTTAGCTATAAAATTAAACCAATTTTTACCAGGTCTATAGATTTTATCTTTTAATAATTTAGTTAATAGAAGGCTGGCATTAAAAAAAGCACCTAAAGAAGTAGCTAAAGCTAATCCCGCATGAGCTAAAGGAAAAACCAATGCAATATTCATCCCCATATTTGCCACCATGGCATAAATACCAAACTGTACAGGCGTTTTCATATCTTTGCGCGAGGTAAAGCCTGGGACTAAAACTTTAACCAAAATGAAACCTAGCAAACCAATGGAATAAGCCATTAAGCTTTGTCCTGCTAAACGCACATCACTATCACCAAAGGCATCATATTGAAACAGGGTTGAAAGCATCGGTTCGGCAAGCATTAATAGGCCAATAGAAGAAGGAATACCTATTAATAAAACTAATCTTAATGCCCAGTCTAATGACTTGGAAAACTCAACAGGGTTATCTGCTGAGTGACTTTTAGATAAACTAGGCAAAATAACTGTGGCCAAAGCAATGCCAAATATTCCTAAAGGAAATTCAACTAAACGATCAGAATAATACAACCAGGATACACTACCGGCAGCAAGGAATGAGGCGATTAAAGTATCCAGCAATAAGTTTATCTGAGTAATCGAAACCCCAAAAATTGCTGGCAACATTAATTTTAAAATCCTCTTTACACCTGAATCTTTAAACCCCCACCTAAGCTTAGGAAGCAAACCTAATTGATATAAAGCAGGGAATTGAAATAATAACTGTACAATACCTGCAGCAAAAACGCCCCACGCTAAAGCAACAATAGGGTCTTCCATTAATGGTGACAACCACACAGCAGCAGCAATCATACAAATATTAAGAAATACGGGTGTAAAAGCTGGAACAGCAAACTTACCATGAGAATTTAAAATTCCTCCAGCAAAAGCAACTGAGGAGATAAAAAATAAATAAGGAAAAGTGATCCTTAGCATTTGAACGGCTAATTCATGCTGCTCACCATGGTCACTAAACCCTGGTGCAAATATTGTAATTAATACAGGTGCAGCAATAACACCAGCAATAGTCACTAGAAATAAAATTAACGCTAAGGTTCCAGCAGTTCTATCAATAAACAGTTTTAATGCTTCTTTACTACCCTGTTCTTTATAATCGGAAAGTACGGGGACAAAAGCTTGAGAGAATGCCCCCTCAGCAAATAATCGTCGTAAAAAATTGGGGATTTTAAAGGCGACAAAAAAAGCATCGGTTCCCGAGTCAATACCAAAAATTCTAGCAAACATCATATCTCTGATAAAGCCAAGAATGCGTGATATCATTGTCATACTACTGACAATAGCGGTTGATTTAAAAAGTTGTTTGCTCAAAATTGCTTATTAATTTAGTTTTTAAATAGATGTTGACAATAATAACATTTGCCAACATAATACGCGGTTCTTATTTAACATCGAATTATTTTGTACTATGGCTAATACAGCACAAGCTAAAAAAAGAGCGCGTCAGGCAGAAAAAAGCCGTGTACGTAACGCAGGACAACGTAGCAATCTACGTACTTTTGTAAAAAAAGTAATCGCATCAATTGATGCTGGTGATAAAGAGCAAGCTCAATCATCATTTAAAACAGTTGCTTCTATTATTGATTCTGCTGTGACTAAAGGCCTTATTCATAAAAATAAAGCTGCACGTAGCAAAAGTCGCTTGAACTCTAAAGTTCGCGCAATGGCTTAATAGCTAAGAATTTATAAAAAAGGCCTGTATATTTAAAATATATCGGCCTTTTTTATGCTCTAAAGAATCTACATCGCTTTAAAACACAAAACCTTTAACCCCTTACCCTCCGCTTCAACATAGACTTCAGGTGGCTGTATTTCTTCAACCAGCTGATACTCTGGTGCTAGTTCCGTCATGTGTTTTATTAAAAAATCAGCCCCTAGCTCTGGTGCATTCAAACATAAAATCAAAGAAGCCCCTGGCGCCATAAAAGTATTAAGACGACGTAATATTTTGGGATAATCTTTAGCAATATCGACACTACCTTTCTGAAAGGTAGGGGGATCACAAATTAGCAAATCAAACGGACCTCTTTTTTTAAATCGACTAAATGATTTAAAAATATTGATTTTATCAAAACCTACGTTATCACACCTTTGTTGATTTAGCCGATGATTTTCTCGACCTACATTTAACGCCGGACTGCTCATATCTACATTGAGTACAGATTTTGCGCCTCCCGCAATTGCTGCAATAGAAAAACCACAAGTATAGGCAAATAAATTAAGCACGCGTTTATTATGACTATGCTCTTGCACCCAACGCCTGCCATTTTGCATATCTAAAAACAAACCTGTATTTCGTGCTTGCCCTAACTTTACATTAAATTTTAACTCACCTTCTGTAATAACCAGTTGTTGAAGTGACTCTCCATAAATAATATCAATAGGTCCTGCCAGCTGATAACGATGCTGAAGCTGTACACTTTTACATGAAGGTATAAGAGCCAGTAATTCATCCGCTAAAGCTTCAACGTCAGTTTGAACCTCAGGAGCAAATAAAGTTATTAAAATAACGGGGGGCAACCAATCAATAGTGACATGATGCAAACCTTCATAAGCATGCCCTCGACCATGAAATAACCGCTGAGCCTGTAAAAGACCTCCTTCTACTACAGGTGATTTTAGATATTTAACAAGATGGGATAATGTGGACACGTAAGCTTCTCTTAATTAATATTTTGCTAGTTTACACATATTCCAGCCAACTCAAGGGTATAATCATTTTATTTTTATCACCTTTTATCCTTATGAAACTATTAATCCGCAATCTAAGCCGTGACACCACTGAGAACGACATACAGGAGCTTTTTGAGTCTTATGGTACCGTGCAATCTTGCACCTTAGTGATGGATAAAGAAAAGAAAACATCTAAGGGGTTTGGCTTTGTAGAAATGCCTAAAGTGGGTGAAGCCAAAGCAGCAATGAAAAGCCTTAATGGCAAAGATATTGATGGCAACAAAATTAGAGTCAAAAAATCAGAATCTAATGAGTGATCAACGTAATCAAGACCCTTTGCATGGGCTTACTTTAAAGATGATACTGACTGAATTAGTAGAAAAATTCGGTTGGGACGAATTAGCCAAGCGCATTAAAATAAATTGTTTTGCGAACGAGCCAAGCTTTAATTCTAGCCTTAAGTTTCTACGTAAAACACCGTGGGCTAGACAAAAAGTTGAAGATCTTTATCTTCGTGAGAAATGGATAGAGAGTACAAAAGGGTAAACCAAAAGAAAAATTTCACACAAAGCCACAGAGACACCAAGAAGAGCAATTAACTATCTTTTCTCCGTGTCTCTGTGGCTTTGTGTGAACATGTTTTACCTAAGTAATAACAGTAGGTTCTGCTCTTCCTGTACGTTTTTTAACTTCGCAAAACTGTTCAGCTAATTCAATCAAATAAGCCAGTGCTTCTTGAGCATCTTGATTATGTTTGCTTGCATCAGCTTCATATTTTTCAAGATAAATTCTCAAGGTTGCCCCTACGGTTCCCGTTCCTGATAAACGGAAAATAACCCGAGAGCCATTTTCAAAACCAATTCTAATACCTTGGTTACTACTAACACTACCATCCACAGGGTCTGTGTAACTAAATTCATCTGCATATTTAACAGTATATTCAGCAAATGATTGACCGGCTAATTTAGGCAATTGTTCACGTAAATGATCGACAATACCATTAGCAATATCCATATCAACGGCTTCATAATCATGGCGACAATAAATATCTCGTCCATAAGTTTGCCAATGATCAACCACAATCTCTTCAACAGACTGGCGTTTTTTAGCGACTAAATTCAACCAAAACAATACAGCCCATAAGCCATCCTTTTCTCTGACATGGTTAGAGCCTGAGCCAAAACTTTCTTCACCACATAAGGTAATTTGACCATCATCTAAAAGATTACCAAAATATTTCCACCCTGTCGGTGTTTCAAAGCAGGGAATATTTAATTTTTTAGCCACACGGTCTACAGCCTGACTGGTAGGCATTGATCTAGCTACCCCAGCAATACCTTTAGAATAGGCTGGAATACTCGGTGCATTGGCTGCCATAATCGCCAAACTATCACTCGGCGTAACAAAAACATTGGCACCCATAATCATATTCCTATCACCATCACCATCTGATGCGGCACCAAAAACAGGTGGGTTATCTCCAAACATTGCTGAGGTTAATTCTTTAGCATGCGCCATATTAGGATCAGGATGGCCTCCGCCAAAATCTTCTAATGGAATACCATTAATTACCGTACCTTTTGGCGCGCCTAAAATTTCTTCTAAGATGCGTGTCGCATAAGGTCCTGTAATAGCATGCATCGCATCAAAGCATAAAGTAATGTAATTTGATGATATACAGCTTTTCAATAAATCAAAGTCAAAAATTGTAGCCATCAAATCAGCATAATCATCAACAGGATCAATAATAGTAACAAGCAAATCTTCAATCTTTTGCTGACCTACCTTATCTAAATCGACATCCTCAATATCTGCTATTTTATATTCTGTAATGGTGGTCGAGTTTTCGTACAATGCATCGGTAAACTTTTCTGGCGCAGGACCACCATTGCTTACATTATATTTAATTCCAAAATCTTCATCTGGGCCACCAGGATTATGGCTAGCAGAAAGAATAATGCCTCCAAAAGCTTCATTTTTTCTAATAATGTGAGAAGCAGCAGGTGTAGATAATAAACCACCTTGGCCTATAATAAGTTCACCAAAACCATTAGCTGCAGCAATTTTTATTATTATTTGAATTGCTTGACGGTTAAAATAACGCCCGTCCCCACCTAATACTAAGGATGATCCTTGAAAGCCTGTTATAGAGTTGAAAATTGACTGTACAAAATTTTCTAAATAATTAGCTTGTTGAAAAACGGTGACTTTCTTTCTTAACCCAGAAGTACCAGGCTTTTGATCAGTATAAGGTGTTGTTGATAGACTATTTATTTGCATTTTTAACCTTCACGATATTATTAACGTGCCATTAAAATACACCAAATCATTAATGAATTGTAATTTTTTTAAGCGACTTATTTCTTTATCTAGTTTTTTACTCCTTCTTTATGCCACGACTTGTATTTTTGCACCGGCATCAGAAGCAGTGTGGGTACTTGTAGATACAACAAAACTTCGTCTTGAAGTTAAGCGGGCAAATAAGACTTTGCTTGTTTTTAATAATATTGCGATAGGCCAAAATGGAGCAGGGTTTAAAAAACACAAAGGGGATGATATTACGCCAATAGGTTCCTATAAAATTGCCTCAATAAATAAAAAAAGTCGTTTCCACAAGTTTTATGCTTTTGACTATCCATCAATTGAAAATGCCAACAAAGCCTTACAAGATGGTTTTTTGAAGGAAGAATCTTATAACGCTATTCTTTTAGCTCATAAATATAAGCAAGCACCCTCTCAAGACACGCAGATTGGCGGTCATATCGGCATTCATGGCTTAGGTCGCGCAAGCAATAAAGTTCATAAAATATTGAACTGGACGCACGGCTGTATTGCATTAACTAATGAACAAGTTAATAAGTTAGACCGCTGGATTACTATAGGAACCGTCGTAAAAGTAAAATAATACTGGAAAATCAGTTAAAAAGAAGGCAAAATTAACACTTTCTATTAAGGTCTTTAATAATTTACAGGAAAATAAAATGATAAAAGCTCTAAAAATCTCAGCTATCGTTCTTACTGCAGGCTTAGCAACAGGTTGTGCAAATACTTCAGCTATTGAAGACTTACAATCTCAAATTGACAGTTTAAATGCTAGTATTGCAACTGCATCATCTGACTCGGCAAGCGCACAAGCATCTGCTGCAACAGCTGCTGCACAGGCATCTTCAGCAGAAGCGGCAGCTAACCGTGCTGCAGCATTTGCTGAAGATACAAACAGCAAGCTTGACCGTATGTTCAAAAAATCAATGATGAAATAATACGACCTATTTTTCACACGGCCTCATATCTGCTTTTTATTTAGCAAGCTTGGCTGTGTGAAATATCAAGTGAGCAGTCATTTATTTGATTGCTTTTTGCTTCTATCGTTGAAAACATACGTTCAAAAATAGCAACGGGGATACCATTCCTTTGCTCTAAAGCTAGCCTTAACTTTCCACCATTTAGGACTGGCAACTGATTATTATTCACTTGTTCTATTAAATTGAGTGCAATATTCAATCTTTCTGTATAGCTATTCTCTTTACCCTCAAGTTCTGGATAAACTTCAATATATAATTTATCACGCGACCAACCCACTTTAATTGCTTGATTAACAATATAAACAGCCGTCCCTTTTTTTACTTGCGGGAAAAATTTCTCAATATCTTCTGGATACATCCGAATACAACCATGACTCACTCGCATCCCAACCCCAAAAGGTTTGTTTGTACTGTGAATTAAATAACCAGGCACGCCTAAGCGCAGGGCAAAAAGTCCTAAGGGATTATCGGGGCCAGCAGGAACAACGTCGGGTAATATTTCACCTTTTTCTGCATGCTCATCTTTTATCGATTGAGGCGGTGTCCAAGTCGGGTTTTCTTTTTTCTGGATAATACTGGTTTTACCTAAAGGCGTATCCCAATCGAGCCTACCTATACTAATAGGGTGGGTAATAACTACTTTAGCTTCACCTTCACTAGGTTCTGGATAAAAATATAAACGATATTCAGGTAAATTAAGAACGACACCTTGATGCGGTGTATTTGGTAATAATCGACTATTAGGCACTCTTACTTTAGTATTTTCACCTGGCAACCATCTATCAACTTCGGGATTAGCCAACAAAATCTCATTTTGACCTAAATCAAACTCTCTTGCTATATCAAGCAAGGTATCCTTCTGCTTCGCCAGCGTATAATGCTCTTCAGCAATATCATCCTTAATCAGGACGTCACCAGCAGTTTTTGGATATAAGTAACTATTGGCTGATGCTATGTTGCAGCTAAATAAAACGATAGGAATAAATATTTTATTAATCATAGGAAAATTCAAACCTGTACCTTTTGTAGCCTTGATGAAACAGAGTAGAATCAAGGTTTTTACTTTTACATCTTCCCTGATTACACTTTGCTGCATCAAGGCTACCGAATATCATAAATACTTATACCTTATTCTCACCACCAAATATTTCCAGTAAGCGAGGTAGAAAATTAGATAACTCTAGCGACATAATAGAAAAGTCCACATCAAACCGAGCGACTTCATCTTCTGCATCAGTATCAGATACTTGATCTTGAATTAAATCTAAAAATTTCAGGCGTTTAATCGCTAAATTTTCATCCACAATAAAAGACAATCTATCCGTCCAGTTAACAGCCAGTTTAATCACCTGCTTACCCGTATCTAAGTGATTAGTAATTTCTGGTAAAGAAAGATTATGTTTTTTACATCGAATAATGCTACCTTCCTCTTCAGGTGATCGTAACTCACATTCATCTTCAACAACTAAGTCTTTTGGTGTTGTTGCATTATCAACCAACCATTGCGTCATAATGGTCACCGGTTTATCCACTGTATTAACGGGTACAACAGGCAAGGAGCCCAAACATTTACGCAGATGACTTAATAAGTCTTCAGCTTTTTTAGCAGAAGCAGCATCAACAATCATCCAGCCACCTTTTGGATCAATATAAGCAAAAGTCTTTTTAGAAAAAGAAAAAGCGCGGGGTAATAACTCAAAAATCAACTCATCTTTTAACGCAGTGCGTTCTTTCTTACTTAATTTTCTGGCTTCCTGCTCTTCTTTTTCTGCAACTTTATCCTGTAACATTTCATTGATAACGCCAGCAGGAATAACCTTTTCTTCTTTTTTAAGACATAACATCATAAAACCATTAGAAGCATGAATCAATTGTTCTACAGATCCACCTACTGGTGAAGTCCAGCCCATACTAAATTCATCTTGTTTACCGCATGGGGTAAACCGTTTATCAGCAAGTTTTTCCTCAAGCTCATCGGCGGCTAAAGAGAAAGGTTCGGTAAAACGGTAAAGGGCAAGATTTTTAAACCACATGACTATTCTTCATCAATAAAAAAGTCGTGCATTATCTCAAATTTATAGATAGGGTAGGATTTATTTTTTTATTATTCAGACAGATCTTGAACTCTATTACTGGCTTTCCGCCTATTGCTGATAAATCAGCTGAAATATTAATTTTGGGCTCCATGCCCAGTGATGCTTCATTAGTTAAACAGCAATACTATGGTCATCAACGTAATGCATTTTGGCCTATTATGCTAACAATATTTAATAAGTCAGTGGATATGCCTTATAAACAACGACAACAATTATTAATAAACAATAATATTGCCGTTTGGGATGTATTACAAAGCTGTACTAGAGAAGGAAGCCTTGATGCAGCGATTAAAATGGAGTCTATTAAGATTAATGATTTCCAGTTATTTTTTAACCAACACCCAAAATTAAAAACCATTTGCTTTAATGGCTCAAAAGCGGAAACGATATATAAAAAACATGTGTTACCAACCGTTAAAAATAATTTTAGTCATTTACAATATAGCAAACTGCCATCAACCAGCCCAGCTTATGCCGCAATGAGTAGCCAGCAAAAATATGTTATTTGGTCTAATACTGTGACCTCGCGGAGTATATAATAGAGGTAACAATTAAAGCAGAGGTAACAGGATGGAGCTTTCACTGTGGGAAAATCTTTTATTAGGTGTCATGGTAATTGGTGTGATTTTATGGATGCGTCCAGGTATTAAGGCCTCCATGCAACAAACCCGTGATGCAAAGTCTGACTGGATGGGTGTATTAGTGCCCATTGGTTTTGTCGTGATGTTTATTGTATTTCTAATAGCAATGGTTTAAAAATGATAGATAATAATGAAGTCGCTTATGGTGGTGATGAAATTGAGTATGATGAAAATGGAGAGGTAATAGAATATTATGCGATTCGCCCCAATAAAGAACAAATTAAGCGAGACATTGCTGAAATAGCTAAATTAGCTGAAGAACTGACCCATTTATCAGAAAGCCAACTTACTTCAATGCATATGCCAGAGCAACTTGAAGGGGCGATTAATGATGCAAAAAAAATGCCTGCTACTAAGCCAGCTAGAAAACGCCAACTTAAATTTATTACTGCAAAATTAAGAGAAATTGACCTTGAAAAAGTCACTGAAGTGCTTGAGCGCATTCAAACTAAAAGTGCGCATGGGGTAAGGGAGCATCATCAAGCTGAGCAATGGCGAGATACATTAATCGCTTGCGAAAGCAATGATGAGTTAACTAACCTTTTAAATGAGTATCCAACAGCTGACCGCCAACACTTAAGACAATTACAACGAAATGCTCAAAAAGAAGCTAAAGCAGAAAAACCACCTAAATCAGCACGTTTGTTATATCAATATTTAAAAGAATTAATTTCTGAATAAAGGCTATTATTAATGAGATGCTGAGCTCACAAAACTTAATGCACTAGATCCTTATTATTTGTCCATTAGTTAAGAGAGGTTTAGGATTAAAAATAAGCACTTTAGTCACAGAACAATAAACTGATGAAAAAATTAAGCTTAAAAAATACTGAGTTTAATATTAATCAGCATGTGCTTATTTTTTTATTAATTTCTATTGGCTTAATTACCCTCCCACATGTAAACCATATTCCACTTCCTTTATTCGCCACGTTTAATCTATTACTCGCTTGGCGATTTCTGTGTATTTGGAAGAAAGAATACTTACCTAATAAAACAGTTTTACTGCTGTTGACTATTGCTGCTATCACTTTACTTTATAAGCAACATCAAGGCATTTTAGGTAGAGATGCAGGCACGAGTTTATTTATTACTGCCTTAGGATTGAAATTACTAGAAACCACCAAGGAGCGCGATTTATATCTGATAAATTACTTGGCTTTTATCGTTGCATCCTCTCAGTTTTTGTACCAACAAAATATTTTAATGGCTTTGTATATTTTATTTGTTTGTTGTGTTTTATTAGCGACCTTAATCTCAATCAACAGCCAAAAGCCCGAAATAATCAGAGCATTAAAAACAACGAGTATTATTGTTTTTCAAGCTTTGCCCCTTAGTATTATTTTATTTGTTCTATTTCCTCGAGTTGAAGCGCCAAAATGGATGTGGTTTGAACAACAACCTTCTGCTATCACAGGGTTAAGTGATAGCTTAGAACCTGGTGCGATTAGTCAACTCGGTTTATCAGATGAACTGGTTTTTAGGGCAAAATTTACTAATACTCTCCCCCCCTCTAATCAACGCTATTGGCGAGGGCCTGTTTATTCTTATACCGATGGCCAGCGCTGGAAAGAACTGAAAGCAGCAATAAAAGATAAGGACACAATCATTTATGCAGGTAAACAATATCAATATACCGTGATGATGGAAGCCCAGAACAAGAACTGGGTTTTCGCCCTTGATATGCCTTCATCATTCCCTCAATCATTAAAGAAAAACACACAGCATCAGTTAATTAACCCTAATAATAAACACCAACGAGCAGAGTATAAATTTACTTCACACTCGCAATATAATACAGGGGATATAACTGAAGTTGAGCGCCAAAAAAATTTACAACTCCCAGTAGATGCATCTAATGCAATTAAAATACTGGTGACCCAGTTAAAGGGTTTCGATCACCCCCCTGAATTTTTTATCCAGTCTTTATTGTCTCATTTTAAAAATGAGAATTTTCATTACACATTAAGACCTCCTTTAATGGGAGATAACCCTATTGATAATTTTTTATTCAATAATCGATATGGTTTTTGTAGCCACTATGCCACCGCATTTGTTTATTTAATGCGTGTGGCTAATATACCTGCACGTGTTGTTGGCGGTTATCAGGGTGGAGAGCTTAATCAGGTTGGCGGTTTTTTAGAAATTAAACAAGCTAATGCTCATGCCTGGGCTGAAGTCTGGATAAAAAATAAGGGCTGGGTTAGGGTCGACCCTACGGCGGCGATTGCGCCAGAAAGAATTGAACAAGATGTGAATATTGATTTACAAATTGCCTCGGGGCTGGTTAATTTTTCACCTATGTTCGATGATGCAAGCCAAGCTTTGTCTTTGCTGAAACAAGCAAGACAAATCTGGGGTAATGTTGATTATAGTTGGCAACGCTGGGTCATCAACTATACTGGCGACAATCAAACTAAGTTTTTATCATCGCTAGGTATTAACAATATAAAAACCATAGCCTATTATCTAATGGGCTGTATTTGTTTTATTACTGTTGTGCTCGCCTGGTTTATTTTAAGAAAAAAACAACCTAAAATGGATAAAGAACTTGCACTTTATCAATTATTTTGTAAAAAAATGGCAAAAATAGGGTTTAACAAAAAACCTGGTGAAACAGTCGCTAACTTTAGTTATAGAATACAACAACAACGACCTGAATTATCCGAAAAGGTACAAGAAATAAGTAATATTTATAGTCGTTTACGTTATGAAGATAAACCTAACGATACAGATATTCTATTATTAAAAACAAAATTGGCTCAGTTAAAAGTACACCAGCAACTACCTTAAAAATACTAAAATGATCGAATGGAAAAATATTGATACTGTTTTATTAGACATGGATGGTACATTGCTGGATTTAAATTTTGATAACCATTTTTGGTTAGAGTTTGTACCTAGCCGTTATGCCACACAAAATAACCTAACAATAGAACAGGCAAAACAACAACTGGTTCCTCAATTTAAGGAAATGGAAGGTAAATTAGAATGGTATTGCCTTGATTATTGGAGTGATGCTTTAAAACTTGATATTGTGGGTTTAAAAGCGGAAATAGCTGGACTCATTGCTGTTTTACCCCATGTAACGGAGTTTTTAGGAGCACTCCAGCAGTCTTCCAAGCAGGTTATTCTCGTTACTAATGCACACAGAGCAAGTCTTGATTTAAAAATGGGAAAAACCTGTTTAGCCCCTTTCTTTGACCAAATCATCAGTTCTCATGATTATGGCTCTCCTAAAGAAACTCAAGCATTTTGGACTCAATTATATAAACAGCAAGCTTTTGATAATGAAAGAACCTTACTCGTTGATGACAGTCTGGCAGTATTAAAATCAGCCAGACTTTATGGTATCAAATATTTAATTTCAATCAGTAAACCTGATTCCCAATTAGCTAAAAGAGAGATTACTGATTTTCCAGCTATTGAGGACTTTCGGTTGTTGATGCCTTAAGTAATCTCTGATCAAGTCCAATTAATTTTAGCTTGCTAAAACTGCCGATATTTTCCACGAAGATCGGCGCAATAGAACGACTATTACTTCTCTCTTTGTGAAAAAAAAAGACAGTTTTTTCGGCGCTAAATTCTAAGCAACTTAATCAGAGGCTCCTTTAACAGAAGCGGATTCAGTAGCTTTAGTTTCTGCACTTTTTTTAGCGGCACTATTCCTCGTTTGAGGGTTGTTTCTCGGTTTATATGGCTTTTTATTAGTTGGATGAGGCTTTTTTCCCTGATAATTACTTTTACGAGGCGACTTTTTTATGGGAGGCTTGATATCTGTTGCTAAAATATCCTCTGTAATCGGGCTAACTGTCACTTTCTCACCAATATAGTCTTCTATATCTGGCATAGAGTAGGCATAATCCTCACAAATAAAACTAAAAGCAATACCTGTGGTACCAAATCGGGCGGTCCTACCAATACGGTGTACGTAGTCCTCAACATCTTGAGGTAAATCATAATTAATGACATGCGAAACAGCTGGGATATGCAGGCCTCTAGCAGCCACATCCGTTGCGATCATTAAATTAACTTTATTTTCTTGAAAGTCATTAAGTAGGCGTTGGCGTTTTTCTTGCGGGACATCTCCACTTAAAACAGCCACCTTATAATCATTTGCAAGCAAATATCCTTCTAATTGCTCTGCACAACGCTTAGTATTAACAAAAACAATAGACCTTTCTGGCTGATGTTTTTGTAATAAGCCGAGCAATAAAGGCACTTTTTGATCATTTGCTGGACAAAAAGCACTTTGGGTAATGGCTTTTGATGTTACTTCTTCTTGCTCGATTTTAACCTCTACAGGGTTATTCATATGCTCATAAGCAAGTTCAGTTACTTTATAAGATAAAGTCGCTGAAAACAGTAAATTTAAACGTTTTTCAGGCTCTGGCATTCGTCTCAATAAATAACGAATGTCTTTTATAAAGCCCAAATCAAACATTCTGTCAGCCTCATCCATCACCGTGACTTGAATATTATTGAGGTTAAGTATGTTTTGCCTCTGAAAATCAATAACACGACCTGGTGTACCGATAACGATATCAACACTACCTTTTAACGAATCTTGCTGTTTTTTATAGTCCGTTCCACCATAAATCAAAGCATATTTAAAATTAAGAAGCTTGCCTAGCAGCATCGCATCTTTATGTATTTGAATGGCTAATTCACGGGTAGGCGCAAGAATGAGTGCTCTTGGGTTTTTTATGACCTCACTTTCATCATTCATTAAATGTTGAAACGTTGCCAATAAAAAAGCGGCTGTCTTGCCTGTTCCTGTTTGAGCTTGCCCAGCAACATCCTTTCCACGTAAAGAAAGAGGCAATGTTTTATCTTGAATGGGAGTACATTCTATAAAACCTGCTTGTTTTAGACTTTTAATAATAGAGTCCGATAACTCTAAATTACTGAATCGTGTTTTGGTTAAATGCGTTTTATTCATAGTGTATAGGATAACGTAAAAACGCATTTGTCTGAAATTGATTGACAACTTATTACGATCAATTCTATAGTTAGCTTTTAAAAATTTTGGAGAATAACGTGAGTGACTCTGTCCTTCATGTAACGGATGCTGATTTTAACGACACAGTTATTAAGTCAGGAACACCTGTACTAGTTGATTATTGGGCTGAATGGTGTGGACCATGCAAAATGATTGCCCCAGTACTTGATGAAATTGCTACTGAATATGCTGATAAATTAACAGTTGCAAAATTAAATATCGATGACAATCCTGCAACACCTCAACACTATGGTGTACGTGGCATTCCAACACTAATGATTTTTAAAGATGGTGATGTTGAAGCAACCAAAGTAGGTGCTTTAACTAAATCTCAATTAGCGGACTTTATTGATAGTAACATCTAAGTTTGTTAAGAAATGAAGTGATTTAGCCAAGGCTGCTTCACTTCATTTTTAATTAAAAATGTAAAAAGGTTTGCAAACCCCTAGTTAACAGGCTATACTTCCGAAATCTGCTCGATTCAGAGCATCTTAGGTACACAACAAATTTATCCCCCACATTATCTTATTTATTTGACGGCTATTGCCGTTTATCATTTCTTGAAATCCTCATAATATATGAATCTGTCCGAATTAAAACTGAAACAAATTGGTGAAATTGTAACTATTGCCGAGTCTTTAGGTATTGAAAATATAGTTAGAGCACGAAAACAGGAAGTTATTTACGCTATCCTTAAAAAACAGTCGAAAAGCGGCGAAGATATTTTTGGTGATGGTGTACTAGAAATATTACAAGATGGCTTTGGTTTTTTACGATCCCCAGGTTGTTCATATTTAGCAGGTCCAGATGATATTTATGTTTCTCCCAGTCAAATAAGACGATTTAGTTTACGCACGGGGGATACGATTAGTGGGAAAATCAGACCTCCTAAAGATAATGAGCGTTATTTTGCAATGCTTAAAGTTGAAAAGATAAACTTTGAAGCCCCAGAAAATGCAAAAAATAAAATTCTCTTCTCAAATTTAACACCTCTTTTTGCTAACAAACGATTTATTCTTGAACAAGGCAACGGGACGAGTGAAGATCTTACAGGTCGAGTCATTGATTTAATTGCTCCGATCGGTAAAGGCCAGCGTGGATTAATTGTTTCTCCTCCGAAAGCGGGAAAAACAATGATTCTTCAAAGTCTTGCTCATGCTATTGCTGAAAACAACCCAGAGTGTTATTTAATTGTACTTCTTATAGATGAGCGCCCAGAAGAAGTAACAGAAATGCAGCGTTGTGTAAGAGGTGAAGTAGTTTCAAGTACTTTTGACGAACCAGCAACAAGGCATGTGCAAGTTGCCGATATGGTTATTGAGAAAGCACGTAGATTAGTTGAACATAAACACGATGTAGTTATCTTGTTAGACTCTTTAACGCGTTTAGCAAGAGCTTACAATATGGTCACGCCATCATCAGGCAAGATTTTATCAGGTGGTGTTGATGCCAATGCTTTAGAAAAACCTAAACGTTTTTTTGGTGCCGCTAGAAACATTGAAGAAGGGGGTAGTTTAACAATTATAGCCACAGCCCTTGTTGATACAGGCTCTAGAATGGACGAAGTGATCTACGAAGAGTTCAAGGGAACAGGTAATATGGAATTACACCTTGAAAGAAAAATTGCTGAAAAACGTATCTACCCAGCGATTAATATTAATCGCTCAGGAACACGTAGAGAAGATTATTTGGTTAACCCAGAAGAGTTACAAAAAACTTGGATCTTGCGTAAAATATTACAACCTATGGATGAGATGGCCGCTTCTGAATTTGTGTTAGGTAAGCTTAAAGACTTTAAAACTAATGCAGAGTTTTTTGACTCAATGAAGAGATAAGAAGAGCAGACGAAAGCTTCAAGACGAAAGACTAAAACATACCGCAACGGAAGTTCTTCCTTGCGTCTTTCGCCTTGAGTCTGTTCTTAATCTTTCTGCGGCACATAGCCTTCAGGCATTTCAAACCCACTCGCAAATAAAAACTTCTCTCTTTCTTCCTCTATAAGCTTTTTTGCTTTTGGATCAAAACTAGCTAAACGCTGTTCATTAATAATCATTGTTTGCATCTTTATCCATTCTTTCCATGCTTCTTGGGAAATATTATCAAAGATGAACTGCCCTTTTGGACCAGGAAAAGGAACTGAAACCAATCCTTCTGCCTCTACACCTAGCTTTAAACACTTAACCATTCTTGTCATAACACACTCTTTTTATAAATTTTTTAAAAGTCTTTTTATTGGGCTTGCTAGCCCTAAATCATTAATCTGTTCCACGTTATACCAGACAGATTGATTAGCTTCCATCACATTATTATTAGGGTTTTGTATTTTTACAACAAAAGCAGTATAGTCCAAATGATAATGTGAGAAGGTATGTCGCTGTTCATCTAATTGCAAAATAGAATTTACAGTTATTTTTTTTTGCTCACACAGCATTTGAATATCGGCAAATGCTTCAAATTCTGGCAAGCTCCATAACCCTCCCCAAATTCCAACAGGCGGTCTTTTTTCTAATAATATCTGCTGATTTTCATTTTTCAGAATTAAAAAGGTAATCTTTTTACTGGGAATCGCTTTGGCTGGTTTTGGTGTAGGTAATAATTTAACTTTATCCTCAATCCTAGCTAAACAAGCTGATGTTATAGGACAAATATCACAAGCTGGCTGGCTTCGAGTACATAAAGTCGCACCTAAATCCATCATGGCCTGGGTATAATCTGCACAGCGTAAAATAGGCGTATAACGCGTACTTATTTTCCACAGCTCATTGCTGATTTTAGTATGTCCAGTCCAGCCTGAAATAGCATAAAAACGTGCTAATACCCGTCTGACATTTCCATCTAGAATAGGGTGGCTTTTATTAAAAGCAATACTTAAAATTGCACCTGCGGTTGATCGACCAATACCAGGTAAAGCTATAAGACCTTCAATATCTTCAGGAAACGCCCCTCCTTTTTCATTAATGGTAATCGCTGTTTTATGTAAATTTCTAGCTCGAGCATAATAACCCAAGCCTGCCCAGTGAGATAACACTGTGTCTAGTGGAGCTTCAGCCAAAGCTTTTACAGTTGGGAATGATTCAATGAATCTATTAAAGTAGGGAATTACAGTCATTACCTGAGTTTGCTGTAACATAACTTCTGATAACCAAGTTTTATAAGGTGTTGCATCTAATTGCCATGGCAGGTTTTTTCTACCATTTGAATCAAACCATCTAAGAATCTTTTTTTGGAAAATTTCTGGGGACATTTAAAATGATTGAGGGGTAAGGAGAAATATCATTAAATTAAAAAACTTGTTCACACAAAACCACAGAGATAGAAAGAAAAGAACTTACTCATCTTTGTGTCTTTGCGCCTTTGTGTGATAATTATATTTTTTTACAAAAAGCCTTTGATTAAATCACCTAGACCAGGCGCAATTTCTTCATCAAGTTTTTTCAATAACTCATCTTTCTTCTTATTAATTTTTTCGCTATTCTTTTCTAATAACATCGTTGCAACATCAAGCTGATAAGAAGGTTTCGCAGTAGTACCCCCTACATTAATAACAACAGGGAGTCCTTTAATTTTTTCTGCTTCGGTTGCCGAACCTATTGTTTTTAATAATTTAGCGTTAATTTTATAGCTTAATTTATCTGATGCCAAGTTTACGGTTCCTTTACCATTAACGCGTAATTTAGACGCCTCCATATATAAATCATCATTATTTAGCACTCCTTTATTAATATTAGCCGTACCCTTCATAATTGAAAAAACTGTTTGATCATTTTTGTTTCCAGTCGGCAAAGCCTTGCCATTAATTAAAGACTCCGCGCTATCAATTATTTTTTGTAAATTAAACCCTTTAATTACACCATTATTAAAATTGAAACTCACCTTGCCATTAAGTGATGATTTAATTGCCACAGTTGAATTTCCATACCCTTTAAGTACGGCATCAACATTAACTATGCCACTCATTTTTGCTTCATCTTGCATATCATTTAATAAGGAACCAATATCAACCTTTAGTAAATGTTCATTTAAAGCAATACTCGGTATTCTTTTTTGCACATTGATCGAGGTTTTTCCTTGGTACCTGCCTTGATAAAATTGCTTAATGGCTTGTTCGGTATTGATAATTCCCTGCTTTGCTTTTAACTTAAAACTCAATTCCTTCATTGTTAATTGATTAACCTTGAGTTTAGCTACTTGTATTTTCCCATTAGCATTAAGTTCTCTTAATGTTTTAACAGGAAATAAACCCGCACTGGCTGCAGCAGCACTTGCTGGTGTAGCTATTGTTTTTGAGGATGAGCCTTCTTTTATAGGAGCTAAATATCTGTCAGCATCAACAGAATCAACATTAATATTAAATTTCACAGCAGGTTTTGAAAAATTATTAATTTGACCAAATCCCTTTAATGTTGTGTCATCAAATTTAACAACTAAATGATTAAGCGCTGCAGAATCTGATGCTGCATGTAACACTAAGCTTGCAGATAATTTACTCAGCGCACTGGCATCTTGCATTTCTGGCAAAGACATAGACATGTCTTGCATAAACTTAGCAAGATTAAATTCGGCAATTTTAATTGGCCCTTCAAAAGTAGGGTTATCTATAATTTGTGTTCCTTTAATATCAGCAGATAACATAAACTCATCCGTGCTTAGCTTTAGTTCTGATATATTTAAAATTTGCTGAGTTAAATCAATTGCAATATCAGCTAACAAGTTAACCTTAAGCTTTTCCCCTGGTATATCGTTACCTTCCGTAACACTTTCAAGGTTAAAGCTATTTAACTTAAAAATATCTAGCTTCTTATTAAATATTAAATCCGTCGTAAAGTTAATTGACTCAGTGATTGCAGGTTCTTTATTATTAATTGTTAAAGATAAAGCAATTTTAACGGCTTGATCAAAAGCTAATTTACCCGAGCTAAAATTAAAATCTGTAATTTCAGTGTATTGCCCTTTCTGCTGATCATCCCAACTCACTTTAGCTTGTTCAATTGAAATACCACCAATTGCCAAAGCAGCTAAAGGTAAAGCCTTTGTACTACCCGTTGAATCAGTTGGAATCTCTGTTGCATCACTATTTTCTTTTTTAGATAAGTCATCCCAATTACTGACACCCTGCTTATTTTTAGCTAAATTTAAAACTAAACCTTTAAACACAATACGGCTGACTTCAATCTCTTTAGACAATAAAGGCAATAATTTAACTTTTACATTGCTTTCTTCAACTTCAGCAAAGAAGGGTGTTAAAAAACTCTCAGCATTACTTAATGTTATTTTTCCAGTAGATACACCAATCCAAGGAAATACTGATAATTCAAGGTCACCTTCTATTACTAACTCTCTTCCTGTTGCATCTTTAACAGCTGTCTGAATTTGTGGTTTAAAGTCATTTGGTGATACTAGCAAGGGTAAAATGATGACTGCGGCGACAATTAACCCAATAATTAGCGCCATAATTAATAATATGATTTTAAAAAGACGATTCATTTTTATCTCACTATTTTTAAAAATGCAGGGATGAGTGGTATGATTCTAACCAGATTTGATTGTAAATCAATGTATTTAACTAAAAAAAGGGGGAGCAATGGTAATTCTATTGCCAGCAATTATCACTGTCATTTATTTCTTTCATTCAGCACGAAATAACAAAGAAAATGGTATAAAGTGGGCTATAGTAGGGCTAATTGGCTATATATTAGGCTTTGCCATTAGCATAATATTTATAGGTGAAACATTTATATCTATTTTTATTGCCTGTCTTATCGTTCTATTTTCACACTCTCAATTGGTAAAAATGTCTTTAAAATCTAGAGCAACAAAGTAAATTAGCAGTAAGAAAAAACCGTTATCAGGCAAAAAATATAAAATTTAAACTACTGGTAATATATGATCAAAAGCACATGGCTTGTGAATACCATAGCCTTGTGCATAGTTCACTCCAATATCAGTTAGTATTTCCAGTATTTCATCATTTTCAACAAACTCAGCAATGGTTTCCAACCCCATGACATGACCAATCTGGTTAATTGATTCAACAAAAGCTTTGTCAATATTATCAACAGCAATATCTTTAACAAATAAACCATCAATCTTTAAATAATCAATAGGTAATTCTTTTAAATAAGCAAAGGATGAAAGTCCACTACCAAAATCATCTAAGGCAATTTTACAGCCCTTTTTACGTAAATTTGTTAAGAAAATAGTGGCTTCTTTTAAATTTGCTATCGCTGCGGTTTCAGTTACTTCAAAACAAAAACAATCTGCAGGAACAGTTGATTCGTCCAATAAATAAGTAATTTTTTCCAATAAGATATTATTTGCCATTGATGTTCCAGATAAATTTATTGATAGCTTTAAATTCTCTGGGCATTTATTAGCCGCTTTAAGTCTCTCTAATTTTTTAAATACATTTTCAACAACCCATGTATCAATACTTCCTATCAAATTAAACCTTTCAGCAGCAGGTAAAAAAGCACCTGGTGGAATAATTTCACCATTTTCACCAATCATTCTTAATAAAACTTCATAGTGATCAGTGACAGTTACTTTATTACGAACACATTGTATCCTTTGCAAAAACAAGTCAAAAGCTCCTTTGTCCAGAGCCGCCTGTAACCGTGAAACCCATTGCATTTCCTGTTGATGCGTTAAAGATGCCGATGCATTCGTCTCATGAAAACAAACTCTGTTTCGGCCGCTTTCTTTCGCAACATAACAGGCAGCATCAGCAGCACTCAATATTTCGGAAGCTTTTGCTTCTTCTCCAGTAATTTCAGCAACGCCGATACTCACACCAATTTTAAAAGAGTGGGTTTGCCATCCAAAACGAAATTCTTCTACCGCTTGTCTTAAATTATTAGCGACTGCAAGGGCATTTTCCGAGTCACAACTCTCAAGTAACACACCAAATTCATCTCCTCCTAAGCGAGATAAAACATCAGATTGACGTAGTTTTTTATCTAAAGCCTGTGTAATTTGTTTTAATAATTCATCACCCGCATCATGCCCGCAGGTATCATTCACCACTTTAAATTGATCTAAATCTAAATAGAGTAAATGATGATGCTTATTGTCCATTTTTGCTTTATCTAATAGCTCTCCCATCTCTATCTCAAATTGTCGACGATTTGCTAACCCTGTCAACGGATCATGTAATGCTTGCCAATTTAACTCTGCAGATAATGCTCGCGAACGCGTCACATCCCTGAAAACTAAAACCGTACCAAGCATAAGCCCATTATCATCAATAATGGGAGAGACAGAATCATTAATTGCAAACCGAGATGAAGCCCCAATTAAAATATGCTCTTTGTCATTAGAAATAATATGACCTGATTCTAAACACTCCTCAACAGGACAGGGCACTGGTTTACGTGTTTCTTCATTAATTAATTTAAAAATTTGCGCGACATTTTGATTCTGAACATCATTTTCAAAAAAACCCGTTAATGTCTCCGCCACTGGATTCATAGACCGAATAAACCCGTGCTCATCAGTAGTAATAACCGCATCGATAATTGAGTTTAAGGTAACTTGAGCACGCTCTTTTTCTTGTGATAATTTTTCAGTCATTGCCTTTGTCCGCATTGACTGTTCAATTAATTGTTTTTCACGGTTAAAACCCGCGCTCACATCTATAATTTGAATTAAACAATATCGCTGTTTATTATCTAAAATTATGGGTTTAATCATAATCTGTTGCTGTATTAATTGGCCTGTAATATTTTGAAGAGGAAATGGATGACGATTTAGAGTATGAGAAACAACTGAGGACATGCTATTAGATAGTGCTGATTTAAAACCTCGCTCAACACTACTGTTATTTAAAATGGGGAAAATCTCAAGAAGACCAAGACCTTTTACATCTTGTACCTTAATACCACTATGTTTACTAAGCCAAGGATTCCAGTTAACTAAGTTAAATGATGAATCAATAACAATTAAGCCACTTTCACTTTCTAAAAATATATGTTTATAAATAGACTCTGAATCAATTAATGTTTGATTAATTGACATGCTTTTAACCTATTCGCCTAAAAAATCTTGAATATTTGCTTTCAATTGATTGACCTCGGCCATATCCATCAAAAAGGTCACATACCCCTGAATATTTTTTTTATCAACAGAAAATTCCATATTTAATAATAAGACAATGGCTTCAGTATTTTCAGTGCATTTTTCATCGTGAAGCACTTCATCTATAGATCCTTGTACAAATTCAGGAATTTCACCTCGCATCTCTTTTCCAAACATATCAGCCATACTGCATAGGCAAGAATTAAGAATGACATTACCAATTTCTGTCATAGCTTCCTGCTCCATTTCAGATAAGTCCTCTAAGGTCATATCATCTTGTTGTAATACCGCACGTACTAACTGAAGACTTTGTTCCTCAGGGAATAACAACATGGCATCACCACCAAAGGCACCTTGAAAGTTCTGGTGAACGCCACTCACATCAGTTTTAGCTTTTTTACCAATATGCTCTGCCGCAACAACACGAGTGACAAACTCAACACCAGGCACACTTAATTTAACTTCATCAGAGATCATTTCACTTAAAGAAGCAGCGGCACTGCCCATGCCTATATTTAAGACCTCAGCAACAGCATCAATATAAAACTCGTCTAAAATAGTCTCTTTACCCGACATACAACAAAACCTTTTTTTCTGTAATAGGTTTAGGAATAAAATCAACTTTAAGCTTTATGGCTAGGTTTTTTATAGAGTCTTGAATATTGGCCGTTAAAAATGCCATTTTTGCATTGGGAAATAGTGGTCTTAATATTTCAGCCGCTTGTCCGCCATCCATAACTGGCATGTTGAAATCTAAAAGTATAATGTCTAGCTCAGAACCTTTTGCTATATCGACAGCTTGTTGTCCATCAGCAGCTTCAATAATCTCCCAATCAGGATGAGCCCCACCAATTATTTTTTTTAACATCATCCGTGACATTTTGCTGTCATCAACAACTAAACATTTCATTTATGCTTTCCTTCTTACAAAAATCAAGTTAACTTAAAGTTAGCATAATTTATCAGTTATTCAATTATTTTTTGATTAATTTTCCTTGTAATAACAATACTTTTCGTGGGTTTTTATCTTTAAGCCAAGCTATGTTATTAGCCCTAAAGCCTTGGTATTAGGCTAAAATAAAGCTAATGCTGATAAACATTTTTCATAATGGCCCGAGCCATGATTAGGCTCTAATTTTACACCAGCAACTGTAAAGCCATATTTTAGCCCTTTTTTTTCAGCATCAATCACCCAGCGGCATAGCTGACTTAATCGTTCCTCAACATTGTGACCTGGTATTTGATCATAATTAAGCCATAATTCAGATAAGTTGTCTCCACCATATTGCTTACTAAAAAGCCCCTGTCCCTTAGCAAAAGCTTTCCAATGAATATGCCGAACAGGGTCACCCGCTTGATATTCTTTTAACCCATAAAAGTCTTCACTCCCTTTTGTACTTTGTTGAGTAAGTACCGACTTAGTATTTCCTCCTTCAGCCTCGGGAAAAGGCAGTTCAACCTCAGTAGGTTTTGGATAAACCAATGCTCTCGCTGAAAAATGTAATGGAGACCAAGCACGAAAAAAACCAAAAGGATAAGTACTCGATAAAGTCACTGTCTTAATATCAAGCCAACCTCTTTTATCACTCGCTAAATAAAGCATCATGTGACTTTTTTCTTGTGCTTTTAAATAAAAGGACAAAATAGACTCTAATTGTACTTGTAAATTTAATCGATCAATATGAGTTGGATTATCAATAATTATTTCAAATTTTACTGCTTCTCCTGCGAATGTAGATTGGCAATGACTTTGACTGATCACTAACCCAGCTAAAGACTTAAAACTATGTAAAATGCTAATAAAAAAAACACTGGCTAATAAAAAACCTAATAAATAAGCCAGATTATTGTTATAGACAAAAGCGATCAGTAACAGTATAAGAATCAGAACAACAAACCCTAAGCCTCTTAAAGTTGGTAAAATAAAAATATTTTGATGTCCCAGCTTAATGCTTTGATTTGTCGCCTTGCCTCCAGAAATAAAACGACTTAATTTAAAGCGATCTTTTAAACTTAAAGCCACTTAAGAAACCGCAACATGCTCGAGTAAGGGAGCCACTATAGCATTGGAGTCTATACTTCCCGAACGTAACCTATGCCCTGCAACTGAAGGTAAAACCCGTTGTACATCATCAGGTAAAACAGCTTGCCGACCCTCCATATAAGCCCATGCTTTTGCCGCTGTTAACAAAGCCAGTCCAGCTCTTGGAGATAAGCCACTATGAAAATCTGTTGATTCTCGAGTAAAACTAATTAAATCTTGTAAATAATCTAATACGGCAGGCGAAACATAAACTTCTGATACTTGTTGCTGCATCATCGCCAATTGTTCTGGCTGTACTTTTGTTGATAAATCATCAATCATTTTATAACGCTGGCCGCCTTTCAATAACTCTCTTTCTGCCTGTCTGTCAGGATAACCTAGTTCAATACGCATTAAAAACCGGTCTAGCTGTGATTCTGGTAAAGGAAATGTACCAATCTGATGCGATGGGTTTTGAGTAGCAATAACAAAAAAAGGCTTAGGTAAGGGGTATGTTTTACCTTCTACAGTCACCTGCTGCTCTTCCATTGCCTCTAATAAAGCACTTTGTGCTTTAGGCGTAGAACGGTTAATCTCATCAGCCAAAATCATTTGATTAAAAATAGGGCCTGAATGAAAAGTAAATTCACTATTTTCTATGTTAAAAATTGATGCACCTATAATATCAGCCGGCAAAATATCACTAGTAAATTGAATCCGTTGATAATTCAGGCCTAATAATTTTGCTAATGTATGGGAGAGCGTTGTTTTCCCTACTCCTGGCACATCTTCAATCAGTAAATGGCCTTTAGCTAATATGCAACAAACTGCCAATTTAATTTGTTGCTCTTTGCCTAAAATTATTTCATTAGCTGACGCGAGTAATGCTTTAAGTTCATTATCCATCTAACAAGTTTCGTTTTATTAATTGATAATCAGTATAGATTAAATTTTATCTATCTTAGATAAAAAATTGCAGGGGTATTCAAGAAATAGGTAAAATCAATAATCATTATAAACAATGTTAAAGCCTAAGATTGTGGAAGAATTTAAACAAGTGCGTAAAAACCTTATTGATATGCTTAAAGATATTGATGATGGGTTAGAAAAAATTACTGATAATAAATTGAGTATTGAAGAGACTAATACACAAAACACTTCAGAACAATTATCTGATAACACTAACTTAGCAGAAGATTCCCTAGAAAAATCAATACAAAATGAAGTCAATAATATAAAACAAACGCTATCTAAAATTGACAAGGGTACATATGGAATTTGTTTGATTTGTGGACAGCCAATAAAAAAGGACTATTTAAAAGCAGCCCCTCTTGCCAGTCATTGCCCTCATTGTTCTGCAAAATAATCAGCCAAAATTAATAAAACTAAATAACCCTTGGTTTTAGAGGAGCGAACCTTATAAAACCAAGAGCCTATTTATTCAATTAAATCCCAGCAATAAACCCAGCTTCTTTAATACCCGCAACAGCACTTCGCTCATCTTGATCAGAGACATCACCACTCACACCTACTGAGCCAATAATATTATTGTCCTCATCACGAATTAAAACACCACCAGGGACTGGCATGACCTTCCCCTTGGCTATATCAACTAATGCATTCATAAAATCAGGGCGTTGTTGTGCTACCACGCCTAAACTACGTGATGACATCCCCATATTAACCGCACCCCATGCTTTTGCAGTGGCAATATCCTGTTTTAATATCGTCGCGCCATCTTCTCTTTGCATTGCCTTTAAAAAGCCATTTTCATCTAATACCACCACAGTTAAAGGGGCTAGGTTTAATTGACGGGCTTTTGATAACGCACCATGAATAATTAGGTTGGCTTTTTTTAGTGTTAAAACAGTCATTAATAATCTCTATAAGAGTTCTACAGGGTGAAACGGCCAATTATAACGCTAAACGCAAGTAAAATGGGCATTATCAGCTTATGTTTTTATTTTTCTAAAATAGGCTGTAAATATAGCCATATTTTATCTGCAATAATGGGCTGTGCCATAGCATTAGGGTGCAAACCATCTTTTTGCATCATTTCTTTAACTAAGGCCACATCTTCTAAAATAAACGGAACATAGGGAATATTCAATTCTTTTGATAATTGAGGATAAACGTTATAAAACATATCGACATAACGTTTGCCGTAATTAGGCGGTATACGCATACTCAATAGCAACACGTTAGCTCCCGTGTTTTGTGAGCGTTTAACCATTTCAGCTAAATTTCGTTTCATTACTTTTGGAGATAAGCCACGCAAACCATCATTTGCTCCTAACTCTAATAAAACCCATTCAGGCTTATGCCTGGACAAAGCATCATCTATTCGTGCCAAACCACCCGCTGTAGTATCGCCACTGATACTTTCATTAAATAAAGTATAAGATTCATCTTTGTTATTGAACTTTTTCTGTAATAAAGAAACCCACCCTTGTCCCACTTTTAATCCATAACCCGCACTAATACTATCGCCTAAAACTACGATTGATTTAGCCATCAGGGTAGTTGAAAATAGGGTGATTATTAAGGTAAAACAAATTTTAGACATGACAAAATCTCAGTTAAATATTATTGAAACAGAAAATCTAGGAAAAACTGTTCCCACTTCTGATGGCCCTTTGTGCATCTTGTCATCAGTTACGTTAACAATCAAATCAGCTGAAAGTATAGCGATTGTTGGCGCATCGGGTTCAGGAAAATCGACTTTACTCAGTTTACTGGCAGGATTAGATACTCCCACAGAAGGTCTGACTAAAATTAAAGGTAAAAATATAACCACAATGAGCGAGGATGGCCGTGCTGAATTGCGTAATCAATTAGTAGGCTTTGTGTTTCAATCTTTTCAATTATTACCCAGTTTTACTGCACTTGAAAATGTCATGCTACCCCTTGAATTAAGGGGCGATAAAAATGCCAAAGCTTCTGCAACAAAACTCTTAGACAGAGTAGGGCTAAGCCATCGTTTAACTCATACCCCAATGAAATTATCAGGGGGTGAACAACAACGCGTTGCGCTTGCCCGTGCTTTCGTTACTGAACCTGCCATTTTATTTGCTGATGAACCCACTGGTAACCTAGATAGTAAAACAGGTGAGCATATTATTGATTTATTATTTGAACTTAATCAGGAAAAACAAACGACCTTAGTTTTGGTCACCCATGACAATGCCTTGGCAGCACGTTGCCAACGAACAATCAAACTAGAAGCAGGAAAAATGTTATGAGTCGCTTCAGCCTTGCATTACGGCTATTACTTCGAGATGGGCGGAGTGGTGAACTCACAATTCTGGTTTTAGCCTTAATTATTGCGGTCACCAGTTCAACTGCGATTAGTTTATTTGCTGACCGCTTACATCGCACCATGAGTACACAAGCCGCTGAATTTTTAGCCGCTGATTTAGCTATTACCAGTTCAACATTAATTCCTCCTCATTGGTTAAAGAAAGCACAATCCCTAGGTTTAAAACAAGCCCGAACTGCTGAGTTTTCTACCGTGTTAATTGAAAATGATGAACTGCTACTTTCGGGTGTAAAAGCGGTCAGTAGTCACTATCCATTACGAGGTGTTTTAAAAACCACGCAATCAGATAATTACAATGAACAAATAATCAAGCACCAAGGGCCTGCAAAAGGGGAGGCATGGCTAGAAAAGCGCGTATTATCAGCACTAAAACTAAAATTAGGCGATTCATTAATTGTCGGTGAAAAATCACTGACTATTAGCCAAGTTCTGACTTATGAACCTGACAAACGAGGAGACCTTTATAGCTTATCGCCTCGTGTGATGATTAATGATGCTGATTTAGAAGCCACTCAAGTCTTAAAGCCAGGCAGCCATGTACATTATTTTTTTCAATTTAGCGGTTCAACTGACGCTCTGGATAAATTTAATCGCTGGGTCAAACCCCATTTAAATGTCTCTCAACGCTTGATGGATATTCATGCAGACCGTCCTGAATTAGGCAGTGCTTTAACCCGAGCAGAAAGATACCTAGGCTTATCCAGTATTGTGGTTATATTAATTGCTGGGGTAGCCATTGCCATGTCAACACGTCGTTACAGCGAACGTCATTTTAATGCGACTGCTATATTACGTTGTTTAGGCTGCAAACAATCTGAAATTCTTTGGCTATTCCTCTGTCAATTTCTGATACTGGGTATTGCTTCCAGTGCTTTAGGCAGTCTATTTGGCTGGTTTGCCCAAGAAACACTGTTTCATTTATTACGAGATTTGCTTCCCTCAAAAGTCGCTAACCCCAGTTTTATTGCCGTTATTTTAGGTTTTCTTACCGGCTTATTTATTTTATTAGGCTTTGCTTTACCGCCTTTATTACGTTTAAAAAAAGTATCCCCCTTACGTGTTTTACGGCGAGAGCTAGCTCCTTTACCTACAAGTGCATGGTTAGTTTATAGCTTATCTTTATCTTTAATATCGCTGCTTATTTGGCAATATACTCAAGACCTTAAAATGACAGCGAGCATTATCGGCGGAGGAATAATATCCACTTTAATCGCAGGAATTATCCTTTATGCCCTATTAATTCAAGCGCGCCGTCTATTACCTTTTGTGAGTTTAAGTTGGCGTTTCGGCTTACAAGGGCTATTAAAAAATCCAAAAATGACTGTAAATCAGACTCTCGCCTTTAGTATTACTCTAGTGGCCATGATACTAAGCTATACGGTCAGAACTGATTTATTAAATGATTGGCAGAACCAATTACCCGAGCAAGCGCCCAACTATTTTGTCCTTAATGTTTTTCCAACTCAAGTCGCTCCTTTTAAGCAAACTTTGCGGCAACATAATATTAAAAATATCGATTTTTTCCCAGTCGTTAGAGGCAGGCTGGTAAAAATTAACGATATTCCCGTCCAAAAAATAGTCAGTAAAGATTCACAAGGGGAAAGGGCAACGCACCGTGACTTAAGCCTAACGTGGGCTAAGATCTTACCGCATGATAATAAAACAGTGTCAGGTTTATGGCAGCCATCCGTTTATGGCGAGGTTTCTGTAGAACACAAATTGGCGAAAAGCTTAAAAATTTACTTAGGTGATAAACTAACTTTTACGATTGGAAGTCAACAACAACATGCCACGGTATCTCATATCCGCAGTGTTAAGTGGGATACCATGAAACCCAATTTTTATATGGTTTTTTCACCTATGACTCTAGCTGATTACCCCAGCACTTATATCACCAGTTTTTATATTGCAGAAGAAAATAAAAATATCCTCAATACATTAGTCAAAAAATATCCCAGTATTACAGTACTAGAGGTGGATGCTCTATTAAAACAATTTAAAACGATATTGACCCAATTAACTGAAGCTATTAATTATTTATTGTATTTTGCCTTACTCGCAGGATTTACCGTGTTATTTGCAGCCGTTAATTCATCTCTAGACAGTAGGGTTTATGAAGGTGCTTTGATGCGAACATTAGGTGCTAACAGAGCCTTACTTAGAAAAGCACATTTCATTGAATTTTCTTTATTGGGATTATTCTCAGGCTTAATTGCTGTGCTTATCTCAGAATTACTTCTTTATGCTATATACAACTACGTATTACATTTAGATTATCAGCTTAATGGCTTATTGTTGATTGGCCTCCCTTTAATTAGCACTTGCTGTGTTTCATTAGCTGGTTTTTTTGCTGTAAAGGATGTTGTTAATAAATCCCCAATGATAATTATGCGTGAATTATAAATTTTCTATCTACATAAATCATCAAGTCTTGGCATTGCTAATGGCGATACTGCACCCTTGCCAATTGCTGAGACTCTGTAATTGTATGTAGTTACTCTACCCAACGAGACAAACTAATTTAAAAAAATGTAAGGAATTCTCATTTGAATCGACAAAATAATAAATACTTAAAAATAGAAATAACCAATGTCGAATAAAATATTTCTTAATCGTAGACTTATTTTTTATTTTGCTAGCAGAAAATAACTCCGTCAAAGTACCTGACTTGGATATTAATGGGATTGATTAACGGTGTTAAAATTTAAATCCCCTATTTATTTTTCAAGGTTTAAAATAATCCACTTAATCAATCGCAAGGGTAGGCTTAAATGATCCATAAATTATCTACTCCAGATCAATGGCTACACTTATATGGTGATATTCTTTATCGCTATAGCTTATCGCGAGTTCGAGACCAGAATATTGCAGAGGATTTAGTTCAAGAAACCTTCTTGGCAGCATTAAAAGCAAAAGAAAATTATGCGGGGCAGTCATCAGAACAAACCTGGTTGATTGGTATTTTAAAACATAAAATAATCGACTATTTCCGTAAAACTTCTCGTGAAAATACCCAAGAATATGAAGAAATTTTAACAGCCAACGACCAGGATGACTATTTTAACCCTCAAGGCAGCTGGCAAATTGACTTATCTTCTTGGTCTAAACCTGATAAATCAATAGAACAAGAACAGTTTTTAACCACCTTACAAGACTGTATTTCACGCCTCCCCCCTAAAATGGCACAATTATTCATTTTACGAGAACTTGAAGATATAACTAGTGAAGAAATTTGTGAAGTGATGGCCATTTCAACCCTCAATAATTTTTGGGTCATGTTATCAAGAGTCAGAGTGCAGTTACGCCACTGTCTTGATATCAATTGGGTTAATCAATAAGAGAGACTGCTATGTTAACGTGTAAAGAAGCCAGTTATTTAGCCTCAAAAAAACTAGATAAAAACTTAAGTTTTCGTGAAAACCTAGATTTTAAACTTCATACCTTGATGTGCTGCTTTTGTAGACGCTATGCAAGCGAAATAAGTAGTCTACATACCCTTTTACAAAAAGTACGGGCTTCCAATAGCTCTACACTGCCAAAGTCTGTAAAACTTTCTCAAAAATCTCGTCATAAAATAAAACAAGCTATAGATGAAGCTGTAAGCGCATCTGACTAAAATATTTTTCAATCAACTCGATAAATTGGAACAATAAAATCCAATTTAAACAAACAAATTTAATTTACTAGGAACCCAGATGAACGACACAACAATCAGTAGTTCTGTAAAAAATTACTATGGGCAAGTCCTTCAATCTAGCCAAGACTTAAAAACCAGTGCTTGCTGTACTTTAGATGCCATGCCCTTACACCTACGTTCCTTATTGGCAGATGTACACCCAGATGTCATTTCTCGTTATTATGGTTGTGGCTCCCCCTTACCCCCAGCTTTAGAGGGTACTACCGTGTTAGATTTAGGTTGTGGTTCAGGACGTGACTGTTATTTACTATCTCGCTTAGTGGGTCAAACTGGGCATGTTATTGGTGTCGATATGACTGAAGAACAGCTTGAAGTTGCCAGAAAGTATTCTGCTTGGCATACTAAACGCTATGGCTACACTCAGTCTAATGTTACTTTTAAACAAGGTTATATTGAAGATTTAGCTTCTGCAGGTATTGCAGATAATTCCATTGATGTCGTGGTTTCAAACTGTGTCGTTAATCTCTCTCCAGATAAAAAACAAGTTCTCTCAGAAATATTCCGTGTCCTTAAGCCAGGGGGGGAAATTTATTTCTCTGATGTTTATGCTGACAGACGTATCCCAGACGCCCTTAAAATGGAACCCGTTTTATTAGGTGAATGTTTAGGTGGCGCATTATATTGGGAAGATTTTAGACGCATTATGCATGATTTAGATTGCCCTGATGTACGCATCGTAAAACAAAGCCCTATTGCACTGGAAGACCCCGAGGTTGAAGCCAAAATTGGTATGGTCAAATTTAAATCTGTCACTATAAGAGCGTTTAAAACACCATTAGAAGATCGTTGTGAAGATTTCGGCCAGTTTGCTATATATAAAGGTACCATTGCAGAACATCCCCATAGTTTTGATTTAGATGATCATCATCATTTTGAAACAGATAAACCTTTACGCGTTTGTGGCAATAGTTCAGATATGCTTAGTTCAAGCCGATACAGTCAGCACTTTGACATTATCGGTGATAAATCAACCCATTTTGGCTTGTTTGACTGTGCACCACCTAATAGTAATACATCAACTGATTCTGGGCTAGCTTGCTGCTAGTGTCCATTAAAAGCTTTAAACAACTCAGCGTGATTATTTTAGCCGCCCGCTAGAAACAGCCAGATAACATTAAATTAGCCGATCATATCATTTGGGTTAAATCTGCTAAGAGCAAAGAAATTCAGCTTAATACTTGGGCCGATTTTCAACCAGAATTACACTTATTTACTCATCAAGCAAAACAACGCTTAGGAGCTTTATTATGAAGGGTGCAATAGCCATCTTTGTCAAAACACCAGGACTTTCTCCAGTCAAAACCCGATTAGCGGTCAAACTTGGTCAGGAAATTGCTGAATCTTTTCATTTAGCTTCAGCAAAAACCGTTGCCGATGTAGTACAGCTATCTTGTGAAACTGAAGATCTAACAGGCTACTTTGCAGTAGCTGAAGAAGCAGCACAGGATCACATCTACTGGGAAGACTTACCTTGTATTCTTCAAGGTGAAGGCGGCTTGGGTGAACGTATGGCACATATTTATCATAGCCTGCTGGCTAAATATGATTTTGTTATCTTAATAGGTGCAGATATACCCCAGATGTCCTCTGCTGATCTTTTACAAGCAGCTTCTTGGTTATCTCATTCGGAACAAGCACGATTAGCCTTTGCCCCAAGTGATGATGGTGGCTTCTGGTTATTTGGTGGAAATTGCCCGATACCACACACTATCTGGGGCAATGTTGTTTATAGCGCTGAAGATACGGGAAAACAATTTTTAAAACATATAGAGCAATATGGTGAAGTAAAAATACTCAACACTCTACGGGATGCTGATGTATTAGAAGACCTTATACCTTTACGTGAATCTTTAACAAAACTGCTTCAAGCTATACCCGCTCAACATGCCCTGATCCATTTTTTAGATACTGTATTACCTGAAACTGCTTAAAATACTATTATGCGTGATGTAAAACCTTTACTTTTAAATAGCAATTTTCCTAAAATTCATCGTGGAAACTTAACCACCTTACAAATGAATCTGGGTTATCTTTGTAATTTAAGCTGTACCCACTGCCATGTTAATGCCGGCCCTAATCGTACAGAGTTAATGTCACGGGAGACAATGCAAACAGCACTACAGTTTGCTAAAAAATATAAACTGACAACGCTGGATTTAACAGGTGGCTCTCCAGAAATGAACCCTGATTTTTGTTGGCTAGTTAAACAGGCCAAACAGCAAGGGCTACATATTTTAGACCGATGTAATCCCACTATTCTAGTAGAACCAGGTTATGAAAATACGGCTAAATTTCTTGCAGAACAAAAAGTAGAGGTTATTGCTTCATTACCTTGTTATTTAGAAGATAATGTTGATGCTCAAAGGGGGAAGGGCGTGTTTTCAGCGTCAATTAAAGCACTAAAACAACTGAATGATCTCGGTTATGGCATACCAGAAAGTGGTTTAACTCTTAACTTGGTCTTTAACCCTCAAGATAATAATTTACCACCATCCCAATTAACTTTGGAAGATGCCTATCGAAAGTTTCTGATTGAGCATTTCGAACTACAATTTAATCATTTGTTTACCATTACAAATATGCCCATACAACGCTTTGGTGCTGGGTTATTAGCAAAAGGGCAGTTTGAAGAGTATATGCAGGTATTAAAAAAAGCCTATAAAGCAGACAATCTTGAGCAAGTAATGTGTAAAAGTTTATTAAGCGTTGATTGGCAAGGTTACCTTTATGATTGTGATTTTAATCAAATGCTTGATCTGCCATTACTTAATACTCCAACCCACTTAACTCAACTATTAGAAGAAATGCCAGATGTCATGCCCATTACTGTTGCGGATCATTGCTATGGCTGTACTGCTGGTCAGGGGTCTAGTTGTACAGGCATGTTAACCTCTTAATCAATACCCTTTCCTAAAAAAACCAGTAAATAATCAATAAATTATAATAAAGTTCCTCTACTTTCTGTCGATAATTACTTACACACTTTTATTTTGTAATAAATAGCCTAAACTAATAGGTAACTATGTAAAAGGTACGGTTTTATGAAACAAAAAATAACCCCAACATCAAATAGACGAAACTTAGGTCCTGAGGACTTTATCGTTTCTAAAACAGATAGTAGCGGCCGGATTACCTATGCTAACCGTATCTTTATGGATATTTGTGGTTTTGCAGAGTCAGATTTATTAAATGTGCAGCATAATATTATTCGACACCCCGATATGCCAAGGGGAGTTTTTCGATTTATGTGGGACACTTTAAAAGCAGGTGATGAATTTATAGGCTTTGCTAAAAATTTATGCTCTGACGGTAGTTATTATTGGGTTTTTGCCAACATAACACCTGACTATGATAAAGACGGTAAATTACAAGGTTATTATTCGGTCAGGCGACAGCCTCCTCAATCAGCACTTGATGTATTAATCCCTGTCTATAAAGAAATGTTAGCCATAGAAAAACGTTCTTCAGCTAAAGAGGCGCCTGATAAATCTATTGCCTATTTAGTTGATGTTGTTGGCCAAGTCGGAGCAAAAAGTTATAACAGCCTTGTTTTAAACCTATACAAACCTAACGGAGTGTAAAATGCAGCATTCCAGTGCTAATATCCCCTATTTAAAAACCAAAATAAATTATGCAGTTTCTTGTATCTGTTTGTTTGCCATTGTATTGTTCAGTTTTTCTACTTTCCAACATGGGTTTTCTTGGATTGTTCTTGCCTTAACGCTACCCTTTATTATCATTTCATTTTATATAAGACAATCTATCCAAAGACCTATGGAAACAATAGATAGAATACAAACGGTCTTATTACGCACTAATGAAGGGGAACTTTATCATCGAATAACTAACACTAAAGGTTTAGGTGAAGTAGGAAAGGTTGCTTGGGAACTAAATGAGATGCTAGATATTATGGAGTCTTATTTTAAAGAAATTAACTCCTGCTTTCAACAAGCCTCACAAGGTAATCATGAGCGTTATGCACTCGCTGATGGATTTCCTGGTTTATTAAAAAAATCGGCAACAAATATGAACGCGGCTCTTCAACAAATGACCGAAAATGATAAATTAATGATAAAAAATAAATTATCTGCCGGTTTACATGGCCTCAATACAGCTAATTTATTAGATAATCTAAAATCTAATCAAAATGATTTGATTAATATTACTGAACAAATGCAAAAAGTTGAAGATATTGCGACTGAAACAGGGAATAGTGCCGATGCAAGTCTTTCTAACGTTGATGCTATTAGTTCTTCACTCACTAACATTAATGACAATATTCACTCTGTCTCTGAGGTGATCTCAGCATTAATTAGTGACAGCAAAAAAGTAACCGATTCCTTATCAATGATTACAGGCATTGCAGACCAAACCAACCTATTAGCCCTTAATGCTTCTATTGAAGCTGCGCGAGCAGGTGAACACGGCCGAGGCTTTGCTGTAGTGGCTGATGAAGTAAAAAGTTTATCTGAACATACTAAAAATGCTGCTTTAGAAGTTTCTCAGACTCTAACCTCATTTAATAAACGTGTTGAACAAATGCATACAGAAGCAGAAAGTTCCGCTAATTTATCTGAGGAAGTTATGGGGAAAGTCAACTCTTTTAAAACCCAGTTTTCAGGTTTATCAGAATCTGCTAAAGCCTCTATTACTTATATTACTTATGCTAAGGATAAAAGTTTTGGTTTACTCACAAAACTAGATCACATTATTTTTAAACAAAATGGTTATCTTTCGATAGAAAACCCAGAGCATTGTCCACAAGCTGATGCAATTAGTGTTAATCACCATAACTGCCGCCTTGGTAAATGGTATTTTGAAGGCATTGGCTATGAGCACTTTAAAGGAACCCTCGCTTATACAAGCCTAGATTTACCTCATAGTGATGTACATAACTTTACTCAACAAGCGTATGCCTCTTCACGTGAGAATTGGGGTGAAAACGTGGCTATTCTAGAAGATATCATTGGTAAAATGCAGAGTTCTGAAGATGCAAGTGCTGATGTGATGCATCAAATTGATGCCATGATTGAGGAAAAACACAGTCATGTTCACCAATAAGTATTCGTCAGATTATCAGCTGATCTAACACCATTTTATTTTCAATGACTTACCTTCCAACATATTGAAAATGAAATGGAATAAATTCATATCGGACAAACCTGTTAATAAGCACTCATTTATATTTCAATATAAAGTACTGAAAAAACTGTTTCTTACTTGACATACTGCCTGACAACAATTAAAAAGGTTAACTTATCTTTAAACTGGTTAATTATAACTAGCTATATCTTGATGCATATAACAAGGGGAATTCATGTCACTATTAGATACTATTAAAAATTTGTTTTTTGGAGAGAAATCTGAAAAACCTGTAGAAAATATAAAAACTGAAGAGGTCAGTGCTGAAGTCATAGAGCCTAGCCCTATTGTTAAACAACCCCCTCAACCTGTTACTGCGCAAGTAAAAGAACAGAAAGACACTGTAGTATCTGAAGTCCCTGAAGATTCAACCCTAAGACGTCATTATTTAGCTAACCTAGAAGCTCAACAACAAGCAGAAAAAACAGTTAAAGCAGAAATACCAGCACAAAAACCACAAGAGCCTACATCACCTGTTGCCGTAACTAAACCAAAGACAGTAGAAACTATTTCTAGCTTACAAATACCCGAAGACTCAACTTTAAAACGTCATTTTATCTCTGCTCTAAAAGTGGAAATTGAAGCGAGTATGCCTGCTCGTCCTACAGACTCAGCTTTAAGACGACACTATGATGCAACTGTTGGAGCTAAACTAGCAACACTGCTCGATTAAAACTATATTATATTTTTGAAATGCTGACTTGTTTGCCAGCATTTCAATAAATTTAGTTTTTAAATACTACAATTCTTCAATCAATCTTTTATAAATCCCACCAAAACTTCCGTTACTCATTATTACAAAGTGACAGTTTTTTTCAGCCTGAGATTTTAATTTTTCAATAATCTGATCTAGTGTTGTATAAATCTCAATATTTTTAGCGTATTTTTTTAACTCTGATAAATCCCAGTCTAAATTTTCAGGTTGATAAATTAAAGCTAAATCAGCTTTATTTAATGACTCTGCCAAAGACTGAGTATGAATGCCCATCCGCATAGTATTAGACCGAGGTTCAAGTATCGCTACAATTTTGTCCTTTCCTACCTGTTTTCTTAAGCCGTCCAAAGTCGTTTCAATGGCTGTCGGATGATGAGCAAAATCATCATAAAGCGTAATGCCATTAATATTTGCTATCACTTCCATACGGCGCTTAACATTTTTAAATTTCATTAAAGCTTTAATTGCTTCACTCGGTAAAATACCTATATGTTTTGCAGCAACAATAGCCGACATGGCATTATAAACATTGTGTTCGCCCGTTAAAGACCAATCAACAATACCCTGTGCAGTGCCTTCAAAAATTACTTTAAACTGGCTACCATCAGGCTTAATTAACTCAGCTTGCCATTGCCCATCGCTATTGATAGCTGTTTTAGAAACAGGTGTCCAGCAGCCCATATCTAAAACATCACTAATATTTTGTTCAACTTCAGGGGCAATAACTAGACCATCACTGGGGATTGTTCTCACTAAATGATGGAATTGCTTTTTAATAGCGTCCAAATCATCAAAAATATCAGCATGATCAAATTCTAAATTATTTAAAATAGCAGTTCTAGGACGGTAATGTACAAATTTTGAACGTTTATCAAAAAATGCAGAATCATATTCATCCGCTTCAATCACAAAAAAATCAGATGCACCTAATCGAGCAGAAAGGCCAAAATTTAAAGGAATACCCCCTATTAAAAAACCAGGTTTAAAACCTTGATACTCTAAAATCCAAGCCAACATGCTACTGGTTGTTGTTTTTCCATGCGTACCAGCTACACCCAACACCCATTTATCTTGTAATACATGTTCAGACAACCATTGAGGGCCTGAGATATATTTCAGTCCTTTATTCAATACGGCTTCCACTTCTATATTGCCTCGGGACATGGCATTACCAATCACCACCAAGTCAGGCTTACAATCTAAATTTTCAGCTTTATAACCATTCATCAGCTGAATACCTTGCTCCTCAAGTTGGGTACTCATTGGGGGGTAAACATTTTGATCAGACCCGCTCACCTCATAACCCAACTCTCTAGCAATAAGTGCCAAACCACCCATAAATGTACCGCATATTCCTAAAATGTGGATATGCAAAGGTTTTTCTTTATTTGTATTCATTAACTTATTACTCTTTCTCTTCTTTAGTTTCAGTCGTTTTTTCTTCAGAATTTTCAGCTTGCTTTGCTGCTTCTTCAGCAATTTTCTTAAGCTTTGCTTTTTCTTCTTCCTTAGCTGCAATTGATTTTTCTAAAATTTTTACAATATTGTTATATTGGGTTTTCTTAGCTTTTTCTATCACCGTAATATTTTGTTTATCCTCTGCAGCCACATCAGCGCCAGATGTTATTAACAATTTAACTAATTCTTCGCTACCAAATACAACAGCATCCATTAATGCAGTTGATCCCAAGTTATCAACAATATTTACATCAGCTCCATAGGCAAGTAACACTTTTACAACACGCAAATTTCCATTAAAACTGGCCGCCATCATGGCCGTCCTCCCCGTTGATGTTTTACCATTAACATCAACCCCCTCAGAAAGCAGAAATTTGACTCGCGCAGTTTTACCAAAAATAGCAGCAGAAAATAAATCATTAATACCTGCTGAAAAAACGGAAATTGAAAAAACAAGTAGAAAAATGGGTAGTATTTTTTTAATTATCATTTATTGAAATGTCTGATTTTATAGATAATTTAAAGAATGGTATAAATTGCATAAAGTATCATACCTCGAATTGTTATATCATCTAGCTATGAGTGAAAAAAATAAAATTATCGTAGAAGTAGCGCCTCAATATATTGAAGCCCAATCATCACCTAAGACTAACCGTTACATTTTTGCCTATACCATCACTATCACTAATGTAGGAATTGTACCTGCTAAATTATTAACCCGTCATTGGTTAATTATAGATTCAAATGGAAAAAAACAAGAAGTTAAAGGTGATGGTGTTATTGGTGAACAACCTCACTTAAAACCTGGAGAATCATTTCGCTATACCAGTGGGGCAATGATAGAAACACCCGTGGGTGTCATGGAAGGAAAGTATCTTATGCTATCTGATAATGGTGATCAATTTAAAGCCCCTATCCCCCAATTCACTTTATCCATTCCACGTACCTTACATTAAAAACCAGTCATGTCTATTTACGCAATTGGTGATATTCAAGGTTGTTTTGATGATTTATTAAGGTTATTAGAGGCTATTGAATTTGAGAAAAAAAATGATCAGCTTTGGTTTGCTGGAGACCTTGTTAATCGTGGCCCCAAATCGCTAGAAACTTTACGCTTTATTAAATCATTAGGTTCATCTGCTATCTGCGTTTTAGGTAATCATGATCTGCATTTATTAGCGACTGCATTTAAACAACGCTCTCCCCATAAACATGACTCTTTATCAGCCATTTTACAAGCGCCTGATTGTGATGAATTACTTTACTGGCTAAGACACCGTCCTTTGTTTCATTATAATGATGACTTTTGTTTATTACATGCAGGGCTTCCTCCACAGTGGAATTTAAAAACAACGAAAGCCATGGCCTCAAAAGCTGAAAAAGTGTTACAAGGCTCAAATCATATCGACTTTTTTAAAGCTATGTATGGTGATAAACCAAACCAATGGAGTGAAGGTTTAAAAGGAATGAGTAAAATTAGATTTATCGTAAATTGTTTTACTCGTATCCGTTTCTGTGATGAAAAAGGTCAACTGGATTTTAAAAATAATGGTGCTGTTGGCTCCCAACCTAAGCATTTAATGCCTTGGTTTACAGTCCCTAATCGACAATCTAAAGATATGCAGATTATTTTTGGTCATTGGTCTAATTTGGGGTATTACCATGGACAAAACTGTTATTGCATTGATACTGGAGGACTGTGGGGTGGAGAATTAACAGCCTTAAAATTAGGTAAAAAAGTTAAACGAACAAGTATTTCTTGTAAACAGAATTTAAAACCCATCTAAAATGCTACTTCAATATTTTGATCTAATGGGATCTTAAAATAAAAACAAGCCCCCTTTTCTGAATTATTTTTTACACCAATCATCCCCTGGTGGTCTTTAATAATTTCTTTACAAATTGATAATCCGAGACCTGTACCTCCAGAGCCATCTTTAGTTAAACGACCTTGCTCAAATTTATTAAAAACAGTCTTTAATTCATCTTGTGGGACACCGATACCATAATCTTTTATTTCTAGTTGAATTCTATGCTCATTCCTTTCAATATAAAAATCAATATTACCTCCTTGAGCTGTATGCTTAATCGCATTTGATAAAAAATTAGTAATGACTTGAGAAATACGTAACTTATCAAAAACTGCGACAGTTTCTCCTTTTTGATAATGACAGACTACATTAATTTCCAATTCGTCTAACCGTGCTTTTTGTTCATTTATTCCCTGTTCCATAATATCTGCTAAATCATTCTGAATAAATTTCATATCCATTTTTCCAGATTCTAGCTTAGATAAATCAAGTAAATCGTTTAATAAACACAGTAGACGCTCCCCACTTTCTGTAATTCTTGAAAAATAACCAGCTAATTTTTGTAGAGAAACTTTATCAATTTTTGTTTTACCTAAATTAGCAAAACTCAAAATACCATGCATTGGTGTTCTAAGCTCATGGGACATATTAGCCAAAAAATCTGTTTTAGCTTGATTGGCAATTTCAGCAGCTTCTTTTGCCATCAATAATTCTTGATGATTTTTTTGGCGGGTAATATTTATCACCACGCCATTAATGGTTTTATTCTGATTCTCTTCATTTAAACTAACAATACCTTTCATCACTAGCCATTTAAACTCTGTATCCTTAGACCCTATACGAAATTCAAAGTCTAACTGATATCCACTCGGATTATTTATCGCCAGAACAAATTGTTTCTTTATCTTTTCTATATCAACAGAATCAATATTTATCAACCAGTCATCATAATTAATAACAGTCTTTATCTCATCAGTAAAAAAAATACTATTGGATTTTTCATCAAGAAAAAACGTGTTTTCAACAACATCAAACTTAAAAACACCTGCATTTGAAGCACATAAAGCTGACTGTAACTGATGCGTTCTTTTTAATAAACGTTGTTCTACTTTTTTCCTTTCCTTGACTTGTTTCTCTAATGCTTTCTCTCTTTTAATTGCTGGCGTAACATCGGTGATATTAATCAAGCAATACCGAGTAGAAGTAGTTAAGTCTATTCGAGTAATATTAATTTGCTGTTGAATACGCTCACTATTGCTAGTTTTTTGTGTATAAAGAGGCAAGGGGGCTTTGTTTAAAACATTAGATAATGTAGCTGGGAGGCCCGTTTTTATATTAGAAAAAATTACTTGATGAATCCGCTGATTTATTAATTCAGGAAATACCTCATCAAAATACTTTCCTACAACCTCTGTACTCTTAAAGGTGGAGTGTTTATCCATCCAATAATTCCAACAAACAATACAACCTTCCATATCCAAAATAATAACCCCAGAATTGAGGTTGTTAAATAATGAATTGAGGTCTAAATTAGAGCTTGGCTCATTCATAATCATCTAACATTAAGTTTAAGGTTTTATTTAAGTTTTCCATAGAATCTGCATTCAAAATAAAGACCAAATGGCCATTAATTGAACTCTCTTTTAACTCCATTTTTACCACTATAGATATTAAAAATTCTACTTCCCCAACGATTGATTCATCTATTAATTGTTCTGTTTTTGTATCCCGAAATATAGGTAATTGAATATCAAAACTTTCTCCCATTGCTTCTGCAATAACACTAATACAGGAATTTAAAACAATATTACCAATTTCTGAAAGTGCTTCACTTTGTAATTCTGCTAACGTTTCATCTGATAAATGCTGATCAAGCATTTGCTTAACCACTTCAAAACTATCTTTTGGGTTAAAAACTATCATTGAATGCATTGCAAAGGGGCCATTCATTGACTGTGAAACTGAAAAAATATCCCGTTTCTCACCAATTCGATGAGCTAATTCTGTAGGGGTTTCAAACAAAACCTCTGGAACAGATAAAATAATTTCTTGATTGACTAATTGACTTAATGAATCGGCAGCCCCTCCCACTCCTAAGTTAAAAAGTTCTTTCAGTAAATCATATTGCATTTCTGATAACACTAAATAACTCTTTTCCATTAATTCACTCTCAATTTTTACACTTCATTATTAGCTATTTAAGCCTCTACATCATCTCTATATTTTTCTCTAATCTCCAGAATAGCAGGAAGAGATTCCATAAATAACTCAACTAAACGTGGATCAAAATGCTCACCAGATTCCTCTGAAATAAGTTTTAATATTTTTTCTATAGGCCAAGCTGTTTTATAAGGCCTATCCATTGATAAAGCATCAAATACATCAGCTAAAGCGACAATCCTTCCCTGAATTGGAATTTTTTGTCCCGTCAAACCTTTAGGGTAACCTTTTCCATTCCATTTTTCATGATGTGTTAAAGCAATCATTCTGGCACATTTCATGACTCTTGCATTGCTTTTACTCAGAATTTCTGCCCCCATTTCTGCATGCAATTTTATTTTCTCAAATTCGTCATGATCCAACTTCCCAGGCTTAAGCAAAATAGTATCTGAAACCCCAATTTTACCAATATCATGCATAGGTGCTGCATATTCAATTAGATCAAGTTCATCATCTCTAAATCCATATTTTTCCGCAATAACTCGAGAATATAACCCCACTCTAATGGTATGATTTGCAGTATCCATATCCCTATATTCAGCAGCATAAGCTAAACATGATAAAATCTCAGCCTGGGTTTTTTCTATTTTTCTGGTTCTTTCTTGTACTGATTTTTCTAAAGTCTCATTATATTTTTCTAATATTTTTTGTGACAAATACATTTCTAATAAATTAGTCACTCGACAAACTACTTCATCACTATCAAAAGGTTTTTCTAAAAAATCTCGTGCACCAGCACCTAAAGCTTTTAAACGTATCTCTTTAGCTTTTAAGGCCGTTAAAATTAATACGGGAGGATGAATTGTTTTGCTAACAATTGAAAATGCATCCATCACTTGAAACCCGTTCAAACTAGGCATATTAATATCTAATAATACAAGATCAAATGACTTATCTTTATATAACTGAACAGCTTTAACAGGGTCACTTATTCCCGTTACATTAGTAAACCCTTCGATTTCTAATAAGTCTAATAGAATTTCAACATTAAAAGGCTCGTCATCAACAACTAAGATAGCTGCACTTTTGACTTCATTTCCCATTAGCATATTAACCTTGCTCCTTGTATTCTAAACATGAATAATTATTTACCACATTAAGTCATCAGGAATCTCATAACCTTGATACTCATCTTCTACAGCCACATCACTATTGTCTGTAAATAATACAATAATAACTTTTTCATCACGTTGCTTAATTTTTTCAGCAACAGCAACAGGGACAACTTCATAACTTGTTCTGGACTTAACTATAGCCAGTCTTCCAGAAATAATAAAATTTCTAATTTCATCACTAACATATATGATCTTTACTTTATTCTGATCAGTAAAATTATAAGCTACCCCTTCACTTTCCTGAGGAACCTTATTTAAATCAATAAGCTGAAAAATTTGATTAACAATCTGTTTTTTATCGGCTTGTTCATTACGTTTTTGATTTAATAACTGGTCTTTTTCAAGCTGTTTATTTTTTGTTTCCTGCAACTGATTTTTTGCTTCATTAACAACTACAACTTTATTTTTCTGTTGTTTTTTAGATTGCTTTCTTTTTTCAGTTCTTACTTGTTTGGCTTTGGTTTCATTTGTTAGACCTGCTTTTAGTAGCTGGTCTTGGAGAGATAGGTTTTTCATTTGTCTCTTTCTTAATTTCTAGATTAATTTCAAGTTTAACAGTGCAGTGTAACAATCACAAACAAGTATAGTTCTCATTCTTACTTACTTTTGAATAATTTCAATTCGTTTATCCATAGAAGGGTGAGTCGAAAAATAATCAAATGTATCGGGCATGTGTTTGGCATGCTTCAACACACTTAAAATTCTAATATATTGCTCAATATTTATTTGTAATTGTTGCAAAACTTCTACGGCATATTGATCTGCTTCCAACTCAAACTCTCTCGAATAACGCTGTTCTACCATTAAAGTAGGTAGCGTAACTGAAAGTGAACTTATTGATGTGATATCCCCCAAAATACCTGCCATAAATAGTGCCGTCATAGAATTTTGTAGTAATGCACGCAGACCATGTTGATATTCAATATGCCCCATTTCATGAGCTATAACAGCAAGTACTTGTTGATCATTTTCAGCCAATTCAATTAAGGCATCTGTTACAACAATAATACCTCCAGGTAGAGCTAAGGCATTAGCCCCCATTTTTTTACTATGTTTTAATATCAGGCGATAATCATAAGGCTTTTCTACAACGGCAAGTAATTGACCGAACTGTTGTTGCCAATGCGCCTGTTCTGCTTCTGTCAGCGTTGATTTTGAAAATAACCATTGATCTAATGCCTCTAACCCCTGTTCACCAATATCTTTTTCAGCCTGATAAGGCACAGTTTTTACTACCCATTTTGAAGCAAAAGGAACACCGTATTCTATACCTCCCCAAATGAATATAATGCTAATAAAGAGGGAAAGAAAAACAATTGAACTATTTTTTTCTACTTTATGTAATAAAGAATAGAAAATATTTTCCGAAAAATAAGCCTGAACTTTATCAATGGCTTTATTATCATCTGTTTCTAATTTAGCACCCCCTGTTAAATAAATACTCCGTCGTGTATTTGCTAATCTAGGCGATATTTTTAACTTTTTTATCGAAGTGCTAATTTTAAAATCAACCCCTTCGATTAATACCTCGCCTGACAACTCAAAAGTAATAGAAACAGCCAATTGGTTTGATGAGCGTCCATCAAAATAATATCCTTTTACTTTAATCATAAACCTATATCTATATCAAGAAAGTCACCAAATTCCTCACCAATTGCATTTGCTTTTTCAGCTTCAGCGGCAATAAAGTTTTCGGATTCATTATCAGTAATCAATGTTAGGCAAGAAATCCGATACCGTGCTGTGCGGATCATAGCCCATGGAATTAACAGGCCTAGAGAAAACATAATGGCAAATATATTAGACAAATATAACCAGCAAATTTTTCCTGTTTCAAGTTTACTTTCAAACTGATAATTATGCAGCGTTGTATGGTTAATTGATAGATTAGTAATGGTGGTATGTAAATAAACATACAAAATAAAAAAAATGGGATATATCAATAATAGAGCAGGCACTAGCATTTCTGCCATTATATTTTTAGATTGAGTTGAGTAATAAATACCTCCCATAAAAAATAGAATAACAATGACAGCAAAGGCCTTTAAATAAACACTGTAAAACTGGCTAGTACTGGCCGATAATTCAAAGCTAGTTGTCCCATATGCACTATGATCCAGCACAAATTTTTTCATTTCCTTAACAAAGTAGGGATAAGCGAGACCTGCTGAAAAAGCAACTAATAAAGGTAGTCCAATAAACACCCATAGAGCTTTAAGGTACTCAGCATTAAAATGAAAGCGAATATTGCGGTAGGCTGAGTTATATAAATTAAATTTTAATGCCTTAATAATGACCCAGGGCATAAGGGGGATAAATAACAAAGGAGCGACAGCCTGTAAAATAGGTGATAGCAATGTTATAAAACTGTAAATAAAAATAACGGCCAACACAAATAATCGACCCTTTAAAATTTTAATAGGATTAGCTAAATAATCAAATGAAGCATTCATTAATACAGTATTACTATAAAAATATTGCCGTGTTCTTACTTTTGCCCAAGCTGAATATATCCCCAATGTCACAATCGAGAGCATCAGATTAACAATCCATATTTTAAAAAACTCTCCTGTTTTTCCATGAAATTCAAATAACTCTGTTTTTTGTTCCATAATTATTTCTCCCTTAACTATTTACTGATTAAATCAGTCTAAACTGCTGTTATATCCAATCATAGCTTATAATAGTTAAAAATTAGCCATTTACATGCCTAATATCTCTTTAAAAACACCTTAAACTAAATGTCATTTGATCAATTAAATTTATCTCCACCTATTTTACAAGCCATTAATGAACAGGGTTATACCAAACCAACCCCTGTGCAAGAACAGGCTATTCCTGTTATTTTAGATGGAAAAGATATTCTAGCGGGAGCTCAAACTGGGACAGGTAAAACTGCCGGGTTCGCTTTACCATTGCTAGAACTTTTGCACCGCCAATCCTTAGCTAAAAAACCACGTCCAATCAGAGCATTAATTTTGACTCCAACCCGTGAACTGGCAAGCCAAGTGCATGAAAGCTTTACTATGTATGGTAAACATCTGCCTTTATTTGCCGATGTAATATTTGGTGGGGTTAGTATTAATGCTCAAATCAAACGATTACAGCGTGGTACAGATATTCTGGTAGCAACACCTGGTCGTTTACTAGATTTAATGCAGCAAAAGAAAATTGATATATCTCAGGTACAATTTTTTGTATTAGATGAAGCTGATCGCATGCTTGATATGGGCTTTATTAGAGATATTCGTAAAGTTATTGCTGCATTACCAAAGCAACGTCAAAACCTATTATTTTCTGCGACTTATTCACAAGAGATTAAAACTTTATCAAGTGGATTGTTAAATAATCCAGTTGATGTCGCTGTAGCTAGAGAGAATTCCACAGCTGAAAAAATTAGCCAATCTATTTACCCAATCAAACAAGAAAATAAACGCGAATTAATTTCTTGGTTAATTGGTGATGGAAACTGGCAACAAGTTTTAATCTTTGTACGTACCAAACATGGTGCAGACCGTTTATGTAAACAGTTAATGAAAGACGGTATTCGTTGCGCTGCATTGCATGGTAATAAATCTCAAAATGCTAGAAATAGAGCTTTAGGTGATTTTAAAGAAAATAATATTACTGCTTTAGTAGCAACCGATATTGCTGCACGTGGTATAGATATTGACCAACTTCCTCATGTGGTTAATTTTGATTTACCTCAAGTAGCTGAAGATTATGTTCATAGAATAGGTCGTACAGGAAGAGCTGGAGCTGAAGGGGAGGCCATTTCACTAGTGACTCCAGAAGAGGGCCATTTATTAGGTGCAATTGAAAAACTATTAAAGAAACAAATTCCAAGAGTTTCTGATACGGGCTATGAACCTGTTGAACTTAATTTAAACAAACCGCCTAAAACCAAATCAGCGGCTAATAAAACTAATTCGAGCAATAGACGACGTAGGCAGAATGCCAATAATCGTTCAGCTAAAAATGGTTCTGGTCATTCTCAGAATAGAGGGAATAGAAAGTAACAAACTCAATATACAAGAAATTTTCACACTGAGTCACAGAGACACAAAGGTAAGAAAGCTGTGTATTCTTAGTGTCTCAGTGTGAATATAATTGCTCTAGATTTTATTGGTAGCGACTATAATTTCCTACGCTTCTTTTGCTTTCAATGGTTTTAACATTGAAGTACGTCCTACCATAATATCCATTGCTTTTAATAAGCGTTTAAAAACTGAATCCTGACGATACGGAATACCATGTTTTTTACACACTTCTACTACTTTAGGTTGCACATATTGATACTGGCTTAATGGGATATCAGGCCATATGTGATGTTCAACTTGGTAATTTAACCAGCCATAGAAAAAGTCATTAGCATCTGAACCCGTTGGGTAATTGACTGAACCCAGAATCTGACGTAAAAAAAACTCCCCCCTACCTTTACCTTTTTCTTCAAACATCATCACATCATCTCCAGCATGATTGGGAACAATCACTAAAAATGTATGCATATTGGTAAATGCTTCTGCCATTATTGAATTAAGTAATACGCTAGTCGCCGCAACGACACCTAAAGGTAAAAACAATAAAGGTACTAATACAAAACGGAATCCTATATACGGCAATATACTTTCAAACCATAATGCCCGTCCTTGTTTAGTAAAAAAGCTCCAGGCACCTGTCCGAGTAAATTCAGGATCAGCTTCCCTATTTTGTCTGGCATTACTTATTCGTAATTCTTTATGTGTTCTTGGTGTGTAATAGAGTATTTTCCATAACGCAGTAAAACCAGTGACAATTGCAAAACGTACCCACATTGGTGCTTTTGATTGTCTAAGCCATTCCATATTATGTTGTAAATGATCAGGATCTAATTTTTCACCAAGGTTGTAATGGTGCAAAATATCATGCTCCTGATGCCAGCCAGCAGGTGTAATCCAATCCGGCCAATCTATAAAACGTCGCCAGCCTTTAGCAAATTTTTTACTGGTGTATGACTCAGGTACATTTTCAATTTTGTCATAGCCTTTATGCACAATCGGGTGTGTCATGTGAGTCCAGCGCGTAAAACTACCCTGACTAATTAATAAAGCGGAAATAGGATTAGGCATAATCCATGCTGTGCCATAACCTAAAATGGAACAAACTCGTCCCCAACGCTCCATCTTCTTTAGATGCTTAAAATCACCTTCACCCATCCGCGACAACACATCTTGATGAATTTCATCTAGATCCTTTGCTAACTGTTCCCTGTCTACATTTTGATAACTATTTAAACTCAAACTCTTTTCCTCCAAGGAACGCTTACATTAAACCCTTTATTTTATATTGCCCACGGGTTTTTAAATTAATTATGACTGCTTTATTTGTTTTATTTTCCCAATACCAACCATGTGATCCTGTAAAAGGAGCTGCTAATGTACCACTGGATTCGCTTTGGTTACTTTCTTTAAAACTTTTAAAATATCCCGTAGTATTACCTTGAGGTTCACCATGAAAATCAAAATATAAAGCACTACCATCTGTTTTCCAAACAAACTCCAGCTTTTCACCTTTGTTGACATGGAACTTATATTCCAAACCTTTTCTGGCGGGAACGGTAATCATCACAGAATCTTGCCATCCATTAACCTCCCCTTTATTAGTTATTTCTTTTTCTGAATCAGGACAAGTAATCACTGTTGGTTCAATTGTTGCGTCCTCATCTGTTTGAGCAAGCACCGTTAAACCAAACTTTTCCCCTACTCCCGTAGGGTCAATATTATATTCAGCCGGTAACACGGCAATTAACAAAATAATGACTGCCAATATAATAGAGACAATACATGAAAAAATAAGGGATTTAATGGATGCTGTAGGTAAAGTATTCATATTATATTGCTGTGAAATAGCCCGTTAATTGATAGCCTAATAAAACAAAGCCACCCGTCATTAATAAAGTATTTGAAGTTTTTGCAAAGCTAAAATAGCTTTTATGCCTGCGCCAAAATCCAAGTAAAGTAACAATAAAGAGTAGGGCAATACACTGGCCTATTTCCACTCCAACATTAAAAGCGATCATATTGGTAATTAAACTTTCCTGCGGCAGATCAAAATCCTGTAGTTTTGTTGCCAAACCAAATCCGTGAAATAAACCAAAAATTAATACCGCTATTTTTGTATTCGGTTCCTTTCCAAATAACAGTTTAAACCCACCTAAATTATCAAACCCTTTATAGACAATTGAGAATGCAATCACTGCATCAATCAGATAAGCGTTAATATTGATATGTGAAAATACACCAAATAATAAAGTGGCACTATGGCCTAATGTAAATAGGCTGACATAAATTAAAATATCGCGGAGACGAAATAGAAAGAAAATAACCCCGACTAAAAACAACAAATGATCATAGCCTGTGACCATATGCTTAGCACCGATATATAAAAATGGGACTATTGCAGCGCCTTCTGTCGATTTTAAAAATTGAGCTGTATTGCTATCTACGCCATGAGCAAAACAACTAACATTAAATAACAATAAGATTAATCCAATAAGAAAGTAGGTTTTTTTGTGTGTCGAATTCATGATGAAAAAGCTGACTAAAATTCATACGATTTTAACACTTCTTTAAGATATATCCTAAACTTGTTAATAAAATCAAAAAGATATTGTGTTAATTAAATATTTATTATTGAACCTGCTATCCAAATAGACACTAATAGATACAGTATTCTAGGTATCCATTCAGCTAATAAATCATCCTGTAAATCAATTTTTTCTTGTTCAATTTTTACAAAATGTAATAAGGTCTTAGCCAACTTACCACTTTGTTCACCCACTAATAGTAATTGGATAGCTTGGTTATCCATTACTTTAATATCACCCAATGCATCTACCAAAGCTCCACCTTGTTGAGTTGATAAAATCACCGAATCAAATTGGCTCTTAAGCTTTGGATTACTAATACCATTAAGTGATTTCGGTAAAGCTTCTAAAATGGGTAAGCCAGCTGCAAGCATCAAACCTAAACTGTGTAAAAACTCATTAAGCTGACGAGTAATAATCCATGAGGAAATAAAAGGTAATTTAAGTTGCAGAGAATAAACTAGATTTTTTAATCCCAAAAACTTCAACTTCCCTAGTGTTAGCCAAAACGATAAATTGAAACCAACATAAAGGATTAAAGCTATTTTAAATAACCGTCCTAAACTGAGTAATAGATAATCCACACCTGAGAGTGTATTCAAAATAAGTGCGGGAAGTGGTTGAACAAACAATGCAATAATCAAAACTACAATAGGCAAATAACATTGTGACTTTATCTTTTTTTGGCGTTTAATTTTTTGGCCATAATAGCTTGCCAACTGTTTATAAATAATACCTAAGTTTCCGCTTACTTCTCCAGCCTGTAACAAGGCTTTATCAAAATCATTAAACAGCCCAGCTTTATAACCTGAATCTGCAATAGTATTTCCTAGTTTTAGAAATTTCTGCAGTAGCAGTAAATGCTTGCGCGATGATTTGTTGGTTTTTAATAATAATTCTATAGCTTGTAGGAATGGGAAACCTGCTTCATCTAGTCTGGCTAGTTGTAAATAAAAATCCGCCCTGTATTCAATGGAAATAACCGACTGATGAGATTGTTTACTATTTGTTAAGACCATTTAAATAATCATCCCATTATTCGTAATGCTAAATAGGGAACAATATTAAAGAAAAATATACATATTTTAAAATATATCATGCCTTGATAATGGATGGAGTCGAAGCGATCAACTGATAACTTGAACCATGTTGCATGCATTTGATAAACCCAGTTATGGGCTAGCGTGATAAACAATAGCCACCACAGCAACAATGCCATATTGATAATTGAACACCAACCTAAAAATTCTTGAACTATTTCAATTGTCATTATTTATTCTCTCAATTTCTTTTAATTCTATTCCATTACAATTTTTCCACTTGTAAGACCCTTTCTACCATCATTTATAACCACTGTAGCAACAGTGTTATTTAACTTCTTTCCTTATTTTAAATCAAACCGAAATAGCCCCTTTAATATGCTCATGCGCCTGATACCCTTCTACTTCAAAATCCTCATACCGATAATCAAAGATAGACTCAGGTTTTCGTTTAATACTTAACTTGGGCAAAGCATAAGGCTCTCGGCTTAACTGTAATTGTGCTTGATCCTGATGATTTAAATACAAATGCACATCCCCACCGGTCCAAATAAAGTCTCCAACCCCCAAATCAGCTTGCTGAGCCACCATATGCGTCAATAAGGCATAACTTGCGATATTGAATGGCAAACCTAAAAACGTGTCACAGCTGCGCTGATAGAGCTGACAAGAGAGCTTCCCATCTGCTACATAAAACTGAAAGAAGGCGTGGCAGGCGGGTAATGCCATTTTATTGTTCTTTACATTATCCTGCGGACTAATCGATTCATCAGGTAAATCTGCTACATTCCATGCCGATACAATTATTCTTCTGCTATTAGGTGTTTCTTTTAGTTGTTTGATGATGGTGGCTATTTGATCAATTGATCCACCTTCTGGTGTTGGCCATGATCGCCATTGATGTCCATAGACAGGACCAAGTTCTCCTTCTTCATCTGCCCATGCATCCCATATTTTTACGCCATGTTGTTTTAAATAGGCAATATTCGTGTCGCCTTTTAAAAACCAAAGTAATTCATGGATGATTGATTTTAGGTGTACTTTCTTTGTTGTTATTAAGGGAAAACCTTGTTGTAAATCAAAGCGCATTTGGTGACCAAAAAATGACAAGGTTCCACTGCCTGTTCTATCCCCTTTTTGAACACCTTCTTTTAATATCTTATCCAGTAAATCTAAATATTGTTTCATGCGCTTATTTTCCTAATGACGAAACTACATAAAGCCTAATTATTTGCTTTGGCTTTATTTTTGAATTTCAAATAAACCTTAATGGTTTGAAAATGATTAGAAAAGTAGGAGGGGCCTTTGGCCGCGATTTCTCTTATTTTTGTCGGTCGCGGCCAAAGGCCCCTCCTACCCGTTTTTATCTATGTAAACGTGCAACTCTGTTCCCGTGTTTAGTTATGAATAGATTATCGTGTAAAACTAGGAAAAACGAAAGAGGTATTACTATCACTTGGAACTGGGATGTTTTTTTTATTGGGCATAAAAAAAGGGTGGACTAAAAGTCCACCCTTTTTTGGTTTACGTATTAACTATGTCAGCTTAATTAAACATCCAGATTAGTGACATCCAGTGCATTTTTAACAATAAAATCTCTACGTGGTTCTACTACATCACCCATCAAGGTTGTAAAGATCTCATCTGATGCTATTAAGTCTTCAATTTTAACTTGCAACAAACGTCTGCTATTTGAGTCTAGTGTTGTTTCCCATAGTTGATCTGGGTTCATTTCACCTAGTCCTTTGTAACGCTGAATATGCTGTCCTTTTTTAACTTCTCTCATCATCCATTCAAAAGCTTGTTTAAAATTTGAGACTGGCTGAGATTTTTCTCCCATCCTCATAACAGACTCGTCAGTAAATAAGCCCACTGTATCTTTGGCATATTTAGCAATCGTTAAATAATCTTTACCTAAGAAGAAAGGAGTGTGGAAAACAAATGTCTTGGTTATTCCATTTAACTTTTTATCCACAAGCACATCAAAAATATCACTATCTGTGTAATTTAGTTGTACTGAATAAACTGCTTTTTTCTCATTATTATTGACTTTTTGTTCTAGATGTTTAACCCACTGCTCAAAATTTTCTTTAGATTGTGTTATTTCTGCTGTTAAAGCGGGAACATATGTCATTTCTTCTAAGAACATATCGTCATAGCGTCTAGTAAGGCGGTTAATCACTCCCATCACTTCAGCATATTCTGTTGCTAACGTATCTAAACCTTGGCCTTGAATAACGGGAGTTGATTCATCAGTCTGTAGTTGTGCTCTATCTAAGGCTAATTGAATTAAATATTCATTTAATTCTGTATCGTCTTTTACATAATGCTCTTGTTTACCTTTTTTGATTTTATACAAAGGAGGTTGAGCAATATAGACATAACCTTTTTCTATTAATTCTGGTAATTGTCTGTAGAAAAAAGTCAGGATCAAGGTACGAATGTGTGATCCATCAACATCAGCATCAGTCATGATGATAATGCGGTGATAACGCAACTTTTCAATATTGTATTCTTCTTTACCAATGCCACAGCCTAAAGCAGTAATTAAGTTACCGACTTCATCAGATGAGATCATTTTATCGAAACGTGCTTTTTCGACATTAAGGATTTTCCCTTTAAGCGGTAAAATCGCTTGCGTGCGTCTGTCTCTGCCTTGTTTGGCAGAACCACCCGCAGAGTCCCCTTCCACTATGAACAATTCTGATAAAGCTGGATCTTTTTCTTGGCAATCCGCTAACTTGCCTGGTAAACCTGCTATATCCAACGTTGTTTTTCGGCGAGTCATCTCCCTTGCTTTACGAGCTGCTTGACGTGCTCTAGCCGCATCTACAATTTTATGTGCTATATTTTTGGCTATGCTTGGATTTTCTAACAAGAATTCTTGTAACTTCTCATTCATTGTTGATTCAACCAAAGGTTTTACTTCTGATGAAACTAATTTATCTTTTGTTTGTGACGAAAACTTAGGGTCAGGTACTTTTACAGATAATACAGCGGTTAAACCTTCTCTAGCATCATCGCCTGTGGTTGCTACTTTTTCTTTTTTAGCAATACCACTGGATTCAATATATTGATTGATCGTTCTAGTTAATGCACCTCTAAATCCAGCTAAGTGACTTCCGCCATCACGCTGTGGAATGTTATTGGTATAACAAAAAATATTTTCTTGGTATGAATCATTCCATTGCATTGCCACTTCAACAACCACACTTTCTTTTTCAGCGGTGAAATGGAATACATCTTCAAACAAAGGTGTTTTATTTTTATTCAGATGTTGAACGAAAGCACTGATGCCTCCTTCAAATTCAAATACATCTGATTTATCAGACCGTTCGTCTTTTAATGAGATACGAACGCCTGAGTTTAAGAAAGACAACTCTCTTAAGCGTTTAGCTAAAATATCGTAATGAAACTCTACATCTGTAAAGGTTTCTTTACTAGGTAAAAAATTAATTTTAGTCCCAGTACCTTCAGCATCACCTACAGCTTCCAAAGGTGCTACTGGCTCCCCCATACGATATTTTTGTTTATGTAACTGGCCATGCTTACGAATTTCTAAGGTCATTTCTTCTGATAAGGCATTAACCACTGAAACACCTACACCATGTAAACCACCTGATACTTTATAGGCATTATCGTCAAACTTACCACCAGCATGCAGCACTGTCATAATCACTTCTGCTGCTGAACGACCCTCATCTTCATGTATATCAACTGGGATTCCTCGGCCATCATCAGATACTGAAACAGAACCATTTTCATGAATAACAACATCAACACCTTTACAAAAACCAGCTAGGGCCTCATCGATTGAGTTATCAACTACCTCAAATACCATGTGATGTAGCCCTGTACCATCATCCGTATCACCAATGTACATACCCGGTCTTTTTCTTACAGCATCAAGTCCTTTTAGTACTTGAATATTCGAGCTATCGTATTCTTGATTGTTATCACTCATACCTTTTCCATTTTTGTGTGTTCCACGTGGAACATGACAATTAATTTGCTAAACATATATCACCATGTTCCACGTGGAACACTTTGTAGTTTTCTAACGTACTTAAATCTCCAAAATTAGAAAGCTCAGTAGTCGACATAAAGACTTGGCAATCTAACTTTGATAAATATTCTAATAACTTTGCTTTATTAACACTATCTAACTCAGCAGTTAAGTCATCAATCAAAACACAGACAGAATTATTCTTTTCTGTATTCATTAGTTTTACTTGAGCTAGCTTTAAAGAAAGCATTAATAACTTTAATTGACCTCTGGATACAAAGTTTTTTGCAAGACGATCATTAATTAATACGTTTACATCACATCGATGCGGCCCGCTGTGGGTAAAACCATAACGCAAATCTTTATCTAAATCATTTTCCAGTGAATTGATAAAACTATTAGTTTCATCCCAGCCTGAAACATACTTTAATTTTATTTCTTTAAAGTCTAAGAAGTAATGACAAATCTCAAGAAAGATAGGCTCTAGTTTTACTAAGTATTCTTTTCTGTATTTAGAGACTATTGTACCGTACTGGACAAGTTCAGTATTCCAAACATTAATCTGGCTTACTTTCTTAGTTTTTAATAAAGAATTCCTTTGCTGCAGTGTTTTTTTAAACTTGCGCCAATAGGATAAAAAATCATTTTCATAATTGAATACCCCCCAATCTAAAAATTCACGTCTAAGTTGTGGTCCACCATCTATCAATAAATAACTTTTAGGATGGATTAGTAAAACAGGTAAAGAATAAGCTAAATCAGATTTATGACTCTTTTCCTTATTAATTCTGATTTCACATCCTTTGTTATTAAATTGAATACCTAAATGACAAAGATGTCCGCTATTTTGTTTAGACTGACCCGATACAATCAATTCAGTTTTTTCAAACTGTATCACTTGTTTAATATTAGTTGCTCTAAACGAGCGTGCACGCCCTAAAATAAAAATAGCTTCTAATAAGGAACTTTTACCACTTCCATTTTCACCCGTAATTAAATTAATCTCGGGGGATGGGTCAATAGAGGTTTTTTGAATATTTCGTAAAAAATAAATATCCAGTTTTATTAAACTCATTTATATTTTATAAAAATATCTATAAACGCATTGGCATAACAATAAATTTATAAAGTTGTTGTTCAGGTTCTTCTATAAAACAACTACTGGCATTACTTGCTATCGTTAAAACAGCTAATTCAGAATCTAAATTACTGACAGCATCTAAAACATACTGCGAATTAAAAGCAATCGATAAAGGTTCGCCTTGATATTCGATAATAAGCTCTTCATTCGCTTCATCATGTTCTGGATTATGAGAATTTAATCTTAATAAATTATCAGAAATATCAAAAGTAATACCTTTAAATTTTTCATTAGCCAAAATAGACACACGCGTTAAAGCATCTTTTAGTAATTGTCTTTGAATATGGATTTGATTAAAAAATGGCTGATCAAACACTTTACTAAAGTCTGGATATTTTGAATCAACTAATTTCGCTGAGAAAGTAAGATCTTTAATATAAATTCTAATATTACTATTTGAAAATTGAATATTTAATTCAGCTTCCTCATCATCTAATAATCTAGAAAGTTCTAAAACACCTTTTCTAGGTAAGATGATGCGTGATTCATATCCCGTTGCTGTACCGATATTATCTTCATAAATAGATAAACGATGACCATCTGAAGCCACTAATTTTAGTTTGCTATTAGATATATGCAGTAACAATCCATTTAAGTAATAGCGAATATCCTGATTAGCCATACAAAAAACAGTTTTATCTAATGCTTTTTTAAATTGCCCGGCATTTATTAGAAATTGATTTTCTAATTCTGATTCAGAAAATTCAGGATAGTTATCTGCCGCTAACGTTGTTAAAGAAAAACGGCTTCGTCCTGAAGTTACCTTTACTTTGTCTTCTTTTAATTCAATTTTAATTTCTGATTCATTTGGTAGCAATCGAATAATATCCAAAAATTTTCTTGCAGGCACTGTAATTTGACCTGGCTCTGAAGTATCAAGATTAATTTTAGCAATTAACTGAATTTCAAGGTCAGTTCCTGTTAATACCAAATCATCTTCATTTACTACAACAAGGACATTAGACAGAATAGGCATGGTTTGCCTTTTTTCTATAACACTGACTATTTGTTGCAAAGGAGAGAGTAATTGCTCTCTATTAATAATAAAATTCATAATATCTATTTAAAACTTATTACTGTTATTAGTAAAAATAAAACTGTTGAAAAGTCATAATTAACTTTAAAAATCAATATGTTATATAACTTTAAAAGTTGTTTATTAAGTAATATATTAGCTGTGTATATCTTGGTTATAAATAACACACTATAAAAAGTAGACAAGAAGCTAACAAAATAAAAGTCGTGATAAACACAAACTTATCCACAGGACTTATTAAACAAATTTTGATTATGAATAAATATTACATTTTTATTTAAAAGGTTATTTGTAATTGAAAGTCATTTTATCCAGCTTATTAATAATAAAAATATATATCTTTATATAGATTATTACTATTAGTAAATCATATTTCTGTGGATAAGCTATATTTAACTTAAATAATCAATCAGTTAACTTGTTGTTAAAGCTCTTACTTAATCTGTTTTTATAATGTGGATAAAAACTAAGCTGTATTTTACACCTGTTTTATCCACAACTTTATCGCAATTAATGCGATAAAGTTCTCAACAGGTTCTGATAATCTTCAGAAACTTTAATATCGCTATCTCTTAAGGCTTTAACGCGTTTACAAGCATTAATGACGGTGGTGTGATCCCTTCCACCAAAAGCATCTCCAATTTCAGGAAAGCTATGACTAGTCAGTTCTCTGGCTAAACACATAGCAATTTGTCGTGGACGAGTAATAGATTGTCTACGGTTTTTAGAGGACAAATCAGCTATTCGAATTTTAAAATATTCAGCCACTGTTTTTTGAATGTTATCTATATTGACTAATTTGTCTTGTAAGGAAATTAAGTCATGCAAAGCTTCCTTAGTAAAATCAATGGTGATTTCTTTACCTGTAAATTGTGCATTAGCCACAACTCTTCTTAAAGCACCTTCTAAGTCTCTTACATTGGATGGAATGCGTTTGCCAATAAAAAAAGCGACATCTTGAGAAAGTTCTACATTAACTAAAGCTGCTTTTTTAATCAGGATAGCTGCACGAGTTTCTAAATCAGGTGGTTCAATCGCGACAGGCAATCCCCAACCAAATCTAGATTTCAAACGATCTTCTAAACCTTCAATCTCTTTTGGGTATTTATCACAGGTTAAAACTACCTGATGTTTTTTATCTAATAAATTATTGAAGGTGTGAAAAAACTCTTCTTGAGAACGTTCTTTCCCTGCTAAAAATTGAATATCATCAATTAGTAATATATCGATACTACGATAATACTCTTTAAAAGCATTAATCGTATTGTGCTGAAAAGCTTGAACCATATCCTGGACAAATTTTTCAGAATGAAGATAAACAACATGTGCTGATGGGTTTTTAGCAATGGCCGCATTTCCAATCGCATGCATTAAATGTGTTTTACCAAGGCCAGAGCTACCGTATAAAAATAATGGGTTATATGCTTTTCCGATATTTTCAGAAACTTGAATAGAGGCTGCTCGGGCTAGTTGATTTGATTTACCTTCAACAAAACTATCAAAAGTGAATGCTTTGTTTAAAAAAGTAGAACGTTTAGGTTTCTCTTTGTCTGTTGGTTTTTTATACAGCTTGGGTTGAATCAGAGGTGCTGTTTTTTTTGAGCCAATTTCAAATTGTAAAATTAAAGTACCATTTGAGAATTCATATACAGCATCTTCAATTTTGCTGATGAAATGTTGTTTAACATGATCAATAATAAACCGATTTGGCGCCAATAATTTTAGAGTGTCACCTTTTTCAACAGCCTGTAATGGTCTGATCCAGGTACTAAAATCATTAGAAGGTATTTCATTTTCAAGTTTAGATAAACAAGTATTCCAAATTGAGCTCATTGATTATATTAAATAAGGTTAGGGAGAAATCAAATAGGTGATTTATAATTATCGCGAAATATAGAGCGAAGATAAGTTGTTATATTTTATATTAAAAGAAAAACTTATACACAAGTAGTTTACAGTATTAAGCACAGCCTGTTGATAAAATATAATTGACAAGAGGAATAGTTTTGACTTATTATCCCGAGTCTTTTTTATCCGTTTTTTGTTAAAACACTATTAAGGCTTAGGCAAATGAAAAGAACTTACCAACCAAGTAAATTGAAACGCGCAAGAACTCACGGTTTTCGTGCAAGAATGGCTACTGTAGGCGGTCGTAAAGTAATAAACGCTCGTAGAGCAAAAGGTCGTGCTGAGCTAACTGTATAATTGGCTAGCAAAGATTACAGTTTTCCCTCTCAGTTAAAACTAGAAGGTCCTGCGGCTTATAAAAAGGTATTTGCGAAACCAGTAAAATCTACTGATAAGTTTTTTACCTTGCTAGTCATAAGAAATGAATTGGATCATCCTAGATTAGGTCTTGCCATTGCTAAAAAGAATGTTAAAAAAGCAGTGAAAAGAAATTTAATTAAAAGATCTGTTCGGGAAAATTTTAGATTAAAGCAACATGATTTAATTAATATTGATATTGTGGTCTTAGCAAGAAGGGATGCAGCAAATGCATCTCCTGCTTTATTAACTAAATCTTTAGATAAGCATTGGCTTAAACTAACTGAGCGATGCAATTCTTACTCATAAATCTTATAAAATTTTATAAATTATTTATAAGTCCTTTATTTCCCCCAAGATGCCGTTTTTATCCTAGCTGTTCAAGTTATGGCCTGGAAGCGATTCAGCTTCATGGAGCTATTAAAGGTTCCTATCTTACAATAAGAAGATTATTAAAATGCCATCCCTTTCATGAGGGGGGTATAGACCCAGTTCCAAAAAAAATTGGTAAATAACGATGGATAACATTAGATTTCTACTAGTCATTGCTTTTGCAATGGTTTCTTATATGCTTTGGGAACAATGGCAAATAGATTATGGCCCAAAGCCTGTTGTTGCTGTATCAGAACAACCTATTGTTGTAGATTCTGGAGAAGATTTACCAACTACCGGAGGGATAAAGTCTCTAGCTTCTAAACAAAATTTAGAGGCAGTCCCAAACCTTGGGGTTCAAGCAGATAAAATTATTACTGTCATAACAGATGTTTTTTCACTTGAAATTGATACTAAAGGCGGAACAATTCGTAATTTAGATTTAGTACAGTTTCCTCATGAAAAAGAGAATACCGTAGTAAATAAGTTGTTTGCTTTAGTGGGTTTAGATCCAATGCCAAAAGACCTTTCTCCTATCCGTTTATTGGATAGTAGTACTGAAAAGCTTTTTCTGGCTCAAAGTGGTTTGATTTCAGGTCAAGGTTCTGCAAAAGGTCCTGATCATCATGCAATTTATTCAGTAAAGAAAGACAGTTATACATTAGCAGAAGGTGAAGATAGTTTATCGGTCCCTTTAACTTGGACAAATAATGAAGGTCTTGTTGTTACTAAGGTTTATACTTTTACTCGTGGCAATTACGATATTAATGTAGACCAAAAAGTAAGTAACGATTCAGCACAAAGTTGGACAGGCAGACAATATGGTCAACTTTTAAGAGTGCCTTATGTTGATGATAAAGGAAATACTTTTATTAGAACTTATGCAGGGGGAGTTGTTTACACTGCAGAAGAAAAGTATCAAAAAGTTGAATATGATGACATGGAAGAAGAAAACCTAAGTGTTTCTACTTTAGGTGGTTGGAGTGCCATGACTCAGCATTATTTTGCAACAGCATGGGTTCCACCAGCAGATCAAGAAAATCACTTTTATACAAAAAAATTAAAAGATTGGCGTTATGTGATCGGGTCATATTCACCATCGGTTGAAGTTGCTTCACATACTGATGTTACTTTTAATTCTCATTTGTTTATTGGACCAAAAATTCAACCTATGATGGAAAAAGTAGCGCCAGGGTTGGAACTTACAGTTGATTATGGCTGGTTGACTGTAATAGGAAAACCCATTTACTGGTTACTTAATCAAATACATGATCGTATTGGTAACTGGGGTTTATCTATTTTAGGTGTAACACTGTGTATTAAATTAATATTCTTTAAGCTTTCTCAAGCTAGTTATCGCTCGATGGCTAAAATGCGTAAAATTCAACCAAAGTTAAAAGCTTTGCAAGAAAAATTTGCAGATGATAGACAGCGTTTCAATACTGAAATGATGGCTATGTATAAGAAGGAAAAAGTAAATCCGATGGGTGGTTGTCTTCCTATCATGGTTCAGATTCCTGTATTTATATCTTTATATTGGGTATTGATTGAAACGGTTGAGTTACGTCAGGCTGATTTCTTATTGTGGGTACAAGATTTATCAGCACAAGATCCTTTCTTTATTTTGCCGATTCTTATGGGGATTTCCATGAAAATTCAGCAAAGTTTAAATCCTGCGCCGATTGATCCATTACAAGCGAAAGTAATGAAAATGTTTCCGATCGTTTTCACTGTTTTCTTTTTATTCTTCCCTGCAGGTTTAGTGCTTTACTGGGTATGTAATAACACATTGTCAATTTGCCAGCAGTGGTACATCACTAAACAAATTGAAGCTGAAAAGTAATATTTATTTAGGATAATTGAAGTGATGGAGAGGGGAGCTTTTTAGCTCCCCTTTTTAGTAAAAGACGTATTAAAAACTAATAAAAAACCGTGCAAGAAATCATACAAGATACCATCGCAGCCATTGCAACGCCGCCAGGAAATGGAGGGGTTGGTATTATCAGAATTTCAGGGCCTTCTGCTTTTGAAATTGCTAAAAGAATAACGAATAAAACACCTGAACCTAGACAAGCAATATTCACTTCATTTAAAGATGAAGAGTGTTCTGTGATTGATTCAGGCATACTACTTTATTTCCCCAACCCAGCTTCTTATACAGGTGAAGATACTATAGAACTGCAAGGTCATGGTGGAACAGTTGTTTTAGGTATGGTTCTAAAGAGGGTGATTAGTTTAGGTGCCAGACTGGCAAACCCTGGTGAATTTACTGAACGAGCTTTTTTAAATAATAAATTAGATTTAGCTCAAGCAGAAGCCGTTGCAGATTTAATTGAAAGTAGTACAGAACAATCCGTACGTTCTGCGCAAAAATCTATGCAAGGAGTTTTTTCTGAACAGGTCAATGAATTAGTAGAAGAACTTACAGAACTTAGAATTTATGTTGAGGCTGCTATAGATTTTACAGATGAAGAAATTGATTTTCTAACAGATGGCATTGTAGAAAATAAAATTATAAATCTATCGACAAGAATTCTAAAAATCCACAAAACTGCTCAGCAAGGCCGTTTATTAAGAGATGGAATGACGGTAGTTTTAGCTGGAAAACCTAACGCTGGAAAATCAAGTTTACTCAATGCACTAGCAGGACATGAAGCTGCAATTGTCACAGACATTGCTGGTACAACCCGTGATATCTTAAAAGAAAGAATTCAAATTGATGGTATGCCTCTGCATATTATTGATACTGCTGGGTTAAGGGAAAGTGATAATCTAGTAGAAAAAGAAGGCATTCGCCGAGCACATGAAGAAATTAAACAAGCAGATAAAGTTTTACTATTAATTGATAGTACCGATCCAGAAATTGAGTCAGTCATTAAAACGCTACCTACAGGTTTAGATATAACCAAAGTCTACAATAAAATTGATTTATTAGGCGTAGAGCCAGAAATAACAGAAACTGACCACGGTAGCCAAATTTATTTATCGGTAAAAAAAGATATGGGGATGGAGTTATTGTTTAATCATCTTAAACAAAGTGTCGGTTTTAATGCTGAAACTGATGATGTCTTTATTGCTAGAAAACGGCATATTGATGCTTTAATGGATGGTCAACAAAGTGTCGAAAATGCATTAGAGCAATTACAAAATCAAGCTGGTGAGCTAGTAGCAGAAGATTTAAGACAAGCTCAAAATAGCCTAGCTGAAATTACAGGTACATTTAGTTCTGATGATTTGTTAGGTCGTATTTTTAGTTCTTTTTGTATTGGAAAGTAAGCTATCAATTTGATACGGCACAATTAAAAATGGTTAAAAAAGTAAAATAAAGCTAATTTTTAAAACATGATATTTAATTGCTTGCTGGTAGTATAAAAGAGGCTCCAATATAGGTTCTTGTATTACAATATTTATCTGAACTTAGCATTAGAGTTGAACAGAAACCAGCATAATTTTTTATAATGAGAAAAAAATCATGGTTTCTAACAAATGTAGTACAAAAATATCACGCCTAGTAAACCTAAATTTAATGGAATATTTTTGCTTTTAGATTATTTTTCTTGGCTATGTACAAATCCCAGCTTGTATTTTGGAACTGAGGCTTTAGCCTGGTCTGAATCATAGGAGGCTAAAGCCTCACTTTCTCGTTGAAAATTGTTTTGGTCAGTATCAACCTAACCTGTGGCTTTACACCTTTTACCAACTCGAGTTGTTTTCAGTAGCAAGAGAATGATAATTCTTGGGTAGAATAATAAGCATAACTTTAGCGTTAGATGTTTCATGTGAAACATCCCTATTATTTAATTAAATAATATTCATATACTATTTATTAGTAAATAATATTTAAACTTAATTAAACATTGATTAATTAAGTTTAAATATTTACTGAAGTGAGACTCTAAATAGCTCATGTTTTTATATTCGTTTGATATATAAAGCTATTATAGATTGTCAGTACTTATTTAAATAGATCGAATAAACTGATTTATAAATAAGTTAGCAGTTATTTGTGAATGGGAGTATTCATCAAATAAAGACATTGCTTCAGTAATAGAGATATAGGCGAATGCACCATGGCCTGTTTTTGTAATAAACAGATCATGTAAAAGCTCTATAAAAGCGGTGCGATCTTGAGATAATTTTGACATTGTAATTCCCCTTTCATTTGATAAGTTATATATCGGCTAAAAAATAAAAAACATGATATCTTTATTAAAATATCAATTATTAGTTTTTAAAAGGTAGGGAGTCATAGTATAAATAATAGAAATTAAATGCTGTTAAGTATTACCTAGAAGTATGTGAGATATTTACAATTTATAAGAACAAGCAGCTAGAACCTGGTTTAAGTGAACCCACTGTGATTCAGTTTTAGGTAGTCCAAATCGTAGGCTAAGGGGATTGTCAAATAATCGCGTTAAAATTCCTTGCTGAGCGAGTGAAAGATGAATATATTCTGCATTTTCTATTCGTACCCAGTGAAATAAATCTGTTTGCGCACTAATTTCAAAGCCATTATTTTGTAATAACAAAGCAAGTCGTTTTGATTGTTGTCTTAATTCAACCTGGGTTTTTTTTTGCCAATCTAAATCTAGTAATGCAGCAGTAGCAATATAACGACTAGGATTACTAATTGTCCATGGCCCGAGTAGTTCATCAAGTTGTTTAAGAATATGATGGTTAGCAATTACAAAACCACAGCGGATACCTGCCAAACCAAAAAACTTACCAATAGATCGTAAGATAATAAGTCCATCGTGTACGGGATAACTGGATAAACTATATTGTGGTGTTGAGTCAATAAAAGCTTCATCAATAATAAGCCAGCCATTTCTCTGGATTAATTGCTGATGCCAATCAAGTAATTTAGATTTACTAAATTTTTGAGCTGTTGGGTTGTTTGGATTAATTAGAATTAAAACATCTAATTTATGTAGTTGATTATTAATTGTTGTTTCTGATAATTCAATAACTTCATGCCCTGCCTTTTTCCAACTATAGGCATGTTCCGCATAAGCAGGAGCTAAAACACCTACTTTGGATTTCTTCCGTAATAAAGGTAAAGCTTGAATAGCTGCTTGAGAACCTGCAACGGGTAAAATAGACTCGCATTGATAATATTTTTTTGCCGTTTCAATTAAGCCATCAGATGATTCAGGGAGACGTTGCCAGCATTCAGCTGGAATATCAGGTATTGGCCAACCATTAGGGTTTATGCCTGTTGACAAATCAACCCATTGTTGAATTGGAATATTATATTTGTTTGCTGCTTCAATTAAATGGCCTCCATGCTCAAGCAAAGTATTCTCCTGAAAATTCGATAATTATAATAATGAATATCCATAAAATAATATTGGAATTGATTAAGGTATTAGCACGATTAATATCATTTGTAACGGCTGGTTTTTTTGCACCAAAATACACTTTATTTTTAAGTTTTCCATGGTACCAGGCAGGGCCACCCAATTGTATGCTCAATGATCCTGCACCTGATGTCATAACTGGGCCAGCATTGGGGCTATCTAATAAAGGAGATTGTGTCTTCCAACAAGTTAGGGCTTGTTTTGTATTCCCTAAAACAGCATAACTGAGTGCTGTTAGTCGAGCAGGAATCCAATTTAATAAGTCATCAAATCGAGCAGCAGCCCAACCAAAATGTAAAAATCGCTGGTTCTTATATCCCCACATTGCATCTAAAGTATTACTTAATCTGTAAAGAATCACACCTATGGGACCAGCAATAATAAACCAGAAAATAGGAGAAAAAACAGCATCAGCTCCATTTTCTAAAACAGACTCAATGGTTGCTTTACGCACATCATCTTCAGTCATTTTATCTGTTTCTCGACTGACAATCATGGCAACACGGTTTTTGGCTAATTTAAGGTCATTATTATCTAATGCTTGAAATACCAATAGAGCATGTTGCTTTAAACTGTTTGCAGCAATACAAAAATATAGAATAACAGGCGAAATTATCGAACTAATGAGGGGCTGCTGAGTAATAAAAAATATAAATAGAGTAATAGGAACAACCATTAATAATAAAGCTATAAAACCAAATATCTTTTGTAAGAAAGCAGAATGGTTTGGTTGATTTAATTTATGTTCAGCATAGTTCACTAAGTTACCAAAGAAAACTAAAGGGTGATATTTTTGGGGTTCTCCTAGCCAGTGATCAAGTAGAACAGCTAAAATAAGGGGTAAACTCATGTTGTAGGATATTAATCTAGTTTCTATCCCTTATTATACGAATTCAGCTCAAACTAATCTTTCTTAATGCAAGCAACAAAAAAAACAGTGCAAACTTTAATGGTTCAAGGAACAACCTCAGATGCAGGTAAAAGTGCTTTAGTGACGGCTTTATGTCGCTATTATTATCGAAAAGGTATTAAAGTTGTGCCTTTTAAACCTCAAAATATGGCATTAAATAGTGCGGTGACTGTTGATGGCGGCGAAATTGGGAGGGCACAGGCCGTTCAAGCGGTTGCTTGTGGATTAGAAGCTCATACAGATATGAATCCGGTATTGCTTAAGCCAAATTCTGATAAAACGGCACAAGTCATTATTCATGGTAAAGCATCAGAAAACCTTTCTGCAAAGCAATACCATCATTATAAAAAGCAGGCAATGAAAGCTGTTTTAGAATCACACGATCGACTTAAAAAAAAATATCAAATAGTAGTTGTTGAAGGAGCAGGCAGTCCAGCAGAGATAAACCTTAGAGAAGGTGATATTGCTAATATGGGGTTTGCAGAACAAGTTGATTGCCCTGTTATTTTAATTGCAGATATAGAAAAAGGTGGAGTCTTTGCACATCTTGTTGGAACGCTTGAATTATTATCAGCAACAGAACAGCAAAGAATTGTTGGTTTTGTGATTAATCGTTTTAGAGGCGATATGGCACTATTACAGCCAGGCATTGAATGGTTAGAAAAGCGAACAGGAAAACCAGTATTAGCCGTACTACCTTATTTACATGATTTTTATTTAGATGCAGAAGATTCAGTTGCTATTAATAAATATAAACAAACTGATAACGCTAGTTTTAATATTATTGTCCCCCGTTTTCCACGCATGAGTAATCATACTGATTTTGATGCTTTATTATTGCATCCAGATATTAATGTGCAGTTTGAAAAAACCCCAAAAAACTGTAAAGGCGGGGATTTAATTATTCTGGCAGGTAGTAAATCTGTAAGAAACGATTTGAACTGGCTTTTTGATATGGGATGGAATGACTTTATAAATAAGCATTTACGATATGATGGAAAAGTAATGGGAATTTGTGGGGGATTTCAAATGTTAGGGTTAGCTATTCATGATCCCGAAGGGATTGAAGGTAATAAAGGTTCAACTAATGGCTTGAGGCTATTAGAAATTGAAACCACCTTACAAGTAGAAAAAATTTTACAGAAAGTTAATGGTATTTTGACTATTGATAATACCCCTGTTGCTGGTTACGAAATACATGCGGGTATTTCTCAAGGTGGAGGGCTTAAAAACCCTGTGATGATGTTAGAAGGTAAAATGGAGGGTGCGATTTCAAACGATAACCAAATAATGGGAACTTATTTGCATGGATTATTTGATTTATCAGAAGCATGTGATGCTCTATTAAGTTGGGCTGGTCATAAAAAACAAAATTCTATTAATTTAGAAGAAAAGAGAGAATTAGGAATTAATTTAATTGCTGATACTTTGGAACAGAATTTTGATTTTGATAAGTTGAATGATTTAATAGCTTAGGAACATGCATGAAACAACTTACCGATTTCTAACTTGTCTTTTTGCTCCAGGTAGAATGATCTCATTCGTTGCGTAGCCTGCTATGCGCCTCATGAGATCATTCTACCTGGAGCAAAAATCCTACGTTATAATTTCGGGAAGTTATTCCATGCACGTTCCTTAGAGTGAATTAGCTATTTTTATCTAATTAAAAAATATTAAACTATACTTTGAGATTGTTCGATAAATGAGTCGATATGAAAATAAATGCCTGTTATTAAAGTAGTTTCATTAAATTTATTCGTTGCTGTCGCTTATTTTTTAGGCGGTGTAGTTGGGGAGTTATTAGCATTAGAACCCAGTAATTCCTCCCCAGTCTGGCCACCTTCGGGAATAGCTTTAGCTGTCATGCTACTTTATGGCTGGCGAATTTTACCAGGTTTATTTTTTGGTATTTTTTGTACTCAGGTTTATGTTAGTTTTGGTGGAGCAATAACTGAAGTCTTCCAAAATGCCTTAGGCCTTACCCTAATAAAATCATTTGCCTCTTCTGCACAGGCTATTTTAGGTATGTATTTAATTCAACATTTTGTTGGACGAAATGACCCCCTGCTAGATTTATCTAAAATATTACAGTTCTTTTTTTATGGTGCCATTGTTAGTTGTGTGGTTGCACCTACCATTTGTATTAGTGTATTTTATCTACAAAATATTTTAACAGCAGATGATTGCCTTTTTGCCTGGCTTACTTGGTGGGTTGGGGATGTTATTGGAATATTGATTTTCACCCCTATTATTTTAGCTTTTATGGCTAAACCTCAATCAATTTGGAATCCAAGAAAAACAACCGTTGCAGCACCATTAATTTTTTTATTACTATTGCTACTTACCATGTTCTTTTTCAGTAAAGAACAAGAGGCTGAGCGTATTCAAACATTGTTTGAACATAGAGTCGAGCGAGTTCAGAATGTGCTTGAATCTGAAATTAAGGCACACAAACATATAGCTGAAAATATTAGAGACTTTTTTAATGCGGATGAAGAAGTTACCAAAGATGAATTTTATGTATTAACACGTTCAAGCTTGCGTCATCATCCTGATATTATTGCAATTGAATGGATACCCCGAATTGTAGTTGACTCAACAACCCCTTTATCTGAAATTAATAACAGTCATTATCCTATCGAATTCATAGAACCTTATCAGAGCAATAAAGAATTATTGGGCTATGATGTTGGGAAAAATAAAAAAGCACTTGTTGCTCTCAATAGATCAGCAAATACAGGAAAGATATTATTAACAGGTCAGCTTCATATAGAGGACAAGGATATTCATTCGCAAGTAACCTCTATTTATGTGCCTCTATATAAAAATAATTTGCCTACGCCCTTGCCCAAGGAAAAATTAGATTATTTGTTGGGGTTTATTGCTGTTGTTTTTATCATTGAAGATGAGAAAACAGAAGCTTTATTGGCTTTGGCTGATAATCAATTAAAAATTGAAATTAAAAATAATAAGGAAATTATATATAGCAATTTTTCTGATAATACAGTTAAATCAATTTCTTTCATCTCTCTAGAGGCGAGAAAAACACTTCAAGTATCAGAAAATAGATGGCAAATTACTTTTATACCTTCCGAACAGTTTTTATCAAGTCAAACAACGTGGCATGTATGGTTGGTTATGTTGGGTGGACTTGTTTTAACCAGTTTTATTGGTGTGGGATTGTTAGTCATTACGGGTAGAACAGCACATATAGAGCAACAAGTTAATTTTAAAACACGTGATTTGAAATTAATAAATAATAAACTAAATCAACAAGTCTTATTAAGGCAGAAATTAGAAGCAGAGCAATTATCAAGAAACTCGATTTTAGAATCTCTTGCTAAAGGTGAAGACTTTAAGGTTATTTTAAGAGCTATTGTTAGGAGTGCTGAAAAATTAAACCCCGAGATGATTTGTTCTATTTTATTATTAGATGAAAATGGTAAACATTTAATAAAGGGCGCGTCTGTTAGTTTACCTGAGTTTTACAATGATGCGATTGATGGTATGGCAATAGGTGATGGTGCAGGTTCGTGTGGAACAGCGGCTTTTACGGGAAAACAAGTCATTGTGGAAGATATTATGACGCATCCTTATTGGGCTTCTTTTAAGGAATTAGCTCAATCAGCAGGCGTGCATGCTTGTTGGTCAGAACCTGTTCTTTCGTCAAAGAAAAAAGTATTAGGCACTTTTGCTATTTATTATAAAGAGCCAAAAGCACCCAGTAAGAAAGATTTAGGTTTTATTAAGCGGATGGCTGGGTTAACCGCGATTACTATTGAACGAAAACAAGCAGAAGATGAGTTACGTATTGCTGCAATTACCTTTCAATCACATGATGCGGTAGTTATTACTGATATAAATGGCACTATATTACGCATTAACGAGGCTTATAGAGATATTACAGGCTATTCGGAACAGGAAGTCTTAGGCAAGAATGCCAGTATATTAAATTCAGGGATGCATGATCAGGCCTTTTTTAGCTCTATATATTCAGAACTAGCTGATAAGGGACGCTGGGAAGGTGAAATATGGAATCGTCGTAAAAATGGTGAATGTTTTCCCGAACGCATCATCATCACCGCTATTGAAGACAATTCTCAAGTGACAAACTATGTGGGTATTTTTTCTGATATTAGTGATAAAAAAGCTAGCGAAGAAGAAATTAGACAACTTGCTTTTTATGATCCATTAACAGCACTACCTAATCGGCGCTTATTTTTGGAGCGTTTAGATCAAGCCATGATTACAGCAAAAAGGCATCATCATTTTGGTGCAGTGGTTTATATGGATTTAGATCATTTTAAATCACTAAATGATACTTTAGGGCATCAGGTGGGTGATCAGTTATTAATGCAGGTAGCAGAGCGTATTGGAAGTGTTATTAGAGATGAGGATACAGCGTGTAGATTAGGGGGGGATGAGTTTGTAGTACTTATTACTGGGTATGATTCAACGATGGTGGATATGGTTGAGCAATCAGCTATCGTTGCAGAAAAAATACGTGACATAATCAACCAACCTTTTGAATTAGATAAGGGGAAACAACTATTTTCTATCAGTATCGGAGTCTCTGTATTTCCAGATATTGTTGATGAATCCGTTGAAATATTAGAGCAAGCTGATACGGCAATGTACCGGTCAAAAAAATTAGGGCGTAATACCGTTAGTTTTTTTAGTGCAGAAATGCAAGAAGAACATAATAGAAAAACATCTATTGAACGCATGTTGTTGAAGGCATTAAGCCAGCACCAATTTGTAATGTATTACCAAGGGCAGACAAATGCTAAGGGGGATATTCTGAGTGCTGAAGCCTTATTAAGGTGGAAGGATCCAGAGCAAGGTATGGTTTCACCTGCTGAATTTATTCCTATAGCAGAAAACAGTCATTTAATAGTTGATATTGGAAATTGGGTTTTATTAGAAGTGTGCCAGCAAATTAAAAAATGGCAACAAGCAGGACTTTATATAGATCATATAGCGATAAATATTAGCCCCAGACAATTTAGACAAGAAGATTTTATCAAACAGCTACGGACCGCTATTAATACGGCAGGAATTGAAGCAAAATACCTGATGCTAGAGTTAACTGAAGGTATTGTAATAGAGGATATTAAAGATACTATTAATAAAATGCTACAAATTAAAATGATGGGCATTTCAATTTCTATTGATGATTTCGGTACAGGCTACTCTTCTTTAACCTACTTAAAACAATTGCCACTAAGTCAGCTTAAAATTGACCAAAGTTTTGTTAGAGATATTAATATTGATACTTCTGATGAGGTTATTGTAGAGAGTATTATTGCACTAGCGCATAAATTAGGACTAGAAGTGATTGCTGAAGGGGTAGAAACGGTTGAACAGTTGCAGTTTTTACAAGATAAAGGTTGTAATAAATACCAGGGATATTATTTTTGTAAGCCAGTACCAGCAGAACACCTTATTTTAGATTGAATTATTAATCGCTCCATAAGTTCTGGTATTGTATTTCCCCTCATCCTAACCTTCCCTTGAGAGAGAAGGGATTAAGCTCTCAAATTTTTGGAACATTACTGCTATCTATCAACATGTTCTAAAGCAATATCAGTTGTTAAAAAGTGATCAACCGCATGACTATCAACGAAATTATTTAAGCCGAGTAGTAACTTTACATAAGCAGATTCGATAGACATATTCCAAATCATTTTAGCGCCTAATTTAACTAAGGTTTGGGTACTATCATAGACTTCAGTATTTTTAATGGCGGGTGCCATATAACAAGTAATATCGCTTTTATGACATTTTTCAATAAAGGCAGATAAAGAATAATGGTTTCCCCAATCCAAAGCTGCACAGGCAGTTCCTGAGTGATAAAGATCATGGATCACAGCATCAACTTGATCTAATTTAAAAAGAGAATAGTCTAGCCCTGGGTAAGGTTTAATTAGCAGTACTTTTTTTGAAAAAATCGGATTAAGTTTTACAGGCTGGCAGTTTGATTTATCTAGAGAGCAGAGTTGTTGAAAAGTATTATTTTCAAATTGTAAGTAAGTTTTATGCTGCACACTGATAAAATCACCACTGAGTTGCAAACATGACGCGAGTCTTGTGGCAATATGAACTGAAGTGGTTTTATTTTGGTTTCTATAAGGTACAAAAACGCCCTTTTCTGCTCTCTGTAAGATAAATTGTAGAGCACAATTAAAGTTGCTTAAGCCATTGGCCTGGAGCTTGTCTAGCGGAAAATCACTGGATACTAGTAACAGGGGGATTTTAATTGAGTTAAAATATAACCCTAGGGCTGCCGCTGTAAAAGCTAATGTGTCTGTGCCATGGGTGACAATAATGCCATCATATTGAGATATATTTTCTGCTTCAATTGCTTGAATTAGTTTTTCCCAAATAGAGGGGAATACATTTTCACTTAAAAGCTGGACAGGCTGTATGGTTTTAAACTGAAATTGTTGACTATCAGGATAATTATTTTTAAACAGTTCGAGTAATTTAAAGCCTTGTTTTTGAGAAGTGTCAATCGTACCGTTAAGTACTGTAGAGCCAATAGTACCGCCGGTAAAAACCAATAAAATTTTTGGCATTGGGTAAGAAAACTACCGAGTACCAAAAACAACGATTGTTTTACCATGGGCAGAAATCAATTCTTTATCATTGAGTTCTTTCAGCACTCTCCCTGCCATTTCTCTGGAGCAACCGACAATGCGGCCTATTTCCTGACGAGTAATACTTAATTGCATACCATCTGGATGAGTAATGGCATCAGGTTCTTTACATAAATCAAGTAAAGTACGGGCAATACGTCCTTCCACATCCATAAAAGCAAGATCTTGATATTTACGGCTAGTAATTAATAAACGTGTAGACAGTTGTTCGCCTAGCATATATAAAATATCAGGCGCATGTTCTTCTAATTCACCTTTTAAGGCCTGTTTTAGTCTGTCATAGGATATTTCAGCTAAATGACATTTAGTGCGTGTTTTTACCGTCACAGTTCTTGTTTCTGAACCTTTAAAAACGCCTACCTCACCAATAAAATCACCTTTATTAAGGTAAGCTAAAATCAGCTCATGCCCACTCTCGTCTTCAACAATGACACTGACTGAGCCATCAATAATATAAAGTAATTTATCACCAATATCTCCAGGTCTAATAATAATAGCTTTAGAGGGGTAGCTTCGAGTATGGCAAAGACGTAAAAAATGCTCTAAAGCAATTTGATTGGTATGTTTGTTTTCGATCAATGGCATGTAAACTAACCCTGTTTAACAAAATATTTCCTTACAATGCAGTATTTTGAATAAAAAATCAATAATATCTACAATCTCATTATATAATTATTTTTTTTGAAGGGGAGTATTTTAATGCAAGCAACAGTTAAATGGATAGATGGTCGATCATTTGTAGGTGAAAGTGGCAGCGGGCATTCAGTTGTGATGGATGGCCCAGCTGATCATGGTGGTCGTAATATTGGTATTCGCCCAATGGAAATGATTTTATTAGGGGTTGGTGGATGTTCTTCTTATGATGTGATGGATATTTTACAGAGAGGAAGACATGAAGTGATTGATTGTGTTGCTGAATTAACAGCTGAGAGAGTTGATACAGTACCTAGTGTTTTTAGTGCTATCCATTTACATTTTAAAGTAACGGGTAAGGATTTGAAAGATAAGGTTGTTGAACGAGCCGTTAAGTTATCAGCTGAAAAATATTGCTCTGCTTCCATTATGCTAGGTAAATCTGTAGATATTACTCATGATTTTGAAGTGATTAATATTTAAGTTTAAAGGGTTATGAACAAGCTACTGCTCGATTCTGGTTTTATCGGGTGTAATTAAAAGTGAAGTAAATAATGATTAGTCATGTTGTAGGGCGGACTTTAGTCCGCAATTTACACCGATAGATGGCGGACTGAAGTCCGCCCTACATTATTTCACACTCCCTTTACTTCACTTTTAATCACACTCGGTTTTATCCCCCCCTTTTTTTGAAAAGGAGGAGAAAAACCAATGCCCAGCATGAATCTATTTTAATTGTTTTCAGCAACTTGAGATGCTTGTTCTTCATCAATTCCACAGTAACGATTTGCAGGGACTGCCATCTCAATAAGCTTAGGTTTGGCTAAATTAAGATTAGACATAATTTCGATAAACTGTTCTTTGGTTTTTCCTGCTAAACGAGAGTTGCTTGTGCGTTCTTGAATAATATTACTAATCCAGCGACCTTTATAGTCATGTCCTGGATAAACTATAGTTTCATCGGGTAAGGTAAATAACTTTTCAGTAATACTGTCATATTGCTGAGCTGTATTACCTGCTTGAAAGTCAGTTCGACCACAGCCATCTATCAATAATGAGTCACCTGTAAAAACTTTATCTCGCCATAAGAAGGAGATACTGCCTGGTGTGTGCCCTGGGGTAGCAATAACTTTAATATTCTCGTTGCTACCAAATTTAAAACTATCACCCTCTTGAATTTGAATATCAGCCGTTATTGCCCCACAAAGTGAACTGACTGCTGTTTTAGCTCCTAACTGCTGCCTTAATAAACCACTGGCAGTAATATGATCAGCATGAACATGAGTTTCTAGTGAGTATTTTAGAGTAAGGTCGAGTTTTTTTAATAAATTAAGATAGAGATCGAGTTGTGTATCTACAGGGTCAATAAGTACAGCCTCTTTATTACTGAGATCGGCAATAAGGTAAGTAAGTGTACTGCTTTCTTTATCTAAAAGCTGTTTGAAAAGCTTGACGTTGCTCCGATTATGAGAA
>Ga0105353_1000050_pt1 | contig 70435 bp, 73 predicted proteins | sample EN1Hudsemesocosm_2_FD_83657 | JGI IMG/M metagenome (GOLD analysis project Ga0105353, IMG submission 83657) | Methane-oxidizing microbial communities from mesocosms in the Hudson Canyon - EN10B Hudson Canyon | ecosystem: Environmental > Aquatic > Marine > Cold seeps | place: Hudson Canyon...
ATTTTTCAACTTTTCGACCAGGAATTAATCTGTTATTTTAACATTTCTGGTCGTTATAGTCATCTGAAAATGGAGTTATTGCATTATATTTCAATGGGATAAGGTGTTTTTCAGGGCTGACTAATTACTTTACTTTTAGGGAGATAATAATTTTTCTAAGAATGTATCTATATGACGGATCGTAAACAGATTGTATCCATGCGGCTAACAGGGGATGACAGGAATGCCATTCAATCAATTGCTACGCGTTTATTAGTTAGAGAGTCTGATATATATCGCTTTGCAATCAACCAATTATTAACTCGCCTGGAAAAATTACTTGATTCTTCTTGCCGTGGGGTAGAGTTACTACCTCTATTTTTAGAGTTAAGGGAAGAGTTAAATTACAACCTGGGGTTTAAAAAATCTCAGTTATACAAAATCATTAATTTCAAAGAATTAGATCCTGAAAATTTAGTCCCGATGGATGATATTGAATTATTACTTTTGCCTCATCATGCTGTGAGGAATCGCCTGGGTAAACTATACAAAACGACAGAAAAGAATATTGATACGGATATCTGGTTGAAACTATATTTTGAACAGAAATACTTTCCTGAAGAAAACCCCAGTTTTTCGTAGGAGCGTCCGCCCCGGCGCGAATAAAACAGGCTCTTTACTTTTATTATTCAATCAAAAGAATCGCGCCGAGGGCGGATGCTCCTACAAATAGGGAGGATATTTTTATTAGGCTTGAATTTAACAAAAATAAAAAATGGAAACCTTGATTCCATGCTATTTCATCAAGGCGACTAAAGCTAAATTTAAGGGTCTTGAACTACAAACCTGCTAATAAATCTTGCTTAATATCTTGCACATTTTCAAGACCCACAGATATTCTGACTAAACTATCTGTGATGCCCGCTTCTGCTCTGACTTCTGCTGACAATCTTCCATGCGTTGTCGTTGCGGGATGTGTAATCGTAGTTTTTACATCACCTAGATTAGCAGTAATTGATAACATTTTTGTTGAATCTATCAATTTCCAAGCCTGTTCTTTTCCACCTTTCAATTCAAAACTAACCACACCACCAAAATGACTTTGCTGTTGCTTGGCTAGTTCATGCTGAGCATGGGACTCAAGGCCTGGATAATGTACTTTAGCAACTGAGTCTTGATTTTCTAACCATTTAGCTAATTCAAAAGCATTATCACAATGCGCCTTCATCCGTACCGCCAAGGTTTCCAAACCTGATAAAAACACCCACGCATTAAAAGCACTCATGGTTGCCCCACCTGTACGCAAATAGGGATAAATATTTTTTTCTATAATTTCATCACTGGCAATAACGGCTCCACCAACACAACGCCCTTGACCATCAATATATTTAGTGGCCGAATGCACAATAATATCAGCACCTAGTTCCAACGGTTTTTGTAGCACGGGGGTACAAAAAACATTATCTACAACCAACAAGCAACCATGTTTATGCGCAATATCTGCTAAAGCTTTAATATCGGCTATTTCAATCATTGGATTTGATGGGGTTTCTAAAAATAGAAAACGGGTATTAGGTTTTATTGCCGCTTCCCAAGCAGTTAAATCAGTTAATTTAACAAAATCTGTTTCAACACCAAATTTTCCAAAATAGTTCTGGAACATTAAAATTGTGTTTCCAAAAACACTGCGTGATGAAACAACATGATCGCCCGCTTTTAATAAGCCCATTCCAACAGCCATAATAGCGGCCATACCTGAAGCAAAAGCTAAGCAACGTTCTCCCTTTTCCATTAAAGCTAAACGCTTTTGAAAAGTATCAACTGTCGGATTAGTAAAACGAGAATAGATATTACCTGGGACTTGCCCTGTAAATTTTAATGATGCCTCTTCAGCACTTTTAAACACATAACTGGATGTCGCAAAAATAGGCATACTATGCTCACCTTCGTGAGTTCTGTCATGCCCAGCTCTAATTGCTTGTGTTTCTAATGAGTATTCGTTCCAGTCAAAATCTGTCATTTTATAAATAAACTATCTTCTTCGTTTAACAAAAAGGGCCTTTAGCTACGATTTATATCTATTTAATCGCGGCTAAAAGCCCCTCCTACTTTTATCAAATTAATTTTATACCGTTGAACACAAAGGTATAACTAATCTTTTTGATTAATCAATTAGCATTCTGAATATCAATAATAAAGTTATCAGCGTTGCGTCCTGTTTGCGCATCATCATTTCTTAAGTTATTAATACGTTCTAAATATGCATCATCAATATCCCCTGTTATGTACTCACGATTAAAACATGAGGTATCAAAATGGGTGATTTTTGAGCTCTTCCCTTTAACGGCATCGATTAAATCTTCTAAATCCTGGTAAATCATTTTATCAGCACCAATCGCCTCTCCAATTTCGTCTTCAGTGCGGTTATGTGCTATTAATTCTTCAACAGCAGGCATATCTATACCATAAACATTTGGATGTCTAACAGCGGGGGCAGCCGATGCAAAATATACTTTTTTAGCACCCGCATCCCTAGCCATTTGAATAATTTGTTCCGAGGTTGTCCCTCTCACAACTGAATCATCCACTAATAATACATTTTTACCTTCAAACTCTAAATCAATAGCATTAAGCTTTTGCTTAACTGATTTTTTACGCATTTGCTGACCTGGCATAATAAAAGTTCTGCCAATATAGCGGTTTTTCATAAAACCTTCACGAAACTTAACACCTAAATTATTAGCCATTTGCAAAGCAGAAGTTCGGCTAGTATCAGGAATAGGAATAACCACATCAATATCATGATCAGGCCATTCTCTTAATACTTTATCGGCTAATTTCTCACCCATTCTAAGACGAGCTTTGTAAACAGAAATATCATCAATAATAGAATCGGGTCTTGCAAAATAGACATATTCAAAGATACAAGGGCAATGGTCAACAACATCTGAACATTGTTTTGTATGTAGTTTCCCCGTCGCTTCAATAAAGACAGCTTCGCCTGGCTCGATATCTCTGGTTAATTCAAAATCCAATACACTTAATGCTACATTTTCAGAGGCAACCATAAAGTCAGAACCATTTTCAGTTTTTCTTTCACCAAAGACGATAGGTCTAATGCCATGCGGATCTCTAAATGCTAGAACTCCGTAACCTGCAATCATAATAACGACAGCATAAGCTCCTTTACAACGCTTATGAACTGCTGCAACCGCTTTAAAAATGTCATTCTCATCAATGCGTAATTTTCCTAAAGCTTGTAATTCATGTGCAAATACATTGAGTAAAATCTCTGAATCAGAATTAGTATTTAAATGACGCTGATCTTCTTTGAACAGTTCTTTTTTTAACTCTTCCGTATTGGTCAAATTACCATTATGAGCCAAAGTCAGGCCAAAAGGAGAGTTCACATAAAAGGGCTGGGCCTCTGCAGAACTTGAACAGCCTGCTGTTGGGTATCTAACATGTGCGATTCCCATTGAACCTCTGAGCTTTATCATTTGCTCATCAGAAAATACATCGCGTGTTAATCCATTATCTTTTCGCAAATAAAATCGACCGTCGTCACAAGTCACAATACCTGCAGCATCTTGACCTCGATGTTGTAAAACGGTAAGAGCATCATATAACTCTTGATTGACATTTTGGTGAGAAACAATACCAGCAATACCACACATGTTTTTAAACCTTTGTATTTAATATTTCACATATCCCGCCAAACCTGACGGAATATTGTCATCCAACCAAACGGCTAATGATTGAAAAGGTGGAATTAAAAGTGACTCTTTCCACCATGAATCTTCTGGCAAGGGAGTTAACCCCGCCAACATAATAATAATCGCAACAACAACAAGTCCTCGCACTATTCCAAAAATCATCCCTGCAAATCGATCTGACCCCGTGAGCCCAGTCTTCTTAACCAGTTCCCCCAACAAGTAACTAATTATAGCCCCCATAATTAGAGTAAGAAAAAATAACACAGCAAATGCTGCTGCAATTCTTGCCGAAGGATAACTAATAAGGCCTTCAAGAAAACTTGAAAAATCTCGACTAAAGGTTAAACCAACCCATATAGCGAAGACCCATAAGACTAAAGAAAATGCTTCTCTAATAAAGCCTCTAACTAACCCAATAATTGATGAAATTAATATCAACCCAATAATAGCGTAATCAATCCAAATCATTTGATCCATCATACTAACAATTCCTCATAAACTTATGCATTGATCGATCAATATTTTAATGAGCTTAAAATACTTTTCATATTATTAAGTCTGTCAATTTTGGCTTTCATTTTTTCTGCTCTATTTTTATCAAGCTCCGGCCCTACCAATACTTTATGAAACATTCCTTTCTCTGTTTTTATTCGCTTAATACTGACAGGGAAACCTTGTCTCCTTACTTTATTCTGCAAAGCGATAGCATTAGTCTCACTTTCAAATATACCAAGCTGAATAAACCAGCTCTGCATCGGCTTGGCTATGATCTTTTCTTCAATTTTTTTAAATACTTGTGGCTGGGGTAAGTTCACAACATCATCAATACTTTTTGGTATTTTAGACTGTTCAAGATCAGAAAATCTATTTGGTATTTGTGGTATTTCAAGCATTCCGATCCTTTTACCTGATTGATTAATAGGATCATCAAATAACATAGGTACAAAAATGGCAGCTAATGATGTAATAACAACAGCCCCAACCACCCTTTGTTTTAATTCTTGATCCATAAAATCACCTCAACTATTTTCAGCTTTAAGCAAATATTCTGATACTAAAAAAAATGAGCCAAATACCAAAATCAAATCATTTTCCTCTGACTTTTCGCATGCGGCAAGATAGGCTCCTGAGAAATTTTCAAATCCTAAATTAATTTTTTCTAAACCACAATTGTTAAAATACACCTGCATTTGAGGTTCACTTACTGCTCGCGAATGAGAAAGGGGCACAAAGAACCAGTCACTAATAACTGGTTTTATAATATTAATAACCCCTTCTATATCCTTATCCTTCATCATTGCAAAAACAGCATGAATTTTTTTATCTGGAAAATCACTTTCTAAATAATTAAGTAATGCTGAAACAGCTTGAGGATTATGTGCCACATCTAGTAACACAGGAACTTTACCTTCAATTATCTGAAAACGACCTTTTAACTGAATATTTTGTAATCCCTGTCGAATGGATTGTTTTGAAACAGGTAATAGATCTTCCATTTCAGTCACTGCCATAAGGACGGAAGATGCATTATGATATTGATGTTCACCTTTTAATGCTGGCCAGGGGAGATCATAATATCTACGTTGCTTGTTTCCTAAGCAACTCCATTCCCATCCATTTTTATTCTGCTGAAAGCTAAAGTCCTGATTTATTGTTCGTAACTGCGCGTTAGTTATATCCGCTTGTTGAGCTAAAGCATTGGGGGGATTAACATCACCAATAATTGCGGGTTTATTTTTTCTGAATACCCCTGCTTTTTCATGAGCAATAGCTTCTCGTGTTTCCCCTAACCAATCAATATGATCAACACTGATACTACTTACTATTGAAGTGTCTGAATCTATAATATTCACAGCATCAAGTCGTCCCCCTAGGCCGACTTCAAGTAATTGAACATCTAAGTCTGATCGCCAGAAAATATCCAAGGCTGCGAGTGTTCCAAATTCAAAATAACTGAGTGATACATCATTTCGAACTTCATCTATGCGCTCGAATGCTTTACAGATAAGCTTATCAGAAACAGACTGACCATCAATTCGTATCCTTTCGTTATACTTTAAAATATGAGGTGATGTATAGGCTCCAACGCGGTAACCTTGCGCTCGATAAATAGCTTCCAAATAAGCAATGCATGAACCTTTTCCATTGGTTCCGGCAACTATAATCGTAGGTGGTTTAACAGCATCTGGATTAAGTGCTTTATATACAGTTGCAGCACGTTCCAGCCCTAGGTCTATAGATCGAGGATGAAAGCCTTCTTGCCAATTTAGCCAATCTAAAAGTGAATTAAAGCGTGCCATACTAATTAGGATTGTTATTGCTCAGTATCAATGCTCTAGGTTTTTCTCTGTCTCACCAATATAAGAAGACATCAGCATAGCTAAAACACTGCTGATTTTCTCTCTCATTTCACGACGATCAACAATCATATCTATTGCGCCATGTTCAAGTAAAAACTCACTACGCTGAAAACCTTCAGGCAATTTCTCTCTTACAGTTTGTTCAATCACTCGAGGCCCAGCAAAACCAATTAATGCTTTAGGTTCAGCGACATTAATATCACCTAACATCGCTAAACTAGCCGAAACACCACCCATTGTTGGGTCAGTCATAAACGAAATATAAGGAAGTTTAGATTCTGACAATTTGGTTAATGCTGCACTTGTTTTTGTCATTTGAAATAATGAGTATAAAGACTCTTGCATGCGAGCCCCGCCACTTGCCGTAAAAACAATAAATGGCACGCCTAATTCTAGACTCCTATTAACACCTCGTACAAATTTTTCACCCACAACCGAGCCCATTGACCCACCCATAAAGCTAAAATCAAAAGCAGCAACAACAATTCCTTTTCCATGTAATGACCCTTCCATTACCACTAAAGCATCATTCTCTTTACTGCTTTTTTGAGCTTGGCTTAATCGATCTTTATATTTTTTTGAATCCTTAAACTTTAAAGGATCATTTGCTTTTAATCCTTCAGCAATTTCGACACGCCCTTCTTCATCTAAAAACATATTCAAACGTGTTCTAGCCGAAATTCGCATGTGATGCTCACATTTTGGACAAACACTAAAGTTTTTTTCTAGTTCTGCATTGTATAAAATTGCATCACAGCTAGGACATTTATTCCATAAACCTTCTGGAACAGTCGCTTTTTTTAAAGAAGACTCTGTTCTAATTGTTGTTGGGATTAATTTTTCAAACCAATTCATCGTATATGCTCCGAGTCTATTCCTAACTATCCATTGCTTGACGCATGGACTTTATTAATTCAATTATTTCTTTTTTAGCTTGTTCTGGATCATCCAGGTTTGCTTCAATTTTACTAATAAAAGCACTCCCCACCACAACTCCGTCTGCTAAACTAGCGATTGTTTTTGCCGTCTCTGCACTCTTAACACCAAAGCCAACACCTACAGGTAAATCTGTATGCTGTTTAATTTCTGCTAATTTACGCTCAACATCAGAAGTATCTAAATGACCCGCGCCAGTAACACCTTTAACAGAAACATAGTATAGGTAACCACTGCCCACTGCATCCATTTTTTTAATTCTATCTACAGGGCTATTCGGTGCCAATAAAAATATCTGATCAATATCTCTGGCTTTTAATAATGCCACACACTCTTCAGCTTCTTCAGGTGGCAAATCAACCGTTAATACTCCATCAACCTCTGCTCGTTGCGCAGCATTAGAAAATTCTTCATAACCCATTATTTCAATAGGGTTTAAGTAACCCATCAATACAACCGGCGTAGTTTGATCTGTTTTTCTAAATTCAGCCGTTAAACTTAAAACTTTTCTTAAACCGGTGTGATGCTCTAATGCACGTTCACTAGCTCTTTGAATAACAGGGCCATCAGCCATAGGATCAGAAAAAGGGACACCTAATTCAATCACGTCAGCGCCTGCTTCCACCATTGCATGCATCATGGGTACTGTGAATTCTGGAAATGGATCACCCGCAGTAATAAAGGGAATTAGTGCTTTACGACCTGTTTTAGCTAATTCATCAAAACGAATTTTTAAGCGGCTCATAAGTCAACCCCTTCTCTAATTCTGACGGTATGCATATCTTTATCGCCTCGCCCTGATAAGTTAACAATAATAATTTTATCTTTAGCCATCGTTGGCGCTAATTTAATCGCATAAGCTAAAGCATGACTAGATTCAAGGGCAGGAATAATACCTTCTAACTTAGTTAGAGCATAAAACCCTTCCATTGCTTCATCATCAGTAATATTGACATATTCAGCTCTACCTGTATCTTTCAACCAAGAATGTTCTGGGCCAACACCAGGATAATCAAGCCCAGCTGAAATGGAATGGGTTTCTATAATTTCACCATCATCATCAGCCATCAGATACGTTCTATTACCATGTAATACGCCTGGTCTGCCTGCACATAAAGGTGCAGAATGACGACCTGTTTCAACGCCATCACCCGCAGCTTCTACACCATAAATTTTAACCGATTCATCATCAATAAAGGGATGAAATAAACCGATAGCATTAGAACCACCACCAACACATGCAACTAAAGCATCAGGTAAACGTCCAGCTTGCGTAATGCATTGTTCCTTCGCTTCACGTCCAATAATAGTTTGGAAATCACGAACCATAGCAGGGTAAGGGTGTGGCCCAGCAACTGTACCAATGATGTAAAAAGTATCATCAATATTTGTCACCCAATCTCTCATTGCTTCGTTTAAAGCATCTTTCAAGGTACTTGAACCTGAATGAACAGGTACAACTTTTGCACCTAATAAATTCATTCGGTAGACATTTTGTTTCTGTCTTTCAACATCAACAGCGCCCATATAAACAACACATTCCAAACCTAGTCTTGCCGCAACAGTCGCTGTTGCAACACCATGCTGTCCAGCACCTGTCTCAGCAATAATTCTAGTTTTACCCATACGTTTGGCTAATAGTGCTTGGCCAATAGTATTGTTAACTTTATGTGCACCAGTATGATTAAGGTCTTCACGTTTTAGATAAATCTGCGCACCACCTAACTCTCTACTCCAGCGTTCTGCATGGTATAGAGGAGAGGGTCGCCCAACATAATGCTGTAAATCAGCATCAAGTTCTGCAATAAACTCAGGGTCTTTCATGTAGCGTTCATACGCTTCATTCAATTCCGTAATAGCAGGCATTAAAGTTTCTGCTACAAAAATTCCGCCATAAGGGCCAAAGTGACCTCGTTCATCCGGCATGTTATACATGTATTTACCTGTCGCCTTCATTAATCGCTTGAATAAATGCAGCCATTTTAGCCACATCCTTAATACCTTTACTACTTTCAACCCCGCTACTGACATCCAGCGCATAAGGCTTAACTGATTGAACTGCTTGCTTTGCATTATCCACTTGCAAACCACCTGCTAAAATTACAGGTAAAGAACAATCTTTAGGAATTAAATCCCAATCAAATTTACTTCCACTTCCACCCTTAATACCAGGGTGATATGCATCCAGCAATAGTGCGGATGCATCACAATACTCTTCTGATATAGCCTTAACGTTCAGTTCGGGCTTCATTCTGATGGCTTTCATATAAGGCTTATTATAGAGTCTGCATTGCTCAGCTGTTTCATCCCCATGAAATTGAATACAATCTATTGAAACTTCATTTAACACTTCACGTATTTGTGACTCTTGCTCATCAACAAACAAAGCCACTACAGTTACAAAAGCAGGCAATGCTTTAACAATCTCAACAGCCTTTTCAATACTGACATATCGAGGGCTCGGTGGATAAAAAACCAAGCCAATAGCATCGACACCAAGATTAGCTGCGCTTACCGCATCAGACACCTTAGTAAATCCACATATTTTAACGCGAGTTCGCATTCTACGCCCTATAAAATCAAGGCGATTAGGATACCATAAAAGTCCTTTTAGGACTTAGGATTTCAGGCTAGGTGCCCATATAATTTTAGATAATTTATTGCTGATTAAATATAAAAACTTCGCACATATAAAAATTGCTCGTTAGAATAGAGCTAATACGATACAAAAAATTGAATAATAATGAATAATATTTACACCGTTCTAAAGCATATTTCAGGACTAGCACTTATGTTTTTTACTATTTCACTCATATTAGTCATCACTGACTTGGAAAATATTGCTAAGGTAGATCTCTATACTTGGATTATGAACTCAGTGCTAATCATTGCTTTTTTTATTATTAATAAATGGTGTAACAAAAAATTGCTGCCGTGTTAAAAATATAGCAAAACTGAATATTGACTCCCTCTCTCTTTTACCAAGCTAAACCTTACTTTGTTTAATTATTATGATAAATATTAAATTAGTTTTTTTGAGTTTACCTTTTATGCTGTTTCCAAACTTTTCATCAGCAACAGTTTTAACTCTGTACGATGACACGCAAACTAATTTGCCCAACAATCAGCAATGGCTCAGTTACTTTGCTACAGGATCAGTTACTACTACTGCAACTGCCGATGGTGTCAATATGCAAACTGACAACAATGCAAAAGCTGGTTTTAGTAATTACCCAGCCCTTCCTTTTGGGTTTAAAAACCCAGCCTTTCCAGCATTAGATAGCAATACCGGCTTTACCCTAAGCTTCTCAATGCAATTAAATAATGAACAGCATATAAGCAATTATCGTTCAGGGTTTAATGTTATTCTGCTGGATAAAAATAGCCAAGGTGTTGAATTAGGTTTTTGGCAAGACTCTATCTGGTCACAAAGTGATAGTCCTTTATTTCAAGCCAAAGACGAGCAAGTTAGTTTTAATACTTCTAACCTTCTTATCTCTTATAATTTAACATTATTTGACAATAATTTTTTTCTTGCCCAAGACGATAATTTGTTATTAACAGGCGACTTAAAAGATTACAGTGCTTTTAGCGGTGGTCCTTTGGGATCTATTCCATACTCCCTATCGAGCTACCTTTTTCTTGGTGACAATAGCTCCAGTGCTTTAGCAGATGTAACGCTAGGAAGAATAACACTCTCTGATACGCCACAATTTATTGTCCCCCTTCCTCCATCAATTGGTTTTATGTGTCTTGGCTTAATGGGGTTATTTCGATATAAAAAAAGCAATGCCTCGAATACCTAATTGCTTTAGATTTAAAACCTATTAGATCTACTAGAATCTTAAGTTCTAATCTTTTCTATTCGAATCCAGATTTATTCGGTTTGCTTCTCAGCAAGAAGCAAACCTTGATTGATACTTTGTTGGGTCAGCCACCTGAGCTTCATCAAAACCAACCTTTCTTAATCGACAAGCATCACATACACCACATGCCCGACCCTCTTTATCTGCTGAATAGCAAGAAACTGTCTGTTTATAATCAACATCTAACGATATACCCTGTTTAATAATATCGGCTTTGCTGAAATGAATCAGTGGTGCATGTATGTTAATTTTTTTACCTTCAACGCCAGCTTTGGTTGCTAAATTGGCTAAATTTTGAAATGCTTCAATAAAGGCAGGACGGCAATCAGGGTAGCCAGAATAATCTACCGCATTAACACCAATAAATATATCGTGTGCTTCTATCACTTCAGCCCAGCCCAAAGCAAAAGATAAAAACACCGTATTCCTAGCAGGTACATAAGTAACAGGAATTCCTTGTTGCGGACTTTTTGGCACGTCAATATGATCATCTGTTAGAGCAGACCCCCCTATCGCACCCAAACCTAAATTTATCACTTTGTGCTCTTCAACTTGATAATGCCGAGCAATTTTTTTTGCTGAATTTAATTCTGCATTATGCTTTTGTCCATAATCAAAACTTAAAGCATAACATTGGTAATCTTGTTTAAGAGCTTGAGCCAAAACGGTAATTGAATCTAATCCCCCAGATAATAGGATTATTGCTTTCTTTTGCATGTATTATTTTCACTTTCCTTGGGCATCATCCCAAAGATACTTATGTAATTGAATTTGAAATCGGACAGCTAAGTTATCATTAATAATATTTTCAGCCAGTGTTCTTGGCTGCATTTTCCCCATCACGGGCGAAAATAAAACTTCACAGCGATTAGCTAAATCATATTGCTGCATGATTGATTTAGACCATTCATAATCGGCTACATCAGCTATCACAAACTTCACTTGGTCTTTTGTTGATAAATACTCAATATTTTGATAAATATTTTTATCCATTTCAGCCGATGCAGGTGTTTTTAAATCCATCACCTTAACAACTCTACCATCAACCAAAGAAACATCAATAGCGCCACTGGTTTCCAAAGAAACGTTATAACCTTTATCCAAAAGCTGCTTCATCAATTGATGAGAATTAGGTTGAGCTAAAGGCTCCCCACCCGTCACAGTAATATATTTAGCCTTATATTGATCAACTTTTTCAATAATTGACTCAATTGATTGCCTCTCTCCTCCAGTAAACGCATAAGCTGTATCACAATAACTACATCTAAGAGGACAGCCTGTTAATCGAATAAACACGGTAGGCAAACCAACAGTATTACTCTCGCCTTGCAGAGAATAAAAAATCTCTGTAATTTTTAAAGAATTGTCCATTAACGCTGCATTTCATCAATTTGCATCAACTTTTTTTCTGCTAAATGAGCAGCCGTTGTTTCTGGGTGAGCAACCGTTATTTGACTAAAATAATCACGTGCTTGTGCCATATTTTTATGTTCAAATTCTATATAACCTAGTTTTAATAAGGCATCAGGCACTTTTGGGCTACCTGCATATCTCATAACAACTTTTAGAAAGGCATCTTTAGCCGCATCCATATTTTGATTCACTTTATAAGCTTCGCCTATCCAGTATTGCGAATTATCCGCAAATTCACCTGTTGGAAAGTCTTTAATCAAAGATTTAAATGCTGTTATTGAACGCGTAGTATGGCCATTCCTTAACAACTGATAAGCCTCTTGATAACGCAGTTTTTCAGTGATAACAGGTAAAGGTTCAATATCTTTTGAATCAGCTGTTTTTATTTTAACGACTTCTTTTTTTATAGACTTAGAAGCTTCCGTTTTAACACTCCCTTCTGCTGTATTCTCGACCAAATTAGCTTCAGTTAATTCTTGTAACCGTAAATCAAGATCAGAATAAATATTTCCTTGTCTCTTTTTTAAGTCAGTGATTGTTTGTGACTGTTCCTCAACAACCCCCCTTAGTTGCTGAACCTCAAGTTGTAACTGCTCCAATCGTCCTAATACTTCATAAATAGCATTTGAAGAGGCTGATGAAGAACCAAGCCCCGCCCCTGCAGGATAAATAGAATTATCAATAACTGGAGGTAATACTCTAGAACCCGCATACACACTAGAATAAGCGCATAACATGACAAGTAATATGTTTTTCATTTACTTCACCTGATAAACAATTTCAACGCGACGGTTGAGCGTCCAAAACGATTCCCCCATTCCTTCAGAAGCTGGTTTTTCTTCACCTAAACTAACCACTTCTAACTGTTGACTCGAAACACCTTGTATCTTCATCATTCTATAAACAGATTTAGCTCGCTGTTCGCCCAAAGCAATGTTATATTCTCTTGAACCTTGCTCATCAGTATGTCCTTCCAATATGACACGTTGTTGAGGATGGCTTAATAAATATTGAGCATGTGCCGCGACTATTGAGACAAATTCCTGTTCAATCTGACTACTATCATGCTTAAACAAAATGGTTTGATTAGAAAGAGGATTGGCAGGATCGCTAAACTCTGATCCCAATTGACTCAAAATATTTTCATCGCTTGCACTTAATTCATCCGCAGTTAAACCTTGAGTTAAAACTTGTTCACCTGAAATAGAAGCATCATTTAATGAACTAGTCACCAACACTTCTTTTTCAGTTTTTAAATCAGTATCCAGTAAACTTGCATCTTTTTCTTCTGTTGAAGTACAGCCAGTTAAAATTACCGTGCTGGCTATAAAAGTTAACGCTATTTTATTAATTTTCATTTTAAATCTCTTTATTTAAAGGTACTTCAATTTATTCTATTAAACCTGCAGAATACATTCTAATGAGACCAAGCTGGCTCTCGAACATCGCCACTATCAAAAGTAAAGCTCTGTTGCATTCGACCATCCGTTGATACGGCTGATAAGACACTTTGCCTTCCTTTTTTTGCTGCATATAAAACCATATCACCATTAGACGAAAAACTAGGTGATTCATCGTTTTTTCCTGCCGTTAAAACATTAACTGTCTGGGTAGCCAAATCCATCACTGCAATTCTATAATCACCTCTATTGGCATGTACCATGGCGATACTACGTCCATCTGAAGAAAACTGGCCTCGGGCGTTATAATCGCCATTAAATGTTAATCGACTAGAGCGGCCACCTTGGCTTGAAACTGTATATAACTGAGGCTTCCCACCACGATTTGAGGTATAAACTATTGTTTTACCATCGGGAGACCATGAAGGCTCTGTATCAATGGCATAACTTTTAGTCATTCTTATTAACTTCTGGTCTTTTAAATTTAAAATATAAATATCAGGACTTCCCTCTTTAGATAATGTTAAAGCCAGTTTTGACCCATCAGGGGAAAACGATGGTGCTCCATTAATCCCTCTAAAAGATGCCACTTTTCTTCTGTTACCATCAGCGAGTCTCTGGATATAAATTGCTGAGCGTTTATTCTCAAAAGAAACATAAGCAATTTCATTGCCATCAGGTGACCATGCTGGGGACATTAAAGGCTCCCATGATGATGCGATAGGCCTTGGGTTAAAACCATCAGCATCAGCCACTAATAACTTGTACAATTTTCTTTTCTTACTGCCTACTTTGGAGGTAGTAATATAAGCAATTCGACTACTAAAAACACCTTTTTTACCCGTTAATTTTTCATACACTACATCACTGATATGATGAGCTGTTTTTCTTAATTCATTTTTTTTAACTGTTAAACGGTAACCCAATATCGCACTGCCTTTAAAAACATCAAATAATTGGAATTTAACCTCATATTGCCCCATCACCTCATCAATAAGACCTATTAGTAAATACTCCTGACCTAATGCTCTCCAATTTCTAAAATTTACTGTATCTCCAGCCTTAGGCTGGGTCAACATATCACCTTCACTCAAGGTTTTAAACAATCCACTGCGTGATAAGTCAGAGCTTATAATCTCAGATAAATTCACAGGGGCTGCTGGAATCGAGGCCTGCCAACCAAAAGGAGCTACAGCAAGAGGAACAGCAGCTTCTACCCCTTTGGTAATATCAATCGTTAATTCCGATTGAACAAAGGGTGAGAACAATACGATAAAACTAATAAAAAATACTTTTCTAAAAAAACACATCATATTTAAATTATCTTTCAAAATCATAGTATTAAAAATTCCTAGGGCTTATTTAGGTTTAAAATTAAACGTAAACGATCTAAAATGCTTACTAAATAATGCTCTACTTTTAGGTACGGGTAATGGTGATGCTTTCCTCACTGCATTAACAGCTGACTGATCAAATATGTTATCGCCACTTCCTCTAATAACTTGAGCATCCATAACATCACCTGAAGGTAACAATTTGACTCTTATTGTACAACTCAGACCTTTTGCCGATGTAAGCGGCCTGATCCAGCTACTATTCACTTGTTGTTGAATAGCAGCAGTCACTGATTGCGTTGTTCTTTGGTTTTTGGCTACCTCGGCTTTTTCTGCCTCAATCTGTTTTTGCCTTTGTGCTTCTATTTCAGCTTCTTTACGTTGCTTCTCAGCTATCAACGCCTGTTGTTTCTTTTCCTCTGCCTGACGCTTCTGTTCACGTTGTTCTAACTCTGCTTTTTTCGCAGTATCTATGCGTTTTTTTTCTGCCGCATATAAATCATCAAGTCGCTTTTTCTCAGTTAATTTTTGCTGTTTTATTTTTACCAATCGAGCAGCTTCTAATACTTTTTGCTGTTTTATTTGATCTAATTTTTGTTGCTCTACAACAGCCTGTTGTTGCCGTTTTTTAGCCAATACTTTTGCTTGTTTTTCTTCATGCTGTCTTTTTTTCTTGGCTTCGTGCAACAGCTTTTGTTCTTTTTTTCGTTTTGTCTCTAATTTTTGTTGATGCTTTGTTTGAGCAATACGTTTATTTTCTTCTTTATCTTTTAACCGATTAGCTTCTTGTTGAATTTTTTTATCATCTAAAACCGAGGCTTTAATAATCTCAGGTAACTCTTTTTGTTTAATTAATTCTGACTCATCCTTCAGGTTTATCCCAAACGCCCCAAATATCATTAGATGTAAAGTTAAAGCGAGGGTGAAATACACACCAAATTTTTGAATAACTGTCATATTTTATTGTTCAAACGAACTAGTCATCAAGCCCACACTCGGTACACCTGCATTTTTTAAAGCGGCCATAACACTCACAACCTTTCCATAAGCGACCGTTTGATCTCCCCTAATGTAAACTTGAGTCTTCGGTTTATTTCTTAAGACTGCGGCAACACGATAAAGCAAAATTTCAGCCGTCACTGCTTCATCATTATTTTCGCCAATATCTATAAAATATTGCCCTAATTTATTAACAGAAACAATAACGGGGGGTTCATTTTCTTGCTCAACAGGCGATGTATCAGCTTGCGGTAAATCAACCTCAACACCTGTTTGAACCAAGGGTGCCGTAATCATAAAAATAATCAATAACACTAAAGTAACATCAATATAGGGGACAACATTGATTTCTGCCATTGGCTTTCTACGTTTAACTCGTCGTGCCATTAGCTATGTGCCTGTCTCTGCAATAACACGACAAATTCATCAACAAAAAGCTCATAACGACTCGCCATCTTATCTAAGCGTGTTGAAAAAAAGTTATAGCTCACAACAGCAGGAATAGCGGCAAACAAGCCAATCGCGGTGGCAATAAGTGCTTCAGCAATTCCAGGGGCAACATGTGCTAAAGTAGCTTGTTTAACATCACCCAATGCTCTAAAAGAATTCATAATCCCCCAAACCGTACCAAACAACCCGATATAAGGACTTGTAGATCCAACACTCGCTAAAAAAGGTAACGATTCTTCTAATTGATCAAGCTCACGAGTCATAGCAATATTCATCACTCTTTGTGCACTTTCAACCTGTATAACTGGACTTGCTTCCTTTTGCTGCATTCTGGAAAATTCTTTATACCCCTCTACAAATATTTTTTCTATTCCTTCTGATTCAAATTCACTCTCAGATATTTCTTTATATAGTCTTGCTAAGTCTTGACCTGACCAAAATTTGTTTTCAAACTCTTCTGTAAACACTAAAGTCTGGTTAAACTCTTTCCTTTTATAAAAAATAAAAGTCCAAGAAATAACTGATGCAGCTAATAGAATAAACATCACAAATTGCACAACAAAACTTGCATTTGTAATTAGGTGAAAAACGGATAAATCGTTGTTCATAATAGCTTTTGTAATAAATTATCAGGAATAGCCTTCGGCTTCATCGTTGTTGGATCTAAACACGCGATGCGAACATTGCCTTTACACAATACGTCACCATTTCGTGTTACGGTTTGTTCAAAATTCAGACTGACTTTCTTCGCTTGCGTCACTTGAGCTGTTGCTTCAAGCGCATCATTAAAACGAGCGGGTGCTAAATAATCAATCTGAACAGATCTGACCACAAAAATTAGTTTTTGTTCAGCAATTAATTGATCTTGTTCAAATCCCATATCTCGAAGCATTTCTGTTCTTGCACGTTCAAGGAATTTTAAATAATTTGCATAAAATACCACGCCACCTGCATCGGTATCTTCATAGTAGACCCTGATGGGCCAATGGAAAGTTTTCATATTTTTTGATTTTTTACCTTAGGTACGACAATAACTATATCTCAGAATATTCAGATAAAACCTTGATTCCATTTTATTGCATCAAGGCTACAATTGCGCATTATTTAAAAATCTCACCACTATCCTGCTCTTGCACGGGTGCTTTTAAACCAAAATGTAGATAAGCTTTTGCCGTAACAACACGTCCTCTAGGTGTGCGCATTAGAAAACCTTGTTGCAATAAGTAGGGTTCCAAAACATCTTCAATGGTGCCGCGTTCTTCGCTAATAACTGCCGCCAAGGTGTCTAAGCCTACTGGACCACCTTCAAAATTATCAATCATTGCTAATAATAATTTTCTATCTAAAGAATCAAAACCGTTATTATCAATTTTTAACATTTTTAGAGCTTGGGCTGCAATATCACTGGATATAATTCCATTACCTTTTACTTCAGCAAAGTCACGCACACGACGTAATAATCGGTTAGCAATTCGAGGGGTTCCTCGTGAACGCCTAGCAATTTCATCAGCGCCTGTAGGCTCAATACTAATGCCTAATACTTTCGCTGACCGTGTAACAATGGTTGATAGCTCTTTTACAGAATAAAATTCCAAACGTTGAACTATGCCAAAACGATCTCTTAAAGGAGAAGTTAATAACCCTGCTCGCGTTGTTGCCCCAACTAAAGTAAAGGGAGGTAAATCTAGTTTAATAGACCTTGCTGCGGGGCCTTCACCAATCATAATATCGATTTGGTAATCTTCCATTGCTGGATATAAAATTTCTTCCACTGCGGGACTTAATCGATGAATCTCATCAATAAAAAGTACATCATGCGCTTTAAGATTAGTTAATAAGGCTGCAAGATCACCTGCCTTATCTAACACTGGCCCAGAAGTTTGACGAATATTAACTCCCATTTCTGTAGCAATAATATTAGACAGTGTGGTTTTACCTAATCCAGGAGGGCCAAAAATTAATACATGATCTAAAGCTTCACTTCTTGCTGTGGCAGCTTTGATGAAAATTTCCATCTGCAAACATAACTCTTCCTGCCCAATATAATCAGCTAATCGCTTAGGACGAATAGCTCTATCTTGGCGTTCTTCATCCGTCGATCCAATAGAAGAAATGAGGCGGTCACTTTCAATCATCTACCCGCAGCTCCTTGCAATGCGAGTTTAATGATATCTTCACAAGTTTTATCTTCTTGAGCAATATTTTGTACCATTTTACTGGCATCTTGCGGTTTATAGCCTAAAGCACAAAGCGCACTTATCGCTTCTTGCTTAGGGTTAACCTGAATTTGAGCAACAGAAACACTTTGTCCTGATTCTGTCGATTCAACACTATCAGGCAGTCTATCTCTCATTTCAATAATCAAACGTTCTGCTGTTTTTTTACCAATACCTGGTAATCGCACTAAAGCTTGAACATCATTATCATGAATACAGCGATGAAATTCTTCCGCACTTTGTCCTGAAAGAATAGTCAGTGCCAATTTGGGGCCTACACCATTAACTTTAATTAAAGCCCTGAACATTTTACGGTCTGATTCTGTTGAAAATGCAAATAATATATGTGCATCATCTCGAATCACTAAATGGGTAAAGAGCTGCACCTCTTCACCTAAAGCAGGTAAATCATAAAAGGTGGTCATTGGTGCTTCCACCTCATAACCAACACCTTGCACATCAACAACTAATTGAGGAGGCGTTTTAGAAAATAATTTACCGCGAATAAAACCTATCATGAACTGCCCTGTTTTAACCGTTGTTCCGTTTGTTGATAATGTGAATGACACAAACTAATACCTAAAGCATCTCCAGCATCTTCTTGTAACTCACCTTGAAGGCAGAGTAATATTTTTACCATGTGCTGAACTTGTGATTTATCTGCTCCGCCCTTACCTACTAAGGCTTGCTTTACTTGCCTAGCGGCGTATTCTGAAACAGGTAGACCTGCATTCATTGATGCACAAATAGCCGCCCCTCGTGCTTGCCCTAACTTTAAAGCGGAATCTGCATTTTTATGCATAAAGACTTGTTCAATGGCCATTTCAGTCGGTTGATATAAAGCTATCACCTCTGTCACACCATCAAATATTTGTTTTAAGCGCTCAGGAAAAGAGTTTGCTTTTATTTTGATACTACCGCTGGCAATATATTTACTACTGCCTCGACTAGTTTCTTCAATAACCCCGTACCCAGTGATTCTTGAGCCAGGGTCTATACCTAAAATTCTTGTCACTTATTTCTCTTATCATTCCCATGCTCAATATCAATACCATTAAGTTAAGGGATTTTTTCTTTTGTAGGGTGGATTAGCAACAGCGTTATCCACCGTTTTTCAAAGGCTTGCCGGATTACGCTATCGCTAATCCAACCTACATTTTCTTATCTTAACGGCAGTGATGCTCAACATAGGAACCATTAATTACATCTCTGCAACTTCAGCCATGACTTGTTCAGAAATATCTGCATTTGAATATACGTCTTGCACATCATCCAAATCTTCTAAAACATCAATTAAGCGCAACATTTTTTCAGCATTTTTAGCATCTAAATCAGTTTTATTTTCTGCATCCATAGTCACTTCTGAGTTTTCTGGCTCAAAACCTGCTTCAACCATAGCTTCTTTAACTGTTAGATATTCTTCCGGCGATGTCATTACATCTACTGAACCATCATCATGTGTCACAATATCATCTGCACCCGCTTCCATAGCAGCTTCCATTACCGCATCTTCATCTACTGAATCTGGATAACTAATAACACCCACTTTATTGAACATATAGGATACTGAACCGTCTGTCCCTAAGTTACCGCCAGCTTTAGTTAAAGCATGTCTAACTTCACTCACAGTACGATTACGATTATCTGTTAAACATTCAACCATAATGGCAGTACCGCCAGGGCCATAACCTTCGTAACGAACATCTTCATAGTTAATGCCTTCCAATGCACCCGTTGCTTTCTTAATGGTGTTCTCAATGGTATCCCTTTTCATATTGGCACCCAGCGCTTTATCTATCGCCGAACGTAAAGCAGGGTTATTAGCAGGATCTCCACCCCCTGATTTTGCAGCAACAGATATTTCACGAATTACTTTAGTGAAAATTTTGCCACGCTTAGCATCCTGAGCACCTTTACGATGCTTAATATTTGCCCACTTACTATGTCCTGCCATTTTCCAACTCTCTAAACTATTTTACAAAAAATGTACCAAATAATATCTATTGTAGAGCGGACTTTAGTCCGCTATGTTCCTACAAATATTTTTATGGCGGACTAAAGTCTGCCCTACAATCCTTAAGCCAAATGAGGTAAAACTGCCATCAACGATATTTCATTAACAAACACATCAGCTTGCTCAACAACAATATCTCTTTGCATTACACCACCAAAACCAATAACCTTGGCACCTGCGTGTTTTGCTTCCAAGTCTGTTTTACCATCACCTATCATTGCCATGGTTAAATCTGCTGATTTTATTTGTTTACAAACAATCGATTTGCCACCATTTTTTGCAAGGGGTGACTGCTGATCAAACTGTTTATAAGTTCCATCAGCATTAAACTCAACATCAACTGCATGCACTCGATCAGCCTCTAAACCAAGCTTCTTAGCTAAAGGTAAAATTGCTTGTCGAAGACCACCACTAATAATATGGACTTGCTTACCTTGTGCTAATAAGGTGCTGAAAATGTCTTCAACACCTTCGACTATCTCAGAAATATACAAGTCAGCCAAATCATCTAACTGATCTTTATTAGGTTTGATCAATGATAAGCGTCGCCCATAAACTTCTTCTAAAGCCATTTCACCATTCATGGCGGCATTAGTTAATGCCACCAATTCATCGTATAAACCAGACTTTCTGCCTAACTCATCAATACCTTCAATTTTACTTAGAGTACTGTCACAGTCGAAGCAGATGATGTCAAAACTCATAAATTGATCTGAATCGCATTATTAACAAAAGAAAGCTCTCTTACTTTTTCTAAAATTTCAGCAGGCAAAGAACTAGAAACACTGATCACAGCCATTGCATTATCACTCGCATCAGGCACACCTACCTGCATTCTTGAAATATTGATATTTGCTTCACCTAAGATAGAACTGATAGCAGAAATCACACCTGGCTTATCATTATGTTCAGTCACTAATAAAGTGCCTTCTGGCACCACTTCAATTTCAAATTGATTAACATTAACAATACGTGGATGACGATCACCTAATAATGTCCCTACAACAGAAACAGTTTTGTCAGCACACACCCCACTTAATTTAACTAAAGAAACATAACCTTCTGTCTCTTCTGTTTTAGACTCAACAAGAGAAATACCTTGTTTTTTAGCAATGTTTTCTGCATTTACACTGTTAACAGGAGTAGACATTTGACCCGCTAAAATACCGACTAATGCTTCAACCGAAACAGGTCTTACTTCAGCTTCAGCTGCTTCACCAAATAAAGAGACTTCAACTGTTTTGATGGGTTCGCCAGCTAAATCAACTAACATTTTTCCCATCACATTAGCTAGATTCATAAATGGACGAGATTTCTTCAATGCTTCAGCAGAAATTTTTGTTGATAAGTTCAAGGCATTGATTGCTTCGCCAGTTTTTACGTAAGTAACGGCTTGAATAGCAATTTCCACACTTACTGCAACTTGTGCTTCACGCGTTGAAGCACCTAAGTGAGGTGTAAAAGTAATGTTATCTAACTCAAATAATGGAGATTCTTTTGGTGGCTCTTGCTCATATACATCAAGCGCCGCTTTAGCAATTTCGCCATTTTTAAGCGCATCATACAATGCTGCTTCATCAACTAAGCCACCACGTGCACAGTTAATTAACATGGCTGTTTTCTTCATCATTTTTAATTGATCAGCACCGATAATACCGCGTGTTTTCTCAATCATTGGGCAATGTAATGTTAGATAGTCAGCTTCTTTAACTAATGTATCTAAATCTACTGATGTTGCACCACATTCTTCAAAAATTTCTGCTGTTACAAATGGATCATAAGCAATCACTCGCATCCCTAAACCACAAGCACGTTTGGCAGCTAATCGACCAATGGTACCAAAACCTAAAATAGCAAAAGTTTTGTGATTAATTTCTGCACCGACTAATTGTGAGCGCTCCCACTTACCTGCACGAACTGATGCACTTGCTTCTGGTAAGTTACGGCTTAAAGAGAACATATGCGCAATGGCAAGCTCAGCTGTTGTTGTCGCATTTGCATCAGGTGTATTCATAACAATAACACCTTGCTCGGTTGCCGCTGGGATATCGACATTATCCACACCAATTCCAGCACGCCCTACTACTTTTAGGTTAGTCGCTGCTTGTAAGACTCTTTTGGTAACTTTGGTATCACTTCTAATTAATAGCGCATCATAATCACCAATAATTTCACAAAGCTCATCCTCATTCATCCCCACTTGAATATGAACCTGAATACCAGATTGCTCATTTAAATAATTAATACCATCATCGGCTAATTTGTCAGAAACAAGAATTTTTTTCATGCTTTTTGGAATAGTTAAAGGTTTGTAAAATAAACCGTATAGTTTATCAGCTTTGGATAAGTTCTAACAATCAATCAAGAAAAGATTTGCTAAAGAATTAAAGATCGGCTCTACATATGGACTCTTTGCTTAAAATCCATATGCATAACTTTTAATAGACTTTGTAAGCCAACGCACATCAAACCAAATACATAGAGCAAAAAAATTACTGCAATGGCTTTTATTCCATATTGTGACCAGGCTAAATACAAGGGATCCTGAATATTCACAGTTAGAAAATTAAACATTTTTAATAATATGTTGACTGAAAACAGTATAACAACCGCATGAAAAAACCTTTCTCCATTCAGGTAAAAAATAGGCTTTTTATGTTCTTTTGTTGTCATATATCCCGCATAAAATGCTAAAGCAGAAAGAGTTGAGCAAATTTTTATCGTATCAACAATTGATTCGCTAACGACTTCATTACCAATATCGAACCAGAAAATATATAAAAATTTTAAACCTAATATGGCTAAAAGGACTGACGGAATATAAATAATAAATTTGCTGTAAATACTTTCTATAAATTGATTTATTTTTCTCATTACCTGCTTTCTTTTAACAAAAATAGAATTAACAAAATGCCTGCATAGAATAATTCACGCGTTCTTCTGCGGTACGTTGTACATTTATTTCTTTCTCAATCAGTTTTAACCTTAATTCCAAACCCACGCCATTTGCAATCTGAATAGCCAAGCCAGGACGTGCATTTAGCTCTAATAATAATGGCCCTTTGTTTTTATCCAACACAATATCAGCCCCCAAATAACCCAAGCCTGTCACTTCATGACAGCTACTGGCCAAGCACAGTAAAGTATGCCATAAGGGAATATTTAGCTCTGATAAATCACGCCCTGTATCAGGGTGATGCGTAACAGGCTGCCCATGTTGCACAGCCTTAAGTGTTTTCCCTGTTGCAATATCAATTCCTAATCCCACTGCACCTTGATGCAAATTAGCTTTGCCATCCGATTCTCGAGTTGATAATCGCGTCATTGCCATAACAGGATAGCCATGATATTGAATGACCCTAACATCAGGTACGCCTTCAAATGAAAATCCATCGAACACATCTGAAAATTCAACTAGCTCTTCAATCATAGCGACATCTGGTTTACCTCCCAAACTAAACAGCCCACTTAAAGTGTTAGATACATGGTGCTGTAATTCTTTTATATTGATAATTGCGCCGCTGGGCTTAACAAAATCTTCACCATCACGCCCAACAACAACCAGAATACCTTTTCCCCCACTGCCTTTTGAGGGTTTTATAACAAACTTTTCAACATCTGATAAAAATTGTTTCAGTTGTTTGACATGATATTGTGTTCGCGCCACACCTATCATTGCAGGGACGGCAATACCTATTTCTTCAGTAATTTTCTTGGTTAATAATTTATCATCAACTCTGGGGTAGTTTTTACGTGGATTATTATGAGCAATGTAAAAAGCATTACGCTTATTCATTCCCACTATGCCTGCTTTTTTTAATTTGCTTGGCGTAGTTAATCGAAACATTGATGTCTCCCTGACTATTTATTGTTTATTTTCTTGATCAACCCGAACCATAGGTTCAAATCGAGCTAGTTCGACCAAACGAAAACCACTGTAACTACCAATAAGGATGATAATGGCTAACAACACGAGTAATAATTCAGGAAAATTATAAGTAAGATGACCTATAAAAGGATTGACCATCACTAGATAGGCAATGGATGCTGTAAACAGACTCCCCCCACCTTGCACCATGACTTCATGCGGCCCTTCTTCTTCCCATAGCACTGACATTCGCTCAATCGTCCATGACAAAATAATCATAGGGAAAAAGGTAATACTTAATCCCGAATCCCAGCCAAATTTATGACTTGTAATTCCAATAGCCGCAAAAATGATGATAACAAACACCAGCACGGATGCAATGCGTGGCACAAGCAACAAGTTAAGATGACTTAAATAAGAACGCATGACCAACCCGATACTCACCACAACTAAAAACAGTGCTAACCCCAATATTAATGAAGTTTGAATAAAAGTCATGGCAATAAGAATCGGCATAAAAGTACCCGATGTTCTTAAACCTACCAAATTTCTTAAAATAACTACCACTAATGCGCCTAAAGGGATTAATAGTAATGACTTGAAGGTATTTTGATCTCTGGTTGGCAAACTATAAATCGAAAAGTTTACAAAAGCGCTATCGCTTTGTTTGGCTGAATCAACAGCTAAGCGACTAATATTCTTTTGCTGCTTAAGTACAGAGAAATGAATACTGGAGTTCTTTCCACCATATACATCTAATAAACCTCGGGTATTAACCGGCCATAAAATAACTTCATTAGTTGGTATTTCGGTCATATCTCTTGAGTCAATTAAATGCCATTGTTTCTCGACATAAATTTCTATAAAAGTAGAGATTGAACGTTGAGTTAAGCCATCCTGAAGACGAAGCCCACGTATCACTCGAGATTCAATTTTTGCAATTTTTAAAACCTTTGCTACTTGCTCCATATGTTCACGGCGGAACTGAATGTTTTCCAATAATAAACGAATGCTACTTTCATCATTTTCTTCATTCATCCTGGCGATGATATGCATAGCAATATCGTATTCAGAGTCATTACTTAACTGTGTATTTTGTACAATATCCTGCGCAGCTTTTCGCTGTATTTCGGTTAAATCATCACCATCACTCGATAATTCTTTAGGTGGCTGCAAATCAGCCCTTTGTTGAAAATAAAAATCGCCTCTTAAATATATATGCTGCTCGCCTGAGGCTTGCTGCTTAGTCCAAGTAATTTTTTTAACACCCTCTTTATCAGTCACTTTAGATTGATAGTCTGTTGCAATGTTATCTGATAGCAACCTTTTCCTAGAATTATCCGAAGAAGGTAAAATCATGCTGACCTTCACTGGCTCATCTTCTGCTTCAAATGATATTTTTGCCTGAACCTGCCAGACAGTTTCTTTGTCTGTGGGTGCAAATGTAAAGCCCAAAATAAAATATTTATAGGCTGCCGCTCCCAAGCCTAAAACAATCAACAGGCTGACTAATATATACAGCTGATAATGTCTTCTCATTGTTCATACTCTTTTATTTTAGAACTAGAAAATTTTTGTCCGACATTCACTAAAAATTTATTATTTAACACATTGCGACCAATCAGAATGGGATATTTGAATTGAGAACGATCCGCCAAGCTAAATTCGCGCAACAGCTCTATTTGACCTAGTTTAATTTTTAACTCAACAACAGGTCTTTCTGTTGCTTCTGCCTGATGTCTTTTTATTTTTGCAATACGCTTTAAAGGACGTTCAAACTCAACAACGCTATTTTGTATTTTATCTTTAACATGAAATCGTACCCATTTTTTACCATCCCTTTCAAAAAAAACAGAATCCATAATTCCCATAGATGAGGTTTGTGCGCCAGTATCAATCCTTGCTTTTTGACGTAAAGCTTCAGGTATAACTGAAACATATTCCAGCTCACCAATTATTTTTAACTGGCTAATATCTTCACATACCAATGGGGCTGTTGCAGCATGACATACAGTGATAAATGGCAATAAAAATAGCGTACAAATAAAATATCTTACAGCACTATTTTTTGATATTTTTGTTTTTATCATTATTCAATAACTCCTTCGGATTGATTAACATCCACGACAAAATCATCTGCCAACCAATTTCTTCCAATTAATAATTTATAGGTCATCGCCGAACGGTCACGCAAATTGACCAGAACTGTTTTATTAACGCCTTTCCAAAGCAAATTTAAATTCACTACATATCGATATTCAACCCCTTGGGCATTGCGCACTTTTGCCACTTCGGCAATCGTTGCAGTCACTTTACTTTGTTGCTGGTTTTCATTTTCAGTCACAAAGCTAACCAGTTTACCAACATTATCTTTTTTTTCAGCCAGTCCATCTTTTACGGTAATATTAGTCGCATGAATTGAAGTAATCCTGGCACCTGTGTCTATTCTTGCCAGATAGCTATTCCTGGTTTCAGCAATTAATATTCGCGCCGTTTCTCCGACAGTTTGTTTCTTGGCATTTAGAGAACAACTTGCTGTAATAAAAAGCATGACAAACAAAGAAAGGTAAAAGCTTAATGGTTTAATCATTAATATAATCCTTAATATTAAATTTAAAGAGGGAGGTGGACTCATAAATAAATTTACGACCTTAATCACAATCTACTGAGCTAAGTGGCAACTCAATTTCCTATAACAGACTTAAAGCTATAAAATAGTTTTATAAGATTTATTATTCTATAATATTTCAACTCTTCACCCTAATGTATTTAGGGTTAGTATTAAGATATAGCGGTTTTATACATAATCTAATTTATTTATGTCTCTTTTACCAAAACATATTTAGGAATTTATATGTTCCTTACGATATTAAAAAGAATCTCTATTAATTCATGCCTGACATCTATACGCAGACAAAATAAATAAAAGTGCTTTAAAAACAAAAAAACTAAGGATATAAAAAATGAAGTTACTTTCTAGAGTTGGTATTTTTTTACTTATCATTGGCTTTGTATCTACCTATTTTTTCTTCGATTTTTTATTAGAATTATGGTGGTTCAACTCCTTAGATCTCGGGTCATATTTTTTATTGAGGGAAAGTTATTCTTTTCTGGTTATTCTCTGTTCTTCAGTATTTTTTATCGTTCTCGCCCAGCTCAACCTAGTCATTATTCCACGTCGTTTAGACGGTCAAAGTAATTTCTTCCTGCTCAAAAACCGTTATTTTTCATGGCTAGTATGCCTCCTTATTTCTATCCCCTTGTTGATTCCTATTTATACAAACTGGGAAACTTTTTTATTATTCTATTTTAGTGCCTCTTCAGAGTTAACTGATCCTGTTTATTCAAAAAACCTCAGTTTCTATTTTTTCTCTTACCCCGTTTACCAACTAATCCAATCCCAACTCCTTTGGTTTTTTTCCCTTATTTTTATTGTTATTAGTAGTGAATATTATTTTTCCAATAAGAATAATAAAGAGCATGCTGGTATTTCTGACAAAGCTAAAATTCATATAGGCTCTTTAGCCTTCATCCTGGTTATTTTACAAGCTTGGTCTATTGCCTTAGAACGCATTGACATGCTCTATGAAGACCGTCACCTGCCTGTTTTCTTTGGCCCTGGCTTTGTAGAAATGAGCTATCAACTAACTCTGATATGGTTTAGTTTTCTGCTGTTTTTACTCTTAATTGGCAGTGCTGTTTATAACCTATACAGTGGAAAAAAGATAAAACTTACTGTAGGTTTAGTACTGTTATATTTTTCAATCACTGCAATCAAGCATATTGATTTTATTCCCAATATTATTGACCAGTATTATGTAAGCCCTAACCCTGTTACTGCTGAATCTAAATACATTAAAAATCATATTAAAGCAACCTCTGATGCCTTTAATTTTTCTGATATTACCGAAATTAACTATCCCATTACTCAATCTGTCAATGCACAGCTTAGTACTGAAATTCAGCGTGAATTAAGCAACATCCCTTTGTGGGACAATGAGTTATTACTCCCTGTCTACAAACAATTACAAAGTATTCGTAGTTATTTCTCTTTTAACACAGTAACTGTTGATCGTTACTTATTAAACGGTAGTAATACACAAGTCAATGTAGCAGCACGTGAACTCGATTATAAAAGCCTGCCTAAAAACGCCCAAAACTGGCGCAATCAACATTTGGTTTATACCCATGGCTATGGACTGGTTATGTCCCCTTCAGATCAGCAGGGAAACAAACCAATGCAATGGACGATTCAAGATTTTGGGCACTCAGTTCAAGCCAATAAATTAAAAGCGGAACAGCTAGAGATTTATTATGGATTAGCTGATTATCCTTATGCCATTGTCCCCAACACAGAATCTTTACCAAATGAGAGCACGTCTGTTGGCGATATGAGCACTGACTATAAAGGCCATGGCGGCATGCCCCTTTCAAGCATAATTCAAAAAACGATTGTCTCCAGCTTTTTTAAAGATTCAAAAATACTATTTTCTACAGGTATCAATAGTGATAGTCGAGTTTTAGTCCGTAGAAACATTTATAAACGCATCAAAGCCATTGCTCCTTTTTTACACCTTGATAAAGATGCTTACCCTGTTTTATCCAATAATAAGATTTACTGGGTCATTGATGCTTATACCTACTCAAACAAATACCCTTTAGTTAAACCCATAACCTTGGGCAAAAACAATTCGACAGCTCAAGCTTTCAACTATGCCAGAAATTCTGTCAAGATCGTTATAGATGCTTATAACGGATCGGTTAATTTTTATGCAACGGATAAGCAAGATCCCATCATCAAAACTTACCAGCGATTATACCCATCATTATTCAAGGACATTACTGACGTACCACAAGCAATGATTAAACATTTTAGCTACCCAAAAGCCTGGTTTAACCTACAAATGAAGTTGTACAGTAAATACCATCAGAAAGACCCCAGCGTTTTTTATCAACAAAGCGATGCGCTAGAATTTGCAAAAATGGATGATAAAACGGTCATGCCTTATTATTTGACTATTGATATAGAAGAATTAGCTAAGACTCAACTTGAAGAACGCCAAAAATTTGTATTAGTCAGTCCATTGTCTCCTATCGGTCGTGATAATTTAAGCACTATTGCCATTGCTGGCTGCTTAAACACTTCACACTGTGATGAACATTACCAAGATGATATTTTTATCTACAAATTACCGAAGACCGTACAAGTAGAAGGACCCGCTCAGGTGAGTGCATTAATGCACCAAAACCCAGATATTGCTAGCCAACTGAGTTTATGGGATCAGCATGGCTCCAAGGTTCAATATGGCCGAATAATCATTATTCCAGTTGACCATAGCATTATTTATATCCAGCCACTTTATCTAGAATCAACTTCTGAACAAGGTTTTCCTAGCCTCGCTAAAGTGATTGTTTCTATGAATCGGCAGACACATATGGCCGATTCTCTTACTGAAGCATTTAAGGGATTACAGGATAAGATGCTGCTAAATTAATAGCCGTCACTTATCCTCGACTAACACATGGATGTGTAAAGAAAACTAATCTAGCTTTTTTATTGAACACACTCACCTTTATTAAAGCCCTGCACGGCTTTATCAGCACAAGCTGTACAATCATTTGAATAGGTTTTGCTACCCCCTTCTGAAAAAACACCACAAACAGGTTTAAAGTGTCGGGTACATATTTCAGAGCGTGGATCTTGGCATTCAACGTCCACTTTTTGTTTTATGGGAGTCGATTGACAAGCTGAAAGTAACAAAGTTATCGCTATTAAGCTGACAAACTTAAGTTTAATTTTATTGTTCATCGTAAAAACTCTTGATTTCGCTTCGCTGCATAGAGGCCATATTATGTTTCATAATGTTAAAGAGGGATATTGGTAGTCTTTAAAGTTCACCCGAAAAAACAAGCTATATAATACTGGCACCATCACCAAAGTTAAAACGGTAGCAAATGCTAAGCCAAAGATAATGGAGACAGCCATAGTTTCAAACATGGGATCTTGTGAAATCCATAAAGGTAACATGCCGCCAATGGTTGTGGCTGTAGTTAACAAAATGGGGCGTAATCTTTGGTGTGTTGCAACCACAATGGCTTCCATTTCAGTTCGCCCATTGGTTAATTCAATTTCTATTCTATCAATCAATACAATGGCGTTATTAATAATAATGCCAGACAATGAAATGATCCCTAATATGGTAAAAAACCCAAACACAGAATTAGCAACTAACAAGCCTACAGTTACCCCAATAATGCCTAAAGGTATGGTGGTTAGAATAATCACAGGCTTGCGAATTGAATTAAATTGGCCTACCAGCAATAACAGAATAATCATGCCTGATATAGGTAACTTCTCCGCAATAGATTGATTAGCATCACCAGAAGCTTCTGCTTCCCCTCCTAGTTCAAAGCTATAACCATAATCCCAGGTTTTTGCATTTTCTTCTAACCATGGATTAAAGACCTCATTAATAGTCGTTGCCGTAACCCCAGGTATTAATTGGGCATTGACTGTGATGGTACGATCACGGTTTGTGCGGCGGATAATACTGTATTGCCAATCCATATTGACAGAAGCAATTTGCTTTAATGGTACATTTTCACCACTACTACTGGAATATACTGTCATTCCCTCCAGCTTACCAATATCGTGTCTATCTGCCATTTCAGACCGTAAAGTCACAGGAATTAATAAATCATCCTCTCTATATTGGGTGAGCTCTAATCCCGTTAACCCAGTCTGCAGAGAGATAGCAACATCTTCACTACTCACTTTAGCTCTTCTTGCCTGCTCTTGATTAACTTCTATTTTTAATTTTTTGCTACGAATTCCCCAGTCATCCTGTACATCTTGTACGCCGGATAACGATAATAACTTTTCTTTCATAGGCTCCATAATCTCATACAGGCCATCAAAGTCAGGCCCAGAAATACGAATAGCAACTGGGTATTCAATAGGAGATCCATTTTCCAGTTTTTTCATTTGCATTTGTAAATCGGGGTATTTATCAGTGACATAATTCGTCACTTTTTCAATAATTTCTGGAATAATCAAATGATCAGTAGTGGTCAATATCATACTACTATGGTGTGGGTTTTCGGGTTCAGGCGTTGCAGATAACATATATCGAGGCACTCCCTTACCAATAAAACTCACCCAATGACGCACTCCTTGTTTACTCTCTGCAATATCTTGTTCAGAAACCATCAGGTTTTTCTGTATAAATGCTTCTATATCAACCACTATTTCTTCAGTGGCTTCTATCGCTGTGCCTCTAGGCATATCAAATTTAGCATTAATAATGGGGTTAGTCGTGGGGGGAATAAATACTTTTGACACAAAACCTAAACCAAAAATTGCAGACACAAACAAACTAACGACGATTAACAAAAAAAACAGTCTGTTTTTTAATGCGGGTATAAGAATTTTTCGGTAACTTGAATACATAATAGAGTCATAACTTTCATCATTCTCTTTCTTAACGGACACTCTCACCATTCTTTTCGCTATCAAAGGGATAATGGTCATGGCCAAAACCCAGGATGATAAGAGAGCAATGGTATTGACTTTAAAAATATCAGCGGTATATTCACCAATAGAGGACTCAGCCAGAAAAATACTTAAAAAAGCGGCGGCCGTGGTTAATGAAGAAATCAATAATGGGACTGCAAGTTCTTTGCCTGATTCAATGGCGGCTGTTGTGCTGTCCATCCCCTGTTCCAGCCTAACCATAATACTTTCAACAATCACGATGGCGTTATCAACTAATAAACCTAGGGCAATGATTAATGCTGCTAGAGATATTTGATTAATGGTTATTTCAAACACTTGCATTAAAAGGAAAGAGACAGTAACCGTCATAGGAATCAGAATGGATACCACTACCCCCGTTCTAAAACCAAGAAACACCAACATAACAACCATAACAATAGCAACCGCCTGAATCAGGTTATTCATAAAGCTACTAATTGAATCCGTGACCAGATCAGGTTGAAAGAAAATCGGCTTTATTTTAATCCCTAAAGGGTAGTTTTGTTCTAGGTTGGGAACCAAGGTTTTAAGCTCATTCCCTAATTGAATAATATTCCCCCCTTCTTGCATAGATATTTCTAAAACAATAACGGGTTCACCATTAAAGTGGGTTTTACTTTTAACTGGGTCGACATACCCCCTATAAATTTTGGCAATGTCATCCAGATAAACCACATCTGATTGGCCTGGGATTTCAATGACCATGCGCCTTACATCTTCCAGAGAATCAAAGTTACCACTCGGTTCTAGGGAAATACGCTCTAACCCTACTTTTATATCGCCTCCAGGGCGCAATATATTGGCTGAAGATAAGGTATTACTTAACTCTAAGGGAGAAAGGCCTAACTCACTTAATCGGGCATTATTATATTCAACATAAATGACTTCATCCTGCACACCATCCATCTCAACTTTAGCTACCGCTGGAATTTTAAGGACCTGATTACGAAAATCATCAGCAATCTTTTTTAACTCTGCATAACTAAAGCCTTCCCCAGATAATGCATATAACACCCCAAATACATCACCAAATTCATCATTAATAAAGGGACCGACTGCACCATCAGGCAAATCGGTTATATCGTCAATTTTACGACGTAAATTATCAAAAATAGGCCGCATATCAGTATAACTTTCTTTAATATCGACATAAATTAATGAAACACCATTTTGTGATTCTGATCTGACCTTATCTAATTCGGGTATTTCCTGCACCACTTTTTCAATCTTATCTGTGACCAGCAACTCAATGCGCTCAGGACTCGCCCCTGGCAACAGGGTTGTCACTGTAGCAGTCCTTATGGTGAAGCCTGGATCTTGTGCTTTTGGTAAATCAAAATAAGCATTGAGGCCAGCCAACACACACAATGTTGTCAGTACGTAAACAACCCGATCAAAACGAAAAGCAATCCCTGTAAAGCTCATTGTTCAGCCCTTACTTCCAAACCATCGCGAATAACACTAACCCCAGCAGTAACAACTTTATCACCTACTTTCAAACCTGATATTATTTCTATTCCATTAGCCGTTAATTCTCCAATGGCCACCGATACTTTTTTAATCACACTAACGTTTTCTTTTTTTGTCTTTTCAAGCAGATAGGCATAACGAGACTCTCCTTCTTCTATCACTGCAATAGCAGGGATAACAATATGTTGCTTTGCCATTTGCGATGCAAAATTTAAAGTGACTTCTGCGGTCATGCCCGAACGTATATCATTATCCCTATTTTCAAGTTCTACTTTTACAGGGAAAGTTGCACCTCCACTACTTGAAACCCCACCCACTTCAGAGACTAGGCCAGAAAACTTTTTATCGGGTAAAGAACTAAAAAAAACACTCGCTGCCATCCCTTTATTGACTGTAGCAACATAACGGGCTGGCACACCAATTTCAACATCCATAGCACGACCACAGCTTACTTTAGCGACTATTTTTCCTCGCCCTACGTTCTCATCTATTTCAACATAGGTTTGAGCAACCTCACAGGCCCCCGTAGATTTCAAGCGTGTATAAGTTAAATTTAATTGTGCTAACTCCATACCTTTACGCGCGGCCTGAACTTGAGCTTGGCTAAATTCTGACGAGGCTCTGGCAGCATCTAGTTCATTTTGAGAGGTATTATTATTTTCATACAAGCCTTTTAATCGTTCAAAGGTGGATATTGCATTTCGCATAGAGGCTCTTGCTTGAGCTAATGTTGCATGCGCCTGTTGAACTTGTAATTCATATTGCGAAGGTTCGATCTGAGCAATAAGTTGATTTTTTTTTAATTTTTCTCCCACAATAACAGGTAGGGAAGCAATAGTTCCTGCTAATTTAAAACTTAAATCAGCTTCAAGTTGCCCTTTTGCCAAACCTGAATAAATCCTTATTTGTCCTGCCGTATTTGCTTCAACTTGAAGAAATTTGACTTGTCTTAATCGTTGTTTTTCTTCAACAGGCTCTTTACCACAACCACTCAAAATAAACGTACAGAGGAGAATCATTGTTAATGATTGCTTGTTTATAAACATTTTATTCCTTAAAAATTAATGAGTAATACTCTATTACAAAAAAATCAACTATTAACGCAGCTGAGCAGAACTTTGGTTATCAGCTGTTAGTGCCTGATACCACTTATCTAATCCATCGACTGATAAAAACACATCAAAATCTGCTGTAGATCGCTGTGCTTCCACCCAATCAATCATAAAAGAATATAAAGCTTCAACAGAATCTAGCTTTGCCGAAAGTGCTGCATTTTGAGCATCAATCAATGAAGTAATCGAAACCTGACCCTGAGCATAAGTATCACTCACCATATTAAAGTTTTCCTCGGCAGCAAGTGCCGCATCTTTTGATAATCGAACAGTTGGAAAACTTCCTTTTGCTCTTTGTAAGGCCGACCGCACCCGTGCTTCAACACTTTGATTTATTTGAGCATGACTGGTTTTATCTTGCTTTAAAACATGACTTGCCCGTGAGACTTCAGCCGACCTTGCTCCACTGGTAAACAAAGGTAAACTTGCCTGCAAACCCACAGCCCATTCGTCTTTTTGCAAAGAACGATTATTCCTGCCTCGTCCCCCTTGATCAATATTTTGGCCAAACCGAGCATTGATATTAATATCTGGAATATAATAAGCCCGTTTTCTAGCATCAAGTTGACGACGCGATGAATCAACAAAGTGGGAAACCTGTTTCAATTCAGGTGAATTATTTATGGCTCGCTCAATTTCAAATTTCAGAAGCAGGCGGTATTTAACAAAATTGTCAAAATACACATTAAATGGCTCAGTTTGTAATTTTTTTACATGTAAGGCGGAGCTGGTACCCGACACTAAAACTGAATCGGTTAAATCCATATGCAATAAACGCTTTAGTTCCGTTTCTAACTGTTCTTTTTCTGCTTGCGCTAAATACACTTGACTGGTGTCCGTGGCAATCACACTTTGCCAACGCAAAACATCAGCCCGACTGGAATAACCAATATTTAAGCGCATTTTTGCTAATTCCAAATTAGCCTGACTTACCTTTAAATTGCCCTGCCTAACTTGTTCAATAGCTTGCGCCGATAACACTCTAAAATAGGCACTGGCTGTTTCTCCCATTATATCCAACGTTTGAGCCTTAAACCCTTCTTCTTCAGCTTGTTTTAGTAGTTTAGCTACATCATAGTTAGACCAATCACTCTCTGAGTAAACTAATTGGGATAGGTTTAATTCAACATCTGCACTCTGTTCAGCTTGTTGAATACCTGCTCGACGTTCATCTATCAGTGTTCCAGATAAGCCAACACTCAATTGAGGTAATAGAGCTGAACGATTTACATCAACCAGGTCTTCTGCTTGTGCAATATTAAGTTCGCCTACTGCCAAAGCCAAATTTTTAGCTGCAGCCTGACGCATTGCATCTCCCAAGCTAAGGAAACTGCCTTGCGCGACACTATCATTAAACAACGCTTCCGCATTTTCTAGTAACTGCCTCCCAGGATAAAAGCCTACTGCATGCGCTGTTTTTTGGTTGATGGCTAATTTTGCAGGCTGCTGAAGATCGACTTTAATACTTGATGGAGGGATACCCAATAAAATACTTTGTATTATTAAAGCCACTCGTCGGGAAAATCGAAGTGAATCAACCTCACTGCCATTTGATGTCGCCATAAATCCCAGCTTTAAATCGTCCCTACCCCATAAAGAATAACTAGGTAGTTTTTTTTCTATCAATCCTTGAGCAAAGGCGCTTAATTCCTGTTCTGAAAATCCTGCAACTGGGGGCATATAGACAGCATCAATGTCTGCTGGCATATTTTCTAAGACCTCTGTTAATGTACTGTTAACAGGGTAAAACTCAATGCTAAAACCTAATTCCTGTTGTACTGGATTTAACATGTCCCTCAACCCAGGCAAACTATTTAACATAACAGGATTCATGGGGAGTAAAAGTTTTTTAAAATTTATTAACTCATGGAACTGACGCAAATCTCGGTCTACACTATAACTATTATTAATATAGGTAAAATTCTTTTTTAAACTCGTTCCTTCAGTATACGGAAATTCCTGAACCTTTCTATCAGCAACAAAAGTAGCAATAACAGGTTTTAATAATTCCTTATAATGGGCGGCTTCATTTGATACAAGAAGACCGTGTGCAATAATAATATCAACTGACTTATCCTGACTTAAGGTATTAATAGCAGACAGAATGCTATCGATTTCTCTATTCGTTGTAATCGCTTTGTCAGTAGGAAATTGAATATTAAACTCTCCTGCATTGAGTTTAATAGTTTCTTTCTTTATTTCTTCAATAAGTGAGCGCTCTATTTTTTTATTTCCATCAAAAATAAGCCCTATGTTAATAGCCTTAGCATGTATGATAGAAACAGAACAGGTACTAAGAAAAATGATAAGGAAGATTTTCACGATAGCAATCCATGTCGTTATATTAAAATAATTTACTCGCAATTATAGGCGATTTCTCTACAAAAAAACATCATTCACCTCCATAAGTTCATTATAATTAACTTATTCTTATAATTCTATCTATTTAATTATGGTTTTTACTTTAAATTTTCTTCATCAATTTGTTATTGCTCTCTACCTCACATCACCTTTATTAGCATTCTTAAGCACCTTCATTATTTGCCTTGGTATGGTGGTAGGACATATTGAAAAATGGAATAAATCTGACACTTTATACTGGACATTTATCACAGCAACCACAGTAGGCTATGGTGATTTAAGACCGAGCAAACCTAGCTCTAGAGCATTAGCAGTCTTCATTGCAATCATCGGGATAATGCTTACAGGTATTATAGTGGCCATCACAATTCACACCGCAACACTCGCTTTTAAACAGCAGTTATTGCCTTAGGAGGCTGCCCTAGCTTCAAAACTAGTATCAATATAATTGCTGATGTTTTTTAATAATTTCTTGATAACTACCATCACTTTTCATTGCTTTTAGTGCTTCATTAAATTTATCAATAATTTCTTTATGCTTTGGGTTGGACTTACTTACAGCAATATGAACACCTCGCTTATTTAAGGGCTGCGGCAAAAACTCCAGATCTTTCATTTTGCTTTTCATATATTTATTGATTTCATACTGAATTTTACGCACATCTCCCACCGTCACATCAACTTGCTCTTGAGTTAAAAACAAAAGATTTTGTATCAAATGGTTTTGTTGAAGTTTAATAATGTTTCTGGAATTTGAAAAGCCCTCTTGATATTCATAGTTTTTAAGTATGCCTACAACCAACCCATCCAAGTCACTTATAGTGTCAAATTTAATACTGGTATCTTTTTTTCGCTTAATAAATTTGATTTCATGAAAAAGATAAGCATCACTAAAAACAAAATACTGCTCTCTTTCTGCCGTCGTCCAAATGGACCCAATCACATCATAAATACCAATTTCACCGCCTTCATAACTACGCGGCCATGTTTCAAAAATCACTTCAGTTTCATACCCTGCTCGCAGAAGCACAGTATTGACAATATCAATTGATAATCCTTTATTAGGTAATTCATTTCCAATATAAGGTGCCTCTTCTTTAGCAACAATAGATAAAGCCGATGCTAATGTCGAACAGAAAAATAACAAAGCGATTAAAATAGATTTTGATATAAGCATAATATTTTACTAATACAGTATAGTTGTAAGTGAATGTAATAATTAATACAGCATTTTTAAAGCATGGATAAAAAATGAAAAAAACAAGATTATTGAGTCTACTTGTCATTTCAATGACCGCCTGTTCAGTTGATACTCATAAACAAAGCGAATTAACTAGCTCTCCATTAAATAGATCAAGTATTGTGCAACGTATTTACGATAAACAGCCAATACCTAATAATGCCTTATTCAGCTGGTCAGCTAATTTCGAGGGATTACAGCAAAACAGACACATTGCTCAAGTCAATATGGATGAATTATTACAACAGAGTATCATCAACAGCTTAATTAAAAAAGGTTATCGCTTTAATAGCAATACAACGGAAGCTGACTATACGATCAATTATACAGCGAGACTTGAAAGAAATTTACCTAATGATGAACTATTACAAAAATTTGGTGCGCAACCTGGCCTAGTGACGAATAAAACCACCACTAACATTGAAAAAGGAACACTAGTGATAGATGTTTATAATCAAAAATCAGGGCAACAGCATTGGCGTAGTATTGGGCAAGCAATGACACAGTTGAATCAAATTCCCAAAGAAAACAGACAGAAACGCATTGATCATCTTGTTAACTTAATGCTTACAGATCTTAATTAATCAGCCTAAATCTAAACAAGTCAAATCCATCAAACTCTAAACCAAGCAATAAATTTCACACTTGTACTTGGAAATTGGCTAAAATCTCAGTATTGAGACAAGATATGTTGAGAAATTTACATTTTCTTTAATTCAAGTCACATGATCACCGCATACCAATGTTGGTATATCAATTACTATTATTAAGTGGATCTATTTAATGAAAATTAAATCAAATTATATGAGAAAGTTAATTATTTTGTTAACCGGAATAATGACAATAATGATGATGACAAGTTGTACCGAGTTTGCTAAAAAAGAACCGCTATCAGAAGCCGAATCCTGTATTCAGTTAACTGAAATTATTGCAGACCATCCTAATAAATTTGCAAAACACAAGCAAAAAAAGAGGGTTGTTAGGCATTATGTTTCTTGGACAACCTCATCCCCCTTCCCTACGGCTGAAAATTGTGAAATTTGGGAATGGAGTACAGGATTAAATAGTTTTATCTGTCACTGGAAACAAAAAGATGGGATGGACTCTGCAAAACAGAGTTACCAGGAGGGAAACCAGATCATTCAGAGCTGTTTGAGTGATGGATGGCAAGTTGAATCAACCAAAACTTCGACTGGTGGTGAACACAGCCGTTACACCAAACAAGGCTTAAAAACTATTGTCTCAATTCGTTACTTCAAACCAACAGGACTTTTTGATAACTGGAAGACAACGCTTTACATTGGCGATAAAAATAATTTAAATGCAAAGACACAATAATTGAATTGATCAGGAAGAGAGTTTATTTAAATAAACTCTCTTCAATCCCCAATGGAACTACAAAATTACTTTTCTACATTGCAAAAAAAAGCCCTAGCTTTAAGAAGCTCGGGCTTTTTTTAAACATTATATAATTTTATTAATTATACTTTGTTTGCAGCAAATGGATGCTCTGATGTACCTTTAGCAGCAACAACTTCAGCAGCAGTTGGTGTTCCAGCTACAGCATTTTTGATAGACGCTTTAACAGCATCGTAGTTGTTTTTCTCAATAGCTGCATCATCTTCTGCCATCCAGTGAATGAAAACACCAACAGAGATGAATAAATCATCAGCTTCATCAGCTGGGATAGTACCGTCTTCAACACAGTCAGCAACAGCCATTGCAACACCACGTTGTGCTGGTCCAAACATTTGAACAGCTTGCTTAGAACCTTTGATTGTTACTTTGTTGAACATAACAGTTGCAGGCTTAACCATAAGGTTAGGAGCAACAACAGCTAAAAGACTAGAAAAACCGTCTTTGTTGTTTGTTAAGCAGTTTGCGAAAGCAGACTCTGCAGCTGAACCACGTGGTCCCATCATTAAATCGATGTGAGCAACTTCGTTTCCGTCGCCGTTTAAAGATTCGCCTACGCGTAAGTTGTTAATTTTAGCCATTTGAGCTTGATCCTATTAAAAATAAAAGTGTTAAAAAGACATAAAAATGTCGCAAATATTTTACCATTCCATTACTGCATTAGCTAGTACACCTAACAGCAAATGCTTCCATTAAAATTACCAATACTGTCGCCACCGTCAGGTCGGCCGTAGTGCCAGGGTTTATACCCTTTTCCTTAAACAACCTATCTACTTCATGTAACATAGGAACTAATTGTTCAGGGGTGTTTGTATTTAACAAGGCATCGTCGACTGTAAAAATCTGCTTACGCACCCATCCAGAGTACTTATCGCCATATTTGCGTTCAATATGACTGTCAGGAAATTTGCTTAATAACCCTGTAAATACAGCGCTAGCAGCCCAAGCCTGATCATCAAATTTAACGAAGGCATCATTATACCTTAAAACCGAAAATTCAAAAATATCTTTATAAATTGTTGTGTACTGCTTCGCAATTCTATCTTTTTCGCTTGCAATTTCCATTGCCTGTAGTAAAGATACAGCCACATCACTATTTACATCTTGTTCACTGGATTTCCCTAAACCTCCTGGAGCAGCAAGTGTTATTGCTTTAAAGGCCCAGTCAGCATCTGCAATAGTCGTATTTTTTAACACAATTGCCAAAGACTCTCTTAAACTCTGCTCATCCTTCTGCTGATAAGCTGCCTGACACAATGGCGCACATAATAAAATAATTCCAAGATTAGTGTTACAACCAACAGCTTCTCGTGTTGCCTTTACTGCATAATATATTTTCTCACCAAGTGAATAAGCTGTATTAGCTATGGCAGCAGCACTAACTTCAGCACTCAGTATAAAGTCATCAACCGTCATATCATGCCCTTCATTATAGACACTAACATTTCCCGGTTTAAATGCTTGCACATCGCAAATACAAGCTTCTTTATATAGTTTAATCAGTTGTTCTTGCTTAATCATGATGCAGCTCGCTCTATATTAATGATATCATCCTGTAGATAACGATCTAATAAATCCTTTACCAAAACTTCAGCAACATTCAAATCACAAACACTTTCCAAGCCTTTCCAAGCAGGAATACTATTAACTTCAATAATACTGTAACGACCGTCCGAATCTTTTATAACATCAACGCCTGCATAATCCATTGATAAAGCCTGTGCTGCACCTATTGCAATAATTGATAATTCTGAGTTTAACTCTACTTTTTCACAACTAGCACCACGAGCCACATTATTTAACCATGATTTTCCACTGCGCTTCATAGCCGCAATAGCCTTACCGGCCACAATAAACACCCGAATATCAGAATAGCCTTGGCCTTCACATTCAATGAAACGTTGTAAATAATAAACCCCGTTACTACTAGTCAACCAAAATAAATCAGTCATTTTCTCAATTCGCCGAACACCTTCCCCTTGAGACCCAAAAATAGGCTTGCTGATTAATTGTCGCCCTTGCTTTAATTCATTTTCGGCAATTTGTAGAACTTTAACCCGATCTTTTAATACCCAAGTTACTGGCGTATTTATACCTGCATTATTTAACAAGAAACTTGTTCTGCCTTTATCCACACTTTTTTCTATCGCATAACCATCATTATAAACCGGTATGCCCATTGCTTTTAGGCTATGCAAAATATCCAGATAAAAAACAACTTCTTGCAAGGTTCCCCCTGGAACACCTCTAACAAATACAGCATCGGGCATGCTATTCTCAAACCCGGATATAAATATTGGTAAGCCTGAACTAGTCAGAGAGATTTCACATTCTGTTAATGATACATACTCACTGGAATATCCCCTGCTGGCAAAGGCTAGTCGTAATTGCTTACCATGCCAACCAGGATCATCAGTAAAAATTGCTATACGACCCAAAAAACCAACCTCAATAAATTATTTAAAACACAAACAAGAACATTCAGATTACAAGCAAAAATAACTCACACAAAGCCACAGAGACACTAAGAAGAGCTTTTTAAATTATTAATTTTTACCTTTAGATGACAAAATTTTCCTTAGTTTCAGCCAAAGAAGATGCATAAAACAACTTGGACTATCTTTGCAAGGAAGTGGGACTTTAGTCCCGCACAATCAGGCGAGACTATAGCCTCACTTCCTATTCGCTAAAAAATTAGCGCCTTGTTCCTAATACTCCCCTGAGACTTAAGATAATCCTTTAAAGCTATTTTCTCTGTGTCTACGTGCTTCTATGTGAAAACCATCTTTCCTTAATTCTACAAACCAAATGATTGATCTAATAAAGCATTATCTAATTTACCCGCTCTAAAACTTTTACCTGAATCAACTGCTGTCACAATTACACTTGCTGGACTAAATAACATGCCATCTATTTTAAAGAAGTCATAGTTACACGCTTTAAAAATATCAGCAAATGGCTTGCCGTAATCTTTTGATGTTGAACTAGGTAATTCTTTGGCTAATTTCTCAGCGTCTTCATCACAACCTTTAACAAATAAATGTACTTGTCCTGCAAATAAAATAGCATCATTAGTTCTACCCATCGCTTTTACAAAATCAGGGTGTGGAGGGCAAATAGGCGCACTACCAGTACCATCAATAATATTCTCTAATGGGAAATGTAATTCATGCGCCTTATGCATAGCCACTTCTAAAACTCTACCAACGACTTGAACGCCACCAGCCAAACTACTTGTTGGAGTAACAATAATAGTCAGTTTGTCAGCTGAGACTCCACAAGCTGTAGCAATCTTTTCGATAATTTCAACAGGTGGAATTTTATCATTTTCAATAACCAATGCAGTTGTATCAGCACTGTCTTGGTATTCTAACTCTTTATATAAGGCTTCAACTGGAACAGTCTTACCTTCTTTTTGTTTAGTCGCCATTGCTCTAGCGGGGCCAGAACCTAAAGCATAATATTTTTCATGCGATAAACTCCAACCGGCATACTGACTACCTAAACAAGCTAATACAGGGTTAGTTGCATGTACATTAATTGTTAAAGGCCAATTGTCTGTATAACAACTTTGAGAGATTGATGCTGTTCCCATTCCGCCCATACAAATTTCAGTAATAATACGCCCTGCTTCCAAGCCGCCTGGCACATCAATACCTGCATCAATAATAGTGCAACCATTTTGCAATTTTTGCACACCTAGTCTTAATTTATCAGAATTATCAATCAATTCTTGTACTAAGGGTTGTGTTAATTTATTTACACTCGCTGTGTATTGCATTTTATAGTTACCTATTTATAAGATTCATTAATTGTTGTTGCCTTGATAGCAACAAGTCTTCTACTTGTTGTTCATTTTTACCGCCAGCAATGATACTGCAAATCGGCTCACCTGTGTTAATAATTGAACCACTTCTGGGTATATCTACAGCCCATTTCGGCCATCTCAGTTGTTCTTTAATACTTATAGTTTGCTCAGCAAAGATTATTTTATACGCCTGGTAAGTCTTTAACAGATTTACATTGATTAAATCCTTATTTATTAGACAATTTTTGAGATGCGGCTTAAACAACTCAGAACCATATAAATTGAGGCTTGCCGAAGGCCTTGCATTGACTTCCAAAATATAACAACCCCCCTCTCTCTCAATATAATCAAGAGAGTTAATGCCTTTAAGTTTAAAAGAGCTAACAACAACATCCAATACCTTTTCAAGCTGTAAAATCAGTTTTTGATTTGTTTCCGGCTGAGAAATCAAACCTGAAAAAACAAATTCATACTCATTAATTTGAGCAATAAATTGCTTATGAAAGCCAATGATTTGATGCTCTTCAGAATCTGCGATAAATAAAACCGATCTAGGCGAACCTTCAATATAGCGCTGCCAATAGCAAGAATCCGTGTTTTTTATTTTTTTTGTATATTTCCTTATTCCAACACCACCCTCTCCAGCTAGTGGCTTCAATAACCACTGATAATTATCAGTAGGTACTTGAAACGATACCTCTGGATATGGAATTAAATATTGTTTTAATATTGAGAAAAAAAATCTTTTATTTTGAATGGTGGAAAAAACATTAAAACTATTACCTAAAACAGTGAACATTTGTTCTAAATACTGCAAAGTATTCAAATGATTTTCAAGGCCACTGCCATAGATAACATGGTCTATATTATATTGTTTTTCTACAACACGAAGAGCCTGTTTAACCTCAACTAAGCCTAAACATCCCACTTCAACAACACACGATGCATTAAAGTGAGTATCTACATCAGCAAAGCAATCGATTACAAGAGGAATATAACCTGCCTCCTTAGCTAATTGAGCAAGCAACCTTCCAGAAGTTGCAATAATAAGGATGGTTTCTTTTCTATTCAAAATAGAAATAGATTTAAATATTTAGGAAGAAAAAACATCGCCCCCACTATTTCTAGCACTAGTAGAAACAAAACTCAGACGGCTTAAATGTACAAATTTTTTCTGCAGTTCTAATACCAAAGCATCCGCCTTTTGTGCATCATCCACCGCACAAAATCCTGTTGGCCCCCAAGATGTTTGTCCTATTGCAACAGCACCTTGTTGCTCTAGCCAATGCATTGCTTCTGCCACCTCAGGACTAGTAAAAATACCGCCTTGTACTGAAGCAAAATGTTCACCGACCGAGTTTTGTAACTGCGTAATCACATCACCAAATAATTGGATATTTTGTTCCGCCACTGCTGGCAACCCTTGCATCAACAACAAATAACAGAGTCTTGCTGCTTCTTGATGGGGGAAAACTGGCAACTTTTTAAAAGCATTTATTTCCTGCTCTCCATGCAAGCCTTGCCCTCTTTGGTCAAAGACCAAGATAAAACGCCACTGTTCAGGTATATCCATATGCGATATAACAGGCGGTGTTTTAGTTTGTTCGCCTCGTCCACCATCAACGACTAAGCCTCCTTGTTCAAATACTCCAATACCTATACCTGATCGCTTACCGCGAGCCGTTATCTCTGCGATTTCCCTTGCCGTTAAGCCTAAATCATAAAAAATATTTAACACCGAACCAATGGCCAGAGACATCTGAGTACCTGACCCTAAACCAACATGTTCTGGTATTGCTGCTTCAATATCTATTTGAACTTTATCTGAAACTTTAAGTATTTTGCATAATCGCTGAGTACATTTAATCGCTCTTTCTGATGAAGGGCCATTGATCTGTAATTGGGATGACTTGGTTATAGAAAGTCGAGTGCTAATTTCATTAAGTGCAACACCGATGCTACCAAAGTTTCTCCCTAACGAGCCACTTAAATCGATGAAGCCCATATGCAATCTTGCAGGGGCGATAACGGAAATTTTTCTATCTGGCACGTTAAAATATAATTAAAGCTGAAATTGCGGCAAATTATACAGGACGACGATATGAACTGAGGATAATTTGTGCTAATTGCTCAAGATCTTCTATTAAATAGTCTGCTTGTTTAGCTACTGCCTTATCGAAAGGCTGAACTGAAGGGATAAAAACACATGGCTTTTTTGCGTTAACTACAGCTTGAATATCTGTTTTTAAGAATTCAGCATCAAATAAAGGTTTTAATTTGTTAACTTACCTAAATTTAAGCCTAAGATAAATAACCCCGCTCCGATCAATAAATAAGTTATTTTAGCACACTCCAAGATAGCAGAAACTGATGGATAATCAATAAGTTTTATGAAAAATATGAGAAAGCAGTGCCCTAAAATACACTCCGAATTTTTATATCGCTATATTAAAAGCTAAGGAACGTGTATGGAATAACTTCCCAAAATCATAACATAGGATTTTTTTTCATCTGGAGCAAAAAGACAAGTTAGAAATCTGTAAGTTGTTTGACATAGTAATGCGTGAGATAAGGCATTTTTAATAAAAGGTATAGTATTGACGCTAGATAAAGGTGCCTCGTATTTAGAAAGGAAAGGGCAAAATAATATTTCAATCGAGACTAACCCCATTTGTTCCATATATTGCCTCCCTACGATTTCCACGAGAAGTTACATGGTAGAGTGCTCCCGCAAATTCGAGCCTAAGTGGTCTTGCCATTTCAGTCTTTATCATAAAGTTTAAAAATAAATTTAGCAGAGATGTAATCATAAATCAAAGACCTGACCCCAACTACATGACCCCAACTACAATCGCTATTTTTTGTAGTAAAGCCAGCCACATCAAAAACAGTCCATTTTACGGCATCGACCAATTCATTATAAACCCCGCGCCCTGTGTTTTCATCCCATTTAAGTGAAGTTCCCACATTATCATAAATAATGCCACCAATGACCTCTTGATTATATGATATTTTTTCAGATAAAAATGTTTGTATTAACTCAGGGGTTGGCGCATTATCAATATGCTGGTTAATCTGGGTTTCCAACCTGAACTGTAATCGTTTGGCACCATCTAATAAGTCAAATGGTTTAGTGTTGTCCCTACTATATTTATCTATTTCACTAATTAAGATGCCATGTTGTTTAATTATTTTTTGATATTTTGTTCGCCATTCCATCTCAGCCATCATGCTTAACACCTTTCATTGTTATTGTTACAGTTGTATCAAAAATTTCACACCCCAGCTCAGGATCATATTTGTTATCATTAATTACACCCTCTTCCTTTGCCATGCGCGTCCACCTATTTAGATAACCTTTCGTAGAAATTGTTTTTCCTGTATCTGCTCGTTGAGCCAAAGTAAACCAACAGTGGGCTTTACCAATATCTAATGGATAATTATTGCGGCCTCGAGCATATACATTTAACAAATATAATTGTGCAGACTGCACCCCTTTCTTCGCAGCCCTCAAAATTAATGATCGACCTTTAACTTCATTCATTTTAATTATTTGATATTTACGCGAGGCTGGCATTGACAATAACCCTAATGCATACATGCAGTCACCATGATCAGCACTTGCGGCACTAAGAATATTTTTTTCATATTCATCCCCCTTAATTCCCCATCTCCTGAATACAAAAGTTACAAGACATTGGGCTGAGGAATCCCCTTCTTCAGCTAAACCTATTAGTCGTTTATAAGCAGACTGATTGAAAGATCGATTCCAACTCCCAGGTTTAACATCAAGCAAATCAATAGCCAGGTCTGCAACTTCAAAACCTTTATCTCCCATTCCCTTTATCAACTCATATCGCATCTGTCGTGTTTTACCAATCCAAGCACTATTTACTACGGATAACTCATTAAAAAGCTTTATATCCATAGTTTTACGATCTTCAATTGTTAACAGAGGGTAGTCCTTTCTTGGATTATCCCAAAATAGTTTGAAGATAGATGTTAAGGCTATAATACTAATAAAACCTAATAAAAAAATACTAAAAGGGGCTGGCCTTTGATTTATGACACCACAAAAAAACTCTTTGACTTTTTTAACTGTCATTCTTACTCCCACGCTTCTAAAAACCACAAAAACAATGAGGTCAAATCAAGGGGGTCAAGTCTTTGATTTACAAATCAAGGGGAAAACCAATGGGGTCAGACTCGTTTGAAATATTATTTTGCCCTTTCCTTTCTAAATGCGAGATATCTTTATCTAACGTCATTTCTATACCTTTTATTAAAAATGCTTTATCTCACGCATCACTATGTCAAATAACTTACTTTGATTAATGATTTCTCTATTTTGTGCGTTGAAACGCTAACGTGCAATATTCAGACCAAATCAAGGGGGTCATCAAAGGATCAAGGGGTGTGCGGCCGAGCAAGGTCGATAATTCCCAATCAAGGGGGGCCTATATAGTCCGCCCCGTATTGCAAGGGTCATCAAGGGTGTCACACATCAAGGGGGTCACACACATCAAGGGGGTCAAGTCTTTGATTTATGATTCTTAACAATACCACTGACTGTAGAATAGTGAAGTTTAAAATAATCCCCCACTTCCTTTAAGCTATACCCACCACTTGCATAAGCCAAAATAATCGCTTCATTTCGTACTTTATATTCCCTTTCATAATAAGACAACTCCTTCGGTACTGCTCGGCGCTGTGAACTAGGTACCTCACTTAATTCCTTGTCACTTTCTATCTGTCTCTGCATTGATTCAACAAACTGCTCATCCCCCAAAAATATCTGGTTCTTCAACTGTTCCCATGGCGATGGCTGTCCTTTTCCTTCACTGACAAACTGCTTATATGCATCAATTGCTTTTGACTTCTTTCGCCCAAATCCTGCTAACAACCAGTCGCTATGCAACCAATCTGGCTTGACTTGCTGCCCTATCGTTTCCCGATAACTACTCCAAACCCACTCTATTGCAGAATGTACCATCCTTGCTCTCACTGGATTAAGTACAATGTACCTGCTCAGTTCCAATAAATAACTCTCTTTATCTATTAGGATGGCTTTATATCTCCCCTGAAAAACATGTCCAACGCGCCGATGCGAGCGGTTAAATGTTTGTGTGTACCTCCCGTTGAGCTGCCGCATTCCTTTGGAAAGGTTTGCCTCTGGTGTTTCAACTAATAAATGATAATGATTATCCATTAGACAATACGCATAACATATCCAATGGAATTGTTCGCAAACATCGGACAAGATAGTTAAAAAGCTTTCTCTATCTATATCTTGCTCATATATTGCCTCCCTACGATTTCCACGAGAAGTTACATGGTAGAGTGCACCCGCAAATTCGAGCCTAAGTGGTCTTGCCATTTTCAGTCTTTATCATAAAGTTTAAAAATAATTTTAGCAGAGATGTAATCATAAATCAAAGACCTGACCCCAAACCTTTGTGTTAGCAGAGATGTAATCATAAATCAAAGACCTGACCCCAAACCTTTGTGACCCCAAACCTTTGTGACCCCAAACCTTTGTGACCCCAAACCTTTGTGACCCCAAACCTTTGTGACCCCAAACCTTCAAACCTTCCCAAACCTTCATCCTAGTCTTGTTGTCGCCACAACAAAAACTAGGAGAAAAAACATGAGTAGATTTCGTAAATTATTACATGTGGTATGGCACTGTCAGTATCATATTGTTTGGGTACCAAAATATCGTTATAGAGTTCTGAAAGATCGAGTAGGTTTTGAAGTAGTAGAATTGAATGTTCAGGAAGATCATGTCCATTTACTGGTAATGGTTCCACCAAAAGTATCTATATCGAGACTGGTCGGGACAATCAAAGGTAAGTCGGCAATTCAAATGTTTAAGCAATTTCCTTATCTCAAGAATAAACCTTATTGGGGCAATCATTTTTGGGCTAAAGGATATTGTGTTGATACTGTTGGAGTGGATTCAGAGATGATACGAAAGTATGTAAAGTATCAAGAGGAAATAGAAAAAGGGTTAGAGCCTAAATAAGCTGTAGTTCTAAATTAAATTCTGGTGGCAACCAGCTAGCCTTCTAAGAGGGCTAGCTTTTACACCCTTCCAGGGTGAATCAAAACCACGTTCTTAGAACGTGGATTTTTTTTAAGCGCAACACCGATGCTACAAAGTTTTTCCCTAACGAGCCACTTAAATCGATGAAGCCCATATGTAATCTCGCAGGGGCGATAACGGAAATTTTTCTATCTGGCACGTTAAAAATATAATTAAAGCTAAAATTGCGGCAAATTATACAGGACGACGATAGGAACTGAGGATAATTTGTGCTAATTGCCCAAGATCATTTGTTAAACAATCTGCTTGCTTAGCGGCAACCTTATCAAAAGGCAAAACGGAAGGAATAAAAACTGAAGGGGCTTTAGCATTAACTGCGGCTTGAATACCTGCTGCAGAATCTTCCACTACCAAACATTTATCAACGCCTATTTTTAAGGCCTCCGCTGCAAATAAAAAAATATCTGCATTAGGCTTCCCTTGCTTAACATCATCTCGAGCTACAATGATGTTAAAAACGCCCTCAAGTTTTGCTAATTTCAAACATTCCAAGGCATTAACTCGTTTACTATTAGTGGCCAAACAAAAGGGGATATTATTGGCTTTGAGAAGTTCGAGTAATTCAAAAAAACCTTTTTTGACTAGAATACCAAATTGACTCACATATTCCCGCCAATACTGTCCACTTAAACTTCCAAATTTTGCCAAATCAAAATCAACACTACAATGGTTGATTAATTTTTGCTCTACATCCTGTGAATGTAAGCCTGACAGTGATAAACAAAAAGCCTCAGAAAACTGATTTCCCATCTCATTAGAAGCCATTTTCCATGCTATACAATAAGTAGACTCAGTATCAAGCACCAACCCATCCATATCAAAAATAACAGCAGAAAATACAGGAATCTTATCCATCAATCACTTTTATGTATTCACCCGTGGCTTCACGATTAGAGCCGACAACAATGCGTTGAATTCCTTGTTCAGATTGTTCAACCAACCCTGCCACTTCAATCCATTCCCCTTTTTTAGCTTGTCCTGTATAAGTTGCGGTATAACAAATGATAGAGCTTATTTTGGGATGTTTAATGATAAATTCAGCAGGATAATCAAAAGAAAAGGTATCATCAATAACTTGCGTTTTAAGTACAATAGGATTAAGTTTTTTATAGCTTTCTAGATTTCCCTGTATTGGATTAGCATCAACAAAACTTAAATCAAACTTACGCTGATGAATCATGGCTTTATTAAATTTACGTTTTTCATGCCAAACATATTCAGCATAACTTAAATCACAATTTCGGCGATCATAAGACTCAAGCCAATCTGCTTCACTCAGCTCAGAACACTTTTCTTGATTAATTAATTGCTGCGTTATTTCTCTTGCCTGATTAAAAGTAGTTCTTGAATAAAAAACTAAATCAATATCTGAGCTTGGCTTATGTGCTGAAATAAGAATAGAACCTGTCACACCTATTTCATCAAGGTTTAAACCAGACTGTTTGAATAATAAACAAAGAGCTTCACAGTCACTTTCAATAGTATCGTTATCTTGCCCCATTAATAACTGCTTGATTTTAAGCTTTGGCTGATGATGCTTGGCTATATCTTTATTGCTCAAAGCATGACAATGCGCTTGTTTAATTGGGGAATAATATAAATAACGAGGATATTGTGTTACTAAAAACTGATTTGCTTGTTCGGTATTAACTTTTTTATACTGCCCTTCTGAAAGAATATATCGTAAAAAGCAGAGTACTTTTCCTTGTTCCAAACCACTTTCTACAACCGCAAAAACTAAACCTTCAGAGGTTTCAACAAAATCTTTTGCTAAAAACATATCTAAGCGCTTTCTACACGATTACGGCCATTTTCTTTAGCTCGGTATAACGCATCATCAGCCGCTTTAAGTAACTCATCAGCTTCCTGGACTTGTCCAGTGTATGTTGATAACCCCACACTTAAAGTCACACAGGGAGCCACTTTAGATCCTTCATGCTTAATATTGGCACCAAAAACAGCCTGCCTTAATTTTTCTGCAATTAACAATCCACCCTGCAAATTAGTATCAGGGAGAACTAAAGTAAACTCTTCTCCACCATACCGACACGCCTTATCTGTTGGTCTTTCTGAAACACCACCAATAACTTTAGCCACAACAGCTAAACAATCATCACCTTTTTGATGTCCATAAGTATCATTATAAATTTTAAAAAAGTCTATATCACAAATAATGACAGATAAAGGCACCTTGTTTCTTTTAGCTAATTTAAACTGACTATCTAATGTCTCATCAAAATTTCGCCGATTTGCCAAGCCCGTTAATTGATCATACAAAGCTAGATACTCAAGTTCTTTATTAGCTTTGAGCATGCCTTCTTCTGCTTTTTTTAGCTTTTGACGCATATTATAAATACGCTCCATTGCTGTAATGGTAAGCTGTAAACGTAAAGGATTAATGGGTTTTTCTAAATAAGCATCTCCCCCCGCTAAAATACCACTAGTAAATGATTCATCATCTTGCCTTGTGGTTAAAAAAATAACAGGGAACCAGTCATCTTCATTTATTGCTCTTATTGCTGATGTCGTCTGAAAACCATTCATGCCAGGCATTTCCACATCCATTAATACCAAATCAACAGTACTTTCCTTAACATAAATTAAAGCTTGTTCTCCATTTTCAGCATGTATAACTTCATGCCCTAAGGAAGAAATACATTCTTCAACTAACATTCTTATGACTTTGCTATCATCAACTACTAATACTTTCATTTACATCATTCGATAGATTGTGAATTACTTTATTTATTCTAGCTCACTTTTTAAAAACATACCAAAAAGTAAGTTATATATATTGTAGATAAAATATCTATTGAAAAAATTCACGCTATCTCATATCCTCAAACAAATATTATAAATATGTAAGGGGGGCGAGATGAAAATTGGAATACCTAAAGAAATTCACTCTGGCGAAAAACGTGTTGCCACGACACCTACAGTAGCTGAACAAATTATCAAACTTGGTTTTGAAGTTAATATTGAAAGTGGGGCTGGCTTACAGGCTCATTTTTCAGATGAAGCTTATAAAGAAGCAGGTTGCACCATCCGTAAAAATGCTAAAACATTATGGAAGAATGCTGATATTATTTTAAAAGTACGTCCTCCTGAAATACATCCCCAATTTTCGATTCTTGAAACGGAGCTCTTATCTAAAGACAGCTATTTAATTAGTTTTATCTGGCCAGCTCAAAATGCTGAACTTATGCAAAACCTTGCCGCAACTGAAGCAACAGTTTTAGCAATGGATAGCGTTCCTCGTTTATCCCGATCACAAAAACTAGATGCTCTAAGTTCAATGGCTAATATCTCAGGCTATCGTGCTGTTATTGAGGCTGCTCAGCATTTTGGTCGTTTTTTTACAGGTCAAATTACCGCTGCGGGTAAAGTGCCGCCTGCTAAAGTATTAATAATCGGGGCGGGGGTTGCTGGCCTTGCTGCCATTGGAGCCGCAAAAAGTCTAGGTGCTATTGTACGCGCTTTTGATACTCGCCCAGAAGTCAAAGAGCAAATTGAAAGCATGGATGCTGAATTTTTAATGCTTGAGTTTGAAGAGGATGGTTCTGGCGAAGGCGGTTATGCAAAAACCATGTCTAAAGAATTTATTGAGGCTGAAATGGCTTTATTTGCCCGACAAGCCATGGAAGTTGACATCATCATTACTACTGCACTTATTCCTGGAAAACCTGCCCCAGAACTCATCACCAAAGGAATGGTTGAATCCATGAAAGCAGGGAGTGTTATTGTTGACCTTGCTGCAGAGCAAGGTGGTAACTGTGCCCTGACCGAAAAAAACAAAGTTACGGTTAAGCATGGTGTCACATTAATTGGTTATACAGACCTACCCAGCAGACTTGCCGCTCAATCAAGTCAGCTTTATGCCACTAACTTAAAGCATTTGTTAAGCGAATTATGTCCCAACAAAGATGGCATCATTGATGTCAATATGGATGATGAAGTTATTCGAGGCACAACGGTTATTAAGGAAGGAAAAATAACCTGGCCTCCTCCACCTATTCCTGTTTCAGCAACACCTCCACCTCAAACTGAGGCACCTGCTGTTTCTGAAAAACAAATAAACAGCAAACAAAGTTTGCTCACTGAACCCGTAAAACAATTACTTATCATAGCCCTTATTGGTGCGGCTTTATTTTCACTGGGATCAGTAGCCCCTGCTTCTTTTATGTCTCATTTTACCGTTTTTGTCCTTGCCTGCTTTATTGGCTATCAAGTGATTTGGAATGTTTCAGCATCGCTTCATACGCCTCTTATGAGTGTGACTAATGCTATTAGCGGCATTATCATTATTGGGGCAGTGGTACAAATTTCAACACCTGGTTTGCTCATCACAATACTCTCAGGATTGGCAATTCTTATTGCATCAATCAATATTGCAGGTGGCTTTTTAGTCACTCGTCGTATGCTTGAAATGTTTAGAAAATAGGAGATTACAAAGATGTCACAAGGTTTACTCATAATGTCTTATGTTGTTGCGTCCATTTTATTTATTTTAAGTTTAAGTGGACTCAGCAACCAGGAAACAGCGCGTCGTGGTAATTATTATGGTATGGCTGGTATGGCCATTGCTATATTTGCCACTATCTTTAGCGATTCTGTTGATTCTTATATTGTATTAATTATTGCACTGAGTATTGGCGGTTTTATCGGCACAAAAGCCGCTTTAAAAGTTGAGATGACTCAAATGCCAGAACTGGTTGCATTAATGCACAGTTTAGTGGGTATGGCGGCTGTATTAGTGGGTTATGCTAATTTTATTGATCATTCAAATGGGCTACAGGGTATAGAAAAAACCATCCATGAAGTTGAAATTTATATTGGTATTTTTATTGGTGCTGTTACTTTTTCAGGATCAGTTATCGCTTTTGGCAAACTCTGTGGAAAGCTTAGTGGCAAACCTGTGTTATTACCCGCTCGTCATTGGCTTAATTTAGCTTTATTGATCATAACTATTTGGCTAGGAAATGAATTTTTATCAGCCGCAGAAAATGGCGGTGGTACCTTTGCACTATTGTTGATGACTTTGATTGCATTTGCTTTTGGAGTACATATGGTTATGGCTATTGGTGGTGCTGATATGCCTGTTGTTGTTTCTATGCTAAATAGCTATTCAGGATGGGCAGCAGCAGCGACAGGTTTTATGTTAAGCAATGATTTACTCATTGTAACAGGAGCCTTAGTCGGGAGTAGTGGTGCCATTTTAAGTTACATTATGTGTAAAGCGATGAATCGTCACTTCCTGAGTGTTATTGCGGGCGGATTTGGCTCGGCAGGCGGTGAAGCTGCTGAAGTTGAGGGAGATATTTCAGCAATAGAAATTGAAGAAACAGTTCAGTTATTGAAGGATTCCAAAAACATTATGATTATTCCAGGATATGGAATGGCTGTCGCACAAGCTCAACATACTGTAAATGAAATAACAAAACTGCTGAAGACTAGAGATAAAACCGTCCGTTTTGGCATACACCCCGTTGCAGGTCGAATGCCAGGGCACATGAATGTATTACTTGCCGAAGCAAAAATACCCTACGATATTGTTTTTGAAATGGATGAAATTAATGAGGACTTCCCTAATGTCGATGTATCCATTGTTGTGGGCGCTAATGACATTGTTAATCCATCAGCATTGGATGACCCTAACAGCCCCATTGCAGGCATGCCTGTTTTAGAGTGCTGGAAAAGTGAAACCACTATTGTATTAAAACGTAGTATGGCGGCTGGTTATGCAGGTGTTGGCAATCCATTATTTGTCCATCAAAATACAAGAATGTTATTTGGTGATGCAAATGAGAGTTTGCAGTTAGTACTAAAAGCGTTAGACAGCTAACAACTTGTCAATTTTTCTCTTGAATTTCTGATTAAGCTGGTTATAACTTAGCACAGAAAAAACAAACAATAAGCAAACATAAACTATTGTGCTGTTTCTTTTTTGTTCTAAAAAATCTGACTCATAAAATAGTTTCAGTTTTATTACAAATAATAGTTGCAATAGTATTTCTCTACTCTATATTTATACATAACTACTGACTCCAATAGGGTTAAGTTTAAAAAATGTAGGGGGAATTAGCGATAGAGTAACCCAACAAGTCTTAGAAAAATGGTGGGTAATGCTATCGCTAATCCCCCCTACAAAAGCTTAACTTAGTGACCTATATAATGTTCTATAAACAAATTGAACTCATTGCTATAACTTGCATCACATAGTTTCAGTTAGGACTTTTCTTTTTCAAAATGCAATCGGAGAACATTCTTTAATGGCTAATAAAACCAGCTTATCTCAGTTTATTACCGAACAACAACGTAAATTATCTACCGAAACAACGGGCGAATTAAGCGCTCTGCTTAATGATATTGTCACCGCTTGCAAACAAATCTCTCATTTAGTCAACCAAGGCGATTTAATAGGTACTTGGGGCAGTGCGGATTCTGAAAACGTACAGGGTGAAGTACAAAAGAAACTAGATATCATCAGTAATGATTATATGGTTGATGCACTTAAATGGACTGGGCATCTTGCTGGAATGGCCTCTGAAGAAGAGGATAACCCGATTGAAATCCCAGAACAATACCCACGTGGTAAATACCTTGCCTTATTTGATCCCTTAGATGGATCATCAAATATTGATGTTAATTTAACGGTAGGTACTATATTTTCAATTCTACGTTGTGATCATGGCATAAAACCAACGATTGACGATTTTTTACAAAAAGGCAGCGAGCAAGTCTGTGCTGGCTTTGTACTTTATGGCCCTTCAACCATGCTGATTTTAACAACTGGAAATGGGGTTAACGGCTTTACCTTAAATCAAGAAGTAGGTGAGTTTTATTTAACACACCCTAATATGAGTATTGCTGAAGATACTCAAGAATTTGCTATTAATATGTCCAACCAACGGTTCTGGGAGGCACCCGTACAGCAATATATTGCTGAATGTGTTGAAGGCACAGATGGACCAAGAGAAAAAAACTTTAATATGCGATGGATTGCCTCTTTAGTGGCTGAAGTGTATCGGGTACTCACCCGCGGTGGTATTTTTATGTACCCTTATGACTTAAAAGACCCCACTAAAGAAGGCAGGTTACGTTTACTTTATGAAGCCAATCCTATTGGCTTTATTGTTGAACAAGCAGGTGGTCTTTGTTCAACAGGTCGTCAACGTATTATGGATATAGACCCCAAAGAAATTCATCAACGTGTACCCGTTATATTAGGTGCTAAAAATGAAGTTGATCGTATTATTTCATATCATAAGGAGTTCGATTTATGCAAATAGATGTTTTTAATGGTGATGCCGATGGTATTTGTGCATTATTACAACTACGACACGCTCATCCTACTAAATCACAATTAGTGACTGGTTTAAAAAGAGATATTCAATTATTAGAAGATGTAAAGGTACAAAAGGGTGATGATGTCACTGTGCTTGATATATCTTTTCAAAAGAATAGAAATGCTGTTGATAGACTTCTTGATGAAGGGGCTAACATTTTTTATGTTGATCACCATCAAGCAGGTGAAATTCCAGATCATAAACACCTAAAAACACTCATTGATACAAGTGCCAACACCTGTACTAGCTTATTGGTTAATGATTATTTAGAAGGTAAATTCCACGAATGGGCTGTGACAGCTGCCTTTGGTGACAATTTATTTGAAGTAGCAACTAAATCTGCATATCCACTGTCATTATCTAACAATCAGTTAGAACAGCTAAAAATGCTGGGGATTTGTATCAACTACAATAGCTATGGATCAAGTATCGCCGATTTACACTTTGCACCTGATTTGCTTTATCAGGAATTATCACCCTACTCTTCGCCATTTGACTTTATGGCTGAAAATGTTGAAGTTTATGAAAGACTTTTAGCTGGCTATTCTGATGATATGGCCAGCGCAGAAAATCTAAGCCCTGAATTTAAAACGGATAAAGTCGCAGTTTACATTCTACCTGATGAAACATGGTGTCGTAGAGTTAGCGGTGTCTTTAGTAATGACCTAGCTAATAAGCACCCAGACCGAGCACATGCTGTCGTCACGACTAATAGCCAAAAAGGTTATCAAATTAGCGTAAGAGCACCATTAAACAATAAAACGGGAGCAGACGAGTTATGCTCATCCTTCCCTTCAGGTGGTGGCAGAAAAGCGGCAGCAGGCATAAATCAACTAGACATTGAAGAGTTACCCACTTTTATTTCTGCATTTGAAGAAAAGTATAAATAACTAAAAACATGCCTCACACTGAGACACGGAGAAGAGCCAAGAGGGTAAAGAATAGTATGCGAAATTAAACAACTTGGAAGCAAGGCTTTAGAGGCGGTGAAAGTATTCTGCTTTTGACTTCCCCCTTTGGAAAAGGGGGATTTTATAAAAAACAAAATCATTGATAATAATGGCTTTATTTTTATAAAAAAACCTCCCCCAGCCCCTCTTTTCCAAAGAGGGGAGAGCAAAGATAATTCTTTCACAGTCTCTTTAGTCTCGCCCAACTCAATGAGAGAATCAACCTTCTCTTCGAATCTGGTTTTTTATTATTCTTCTAAACAATGCTCTTAGTTCTTCTCAGTGTCTTAGTGTGACTATCTTTAAATAAATTATGCATTATATATCTGCATATACTGCTCAGTCATAGCGAGCAAACTAAAATTTTTCTCGACTTTTTCTCTAGCAATTAATCCATGTCGTTCAATTAGTCCGGGCTTATCAATATAAAGCTTTATTCGGCTTGCCAATGCTTTTACATCTTGAGGTGATATTAAATAACCATTAACCTCATCCTCGATTAACTCAGGCACCCCACCCACTTTAGTTGATATTACAGGAAGAGCTGTTGCCATCGCTTCTAAAATTGTTAAAGGAATTCCTTCAGCTAATGAGGGCAATACAAACACATCAAAGTTTTGCAGTATATTAGCCACATCATTTCTTGCGCCTAATAATTTAATATTATCTTCTAATGATTTTTCAGCAATATAATTTTGTGTCGTTGAATATAACTCGCCATCCCCTACTACTTCAACACGTACTATATTTTTCAGCTCGGGATATTCAAAAATTAAAAGTTGTACAGCTTTAATCAAAGTAAGCTGATCTTTAACCGCAGCCATTCGACCGACAGTACCAACAACATATTGCTTTTTATAAGAATGGTTTTTAGGAGTGTACAACTCTAAATCAATTCCATTGTAAATTAAATTAACTTTTGATTGAGGTAATTTAACATCACGCACTAACCAATCAGCTAATTCTTTAGAAACAGGAATCCACTTTGTTACAAAAGGATTAATAATACGCCTAAGATACTGATATTTTTTATTGCTACCATCCAAATCATAAATATCACGACCATGTTCAGCGTGTATTCTCTTTTTAACACCCGCAAAAAAAGCAATGACATTGTATTCAAGTGTTGCAATATTATAGGTATGGGTACAAACAGGTTTTAATTGGCGTAATAATTTCCAGATTTTTAAATGAATTTTAGGGTCATTACCTGCTTGTTTGTGTAAGCAGATAACCTCAACATCGTTACGATTAATCCGCTTTTCAAATTCACTGGATTCAGTTAAGGAAATGATGATATGCCGATATGATTGCACTGGCATAGTATTGATCATATTGACCAAAACGCTTTCTAAACCACCTATATCAAAACGATAGATGATATGAACTATAAGAGGTGAGGACATGGCATATTAAGGTTAATGAAAACTAATGTGTAGCTAATGACTACACCAAAATTGAATGTTTTATATTAATGAACCTCTTCCCCCTTTACTCTCTTATAACTTTTTCTGAGCAAATGAGGAATAAGTTGATAGAGAGGCATGCGTAACCAATGGGAACGCACATACAACAACCACCGTGCTAAACCACTCCATGAATCATTACAACTTTCATGATCTGGCATTAAAGCTCTCATAAATAGGAAATCCATAATGTAAACCATTAACCCCTTAGGGACATTACCTTGTAATTTATTAATAGTTTCTTCAGGAACCGAAAATTGTAAAATTAAACCAACGTAATGAAGTGCATAATAAACTGGATTTTGCAGGCCTAACTCATTTGCTCGTGCCACCAAATCATCAAGCGTTCCGCCATCATCAACAAACTGGTTTAATAAATCAAATAAATCAATGATATCCCGACAACCATGCTCTAACTCCCCATCATAAAACAAATGAGTGGCACTATGAATTATCATATCAATTGATGACAAAACGCTAAGTCCTTCATGCTCAGCAAGCAATTTAACCTCGGTTAATAACAATGTGGCATTTGGACAATTTTTTACTATCTTTGGTAATATATTGTGATGTAAATCAATAACACTACCCCGAAACATATGCCTCATTGCTGGAATTTCATGCATCCACTGTCGATAATATCGTTGATCATATTCATCCAGCTTAGAAGAAACCCAACCATTGAGCATTAACTGAGACTCAGTATTGGCAATATTCTCATGTGCAACCAAAAGATCAATATCAGAGAAAATACGACCTCTTGCAGCCTTCTTGTCACTCATAGTGTAAGCGGCACCTTTTAATAAGACCAAAGGATACTTAAGTTTCCTAGCAATTTTCTTTAAATGTCTCACTTCCCAGAACAAATCATGTAATTGCTTATCAGAATGTATCTTTGCAGACTTTAAGTAGCGAAACGCTGTAGCTGGAATATCATCAAGAAGTTGTTTACTCTCTACTAAATAATATAGCTTTGCCAACAACATAGCACTTCTAGCCTGCCTTAATAATAAGTCCCATTGATTTAGTGTTAAATCAGGTATAGCCACTTGCTCATTGAATACCTGACAAAGAATAGGAAGTTTCATTTAGGAGGCTCTAATTCAGAAAAAATATTAACCGCTTCATCTAGATTACTATATTTGAATTGATAACAATCAGCTGTAGCAACAATATTTTTTAAGGCATCAAAACCCAATTGCCCCAATACACTATAATTAAAAGAATTTTCAGCAATACTCATTAGAGTTTGTGCTTTACCAAAAGGTAAAAACTCAGTTTCAGCACCTGCTTGATATTTTGGGAAAATAACCCAGCCTACAGGACAGTCAATATGCTGGTTTTTCACACTCAAAGTAGGAGGGCGAATATGACAAACCGTGCCTTTAGCCGTATCAGATGAAACAGGACCAAAAACCACATCAGGATACCTGTTTTTAATCACATTAATTGATTCGTTTTTTAAACTAACAGGGCGAGGAAAAGGAGAAACCCGGTGATTATCAAGATGAATCAAAGTAAGCTCGTCAGATAAAAGACGCCAGCCTTCCTGAATTAAAGACGCAGTTAATGTACTTTTTCCCGACCCAGGAGGTGCTGGCATAACGGCAGCAAAACCATTTTTTTCAATCACTGCCGCATGAATAACTAAATGTGTATTGAGTTGACTAGAAATACACCAGTTCATACCCCACTCTATAATAGCAGGCGCATGTTGAATCGGTAATGGCGTAAATGGGGCTGTATTATCCAGAAAAAACTGAGCCTGTCTATTAAAAAAAGGCAGTGATGAAAAGTGCTTAACTTGTTTTACTTGTACGTGAAAATCAATAAGCTCATCAATATTATCGTATTCAGTTCGTTCATAATCACAATATAACGTAGAAATAGTTTCTTCTATTGTCCGAAGTGATGAACAAATATTAAATTTAAAAAAACCAATATTAAGAACTAAACCCGAAGATTTTAAAGTATGGCTAATATCCCTATTTTTAATTTTCAACTTTTTCCAATAAATCCATTTTTACAAAACTATTTAAACTATTAGTAATAAGCTGCTCATCAATAGATATGCAATTTTGGCGTATTTCTTTTTCATCAAACTGATGTTTTTTAAAATACAATTCCATCAAAATATTGGGGATATTTTCAATTAAATAAGTATTTCCAGAGCTTATATTATAAACAACTGAGAAACCATCCCACATGGAATATGATACCTCAGAGGTTTTCTGATAAATAGCCACAAATAGTCTATTAATGTAACTTTAAATAAGCTAGGTAAGCATCAAACTCAGTTATTGTCCATGTTACACCAGGTGTAATTTCATATGACCCTCCACTACTCTTAAAGACATCATAAAGATCTACAATTTGAGCTTTAGAAAGAGCGCTATACCCTCCCTTATCGCTTGACATATAAAGAGATAACATATTGCCTAAAAATATTTGCTCAGAAGTAGCATTAGAATTTGATACTCGTCTTATCGCATCGTATATTGTTTTATTACCAGAAAAACTAGAAAATATATCTGATACTTTAAAAATACTGCCTGGGTTTGCTGTTGCTACTTCTGCTAAGCTTAAATAGTCGACATTCGCACCCGAGCTGTATACAGTATAAGTAACAATATTTGTTGTTGTTTTATTGTTCTTTTTATCAACAGCAATACAAGGCATAGGCCAATTCTTTCTATTTTCATTTGTAGCCCAATCAAATCGAGCACCACAAGATTCGTTGGGATCGTAGGTTACTCCTGAAACTTTATTACCAACAACAGCCAAAGAATTAAAACCTGACACTTGACATTGAGTATTTGCATTTCCCCATGCAGGTCGATTTGCTAAAGTCATTAGTACTGGTACTGCCAAGCCCGCTTTAGAAAATTTACGTTTAGTCTTATCAATATCGATCTGGCTACCTAGCTCATCGCTTTGCTTTTCTAGCTCTTGTTCACTATTATTCATTTTATCACCCATCAAATTATCAACTCATTATGTATACTAAATCATATTCCACAAAAAAACTCCAGTTTTCTATGTAGAACGTCCTCGACCAATTGCATAATAAGCAATCCCTTTTTCCTCTAAAACTTCAGGTTGATATAAATTCCTACCATCAAAGATCACGGCATCGGCTAATTTTTCTTTTAGCATATCAAAATCAGGGCTCCAAAAATTTTTCCATTCAGTCACAACAACTAAAGCATCGGCATTGGTTAATGTTTCTTCAACAGAATCCACTAATGATAGGCCTTCTTTTTTACCATAAATGCGTGCTGTTTCTTCCATTGCTTCTGGATCAAAGGCTTGAACTTTTGCACCAGCATCAGTGAGTGCTTCAATTAAAACTCGACTCGGTGCTTCTCGCATATCATCCGTTTTAGGCTTAAAAGCCAAGCCCCATAAAGCAAATGTTTTACCTTTAACGTCACCTGCATAATGCTTACTTATTTTATTAAATAAAACTTGTTTTTGACGCCCATTGACGTTTTCAACAGCATTTAGTAACTCTGCATTATAACCAACCTGCTTTGCCGTTCTTTCCAACGCTTTAACATCTTTAGGAAAACATGAGCCCCCATAACCACAGCCTGGGTATATAAAGGAATAGCCTATTCGACTATCAGAACCAATCCCATTTCTTACTTTTTCTATATCCGCACCTAATAACTCAGCCAAATTAGAAAGTTCATTCATAAAACTAATTTTTGTTGCCAACATTGCATTAGCAGCATATTTAGTTAACTCTGCTGATCGTATATCCATAGAAATTACACGTTCATGATTACGGTTAAATGGTGCATATAAGGCCTTTAACAACTCAGTTGTTCTAGGGTTATCTGTACCGACAATAATACGATCAGGTTTCATGAAATCATCAATTGCAGACCCTTCTTTAAGAAACTCTGGGTTAGATACCACATCAAATTCTGTGTGGCCATCTCTAGCTAATAATGTTTGCTTTATTTTTGCTTTGACTTTATCAGCAGTGCCGACTGGAACAGTCGATTTGTTTATAACCACGGTATATTCATTCATATGTGTAGCAATGGTTTCTGCTACAGCCAAAACATATTGTAAATCTGCAGAACCATCCTCATCTGGCGGGGTTCCAACTGCAATAAACTGAAAAGTACCATGTTCAACTGCTTTTTTAGCATCCGTTGTAAAATGCAACCTGCCTGCAGCTTGGTTTTCATTCACCATCACATCAAGACCTGGTTCATAAATAGGTATATTTCCTTTAACAAGCTCATCTATTTTATGTTGATCAACATCGACACAAATAACATCATTCCCTACTTCTGCTAGACATACACCTGTTACTAAACCAACATACCCTGATCCAAAAACCGTTACTTTCATTTATTAATTTCCTTGTGAATATTTAATTTCTAACAAAATCAAAAAGCTAATGCTAATTATATATCATGCCTAATATAATACTAGGCATAAAAAACTCCCGTTTTTACAAAAGAGTTAAAACCATATAAAATATATACTTATGATATCTTCATCTAAGTTTAATTATATTTTATTTGCTTTAATATTAAGCCAATTTATTGAAGGGTTGCTTCCCTCTCATGTTTATGCTGCCTCTATATCTGTTATAGAGACATCTCAAAGCCCTAAATATAATTCATCAAAAATAGAAGATAATTTATACAGCTCTAGTTTTATCCAACCAGATACTTTCAAACACCCTCCCAAACTTTTTATTGAACAACAATCAGAACCTGTTGATACGGTCAAACATTCTAATAGTAAACTCTATACTGATCTATATACCCAAGGAAAAGACTTTGTTCAAAATAATAAAGAAAACTTTTTATTACAAGATACATTAGTTTTCCTAAGCCAAACTCAAGATCTTTTTAAAGAAACTGATTTGGCTATTCATAATTTCTCTCAAGAGATTATAATTTCAATGGGCTTAAAAAGCCTTAATCAACAAGATGCCTTATTGGTACAACAGGAGATTAAAGCTAACAAACAAAACTCTCACGCTAAAAATTATTCATCGTATGAGAACAGTTATAGCCAACAAATTCAAACCGCAAGGTTAGAAGAAATGGAACTGCGAGTATCACCTGAAAAATATACTTTCAGTGATGGTAACCTGATGAAAGTAATATTCGATATTCGTAATTTATTTTATATACTCGGGGTCGTTATTGTTATATTCCTTATCAAAAAAATTATGAAGTTTATGCTTCTAAAAGATCAATATAATAGCCAGCATCGCAGCTAGTTTTCTAATCAATCACTTTCTTCTTTTCCCTTCGCTTCTTTGATAGATATCTGTAAAGCCAATCTTTGCTTCTCTAATTCCAGCAATTCAATTTCCCTTTTTAAGTAAACATCTGCTTTTTTTCTGGCAGTATAACTTTCCTCTTGCATAGCTAAGCGCTGTATTTCATAACGTTTTTTATAACCAACATCTGTATCAAATTCAAGTTGCTTCTGTTTATGTTTTAAATCTAATTCTTCAGTATGAATTTTATCTTTTGTCTCTCGCCAGCTAGCTTGCTCAATTTCATATCCAACAATATCAGCATCCAATTCCTTTTGCTTCAATTCCGCTTGATGAGCAATATGAGCAGCCTTATCAAGCTGCTCCCTCTCTCTTAATAAAGTCTGCTTATTTTCTTGATCTTTTAACTCAACAATCAAGGCCATCTCTTTTAGTTGACTATCTTGTTTTATTTTATCAGTCTGTATTTTTTGTTTTATTTCAAATTGTTCTAACTGCTGTTGAGCCTTCTCTTTCAATAAAAGTTTAGTATTATCGGCTTGCAACGCTTGTTTTTGTCGATCAAGTTCAGCTATTTCATTTATTTGCTGTAACTGTGTTCGTCTTTGTTCTATTTTTTGTTTTTCTCTTTGCTGCTGCTGTCTGAACACTTCATCTCTTTCTTGTTCATTAAACTCAAAACTTTTCTTCAACACAGAAAGATAAACACTTTCCTTAGCAAAAGCGACATCAGGAAATTCTTTAAAGCTAGGTTTTAATTGGCAGACCACTTCAGATTGAATATCTTTTAAAATCAACATTTCATTGATCAATACAGCAATTTTCTTTTCTGTTGAATCTAGCCCTTTTTGTACCCATGCACCATCTGATAGATTAAGTAGCTCTCTGGTAACAAACTCAAAGACTAAATCATGGTAAGAATTTTTTATATGCTCATTTAATTCAGACAAAATTTCAATATGACTCTTCGCATATTTCACTGTTGCCTGAAACCTGACATCTAAAGTTATATCTATCGTACAAAATCCATCATAAAGTTTAACTTGTTCTACACTTTGCCACTCTTCAATTAATAGTGGATAAACAGTATGATAAAAACGCTTAACAAAATTTTCAGGTCGCTCAAATAGTTTTTTATAAGGTCCAAGTTTACTGTGTACAACTTGCCTATCGACTTCAAAACCAGCTTCCCAATAGTCATTTACTCTATTTTGATCGTCAGATGACAAAGCCATTACCCAGTTATCTGATTCCAAATTATTCATCAGCTATAACTCGTTCTGCCTTTAATGTCGCAATTTTTAATTGATTGATTTTTTCTGACATTTTTTCAGCAATTAACGGATATAAATTGGGAGCAAACTCAACCGTTCTATGATCAATCTTGCGTAAAAAACCACGATTTAATAATAAGCCAACAGCAAACATTCGCGACCAGTCAGAATAACGCCTAGCTTTTTCCAGTTCAGTTTTTTCAATCACCATTTGCAACTCATCATTCTCATTAATAGTGAATTCGCCAAATTGTCTTAAACATTCAAAAACCAACTCTTCTTCTTCTGATGTTAAAGGGCCTGGAGCGGTAAATTCTAATCGATATGATAATAAAACTGTAAAAAAATCAACCATGGCTGCGCAAATAAAAGCAAACAATGAAAAACCTTTCCACATTGAAACAGAAGGGTTTACGTCTTCTGTGTATTGCTTATAAGTCATTAACAGAGGGGCTTCAGGCAAACCCAAGCCAATAGCACTAGATAATTGTCCTACTTGTAATTGAACATCCTGATAAAACTGCAATACTTCAGAAAACGAGCTTTCCAGGTCTTCAGCAATATCAAGATCACTCAAGCTACCCTGAAGTTTTTGAACCTTTTTATCAAGTTCTGTAAATGATAAATCAAGTGTTTCTTGCTTTGTCTTTTTTTCTTGATAAATTTTATTATAATGTTTCCAAAAAGGCCCCTCACCCACTTGGTTCCTATACCCAGCTATAATAAGGGGGTGCGTTCCAAAGTAGGCCTGTGATACTTCTTCAGATGCTTTTTTAAGCTCCTGATGCTGCTGCTTTAACACATTAGCTTTAATACTTAAAACTTCATTGACATAGCCTTTAATATCGTGCCTGATTAAATTTAATCGATTGATATGAATAGTATCTTTCTGAGAAATTTCATAAAATTTAAAATATGAGAAAGAGACTGAGGCCATTAATGCAATTAATAATGACAACACCACCGAAAAGTAACGCATCCGATTAGCTTTCCAGTGTATGCCTGCTAATTCAAGAGAACATATAACAACAATAGACTGAATTGCTACGGTTATAACTAAAGCAATCCATGCTGTAATAAAATGTGACAGTCCATAATACGTTGTAAACCCCGAAGCAATACTCAGCATTAAAACAATAGGAATTGTCCAGATTCTAAGCATCCCCACAAACAACGTTTGAATGGTGTTAATTAAATACCCTACGCCAGCCGATTTAGTGCCTGTTTTTTTATTATTATTTTTTGACATGATTAAATAAACCTTCTAACTAACCCTCTCATCATTTTTATACACTGTTTCACTACTTTTCAGGCCATCCTTATCCCAGATAGTCACTAAGCCTTCTCGTTTTCCATTTATAAAATTACCTTCGACTTTTTTTTGCCCATTTGCATGCCAATCGACCCATAATCCATGCTTAATGCCATTTTTATAGTATTTTTCTATTATTTGCTGGCCACAATCATTCCACCAAGTCCATAGACCTTCTTGCTTTCCTAGACTATAAAGACCTTCACTTTCTTTACGCCCAGTTAAATGCCAGGCCGTATACAATCCCTCTGCAAGTCCATTTTTATAATGCACTTCTTTTTCTATCTGACCATTGGCAAAACGTGAAATATACTTTCCAGTAAAAGCTTGATCATGGCTGGGTTCGTAAAAGTAACCATCTCGTTCAAGTAATCGGTTTACAACTTTACTCACCACTTCTTTACCACATTCAGAACAAAAATTAACACTCCCTGCCTCAGGTAATTTAGCACCACAATTATGACAAAACATAACTTATCTCCACATTACTCAATATCAAAAATCATTTCACCTTCTTTACAATTCCCTTGCCACTTTACCTTTCCACAACTCTCCCATGCAATCCAAAACCCATTTTGAACCCCTTTGTTCCACATCCCTTTTGAATATTTTTTTCCATTTTCATACCACATAGTCTCACAGCCATTCTTTTTACCCTGAGTATAAATAACTTCACCTTCTTTCTGACCACTAGGGTACCAAGAAATCCATAATCCATTTAAGATTCCTTTTGACCAGCTTACTTCACTTTTCTTTTGTCCATTTTCAAACCATTCAATATCGAGTCCATCAATAACGTTATCGACATAATGTATTTCCTGTGCTTTTGTCCCATCTTCATACCAATAGCTCCATTTTCCATGCTCCAAACCATTATGATATGTTTCCTCATGTTTTTTCTGCCCATTACAATAATAAGCAACACCAGAACCACTATAAGGCTTGCCTTCGTAACACATAACATTATTGATTTTATGTAACTTATTGTAATCTACAATATTTACAAAGACTTTATTACCGCATTCTGTACAAAAATTGGCACTAATAAGTAATTGATTACCACATTTGCAACAAAACATATCAATTCCTTCTACATATTCAGAGTATGTACAAGTATAATTCAACAGATTAATCATTCATACTAAAAGAGGATAAGATCTTGCCAAAAGCCAGTGATTTAAAACAAGGTTCTGCAATTGAAATAAATGGAGAACCTTATGCAGTGAAAAAAATTGAAGTGAGAAACCCAACATCTCGTGGTGCTTCAACCTTATACAAGATTCGTTTTGCTCATATGAAAACCAAGCAAAAATTAGATGAAAGCTATAAAGGTGATGATTTTCTTAAAGAAGCTGATTGTTCTAAATTAAAGGTTCAATACTCTTATCAAGACGGTGAAAGTTTCACTTTTATGAACCTTGAAACTTATGAACAATACACTTTAAATGCAGAAGATATTGAAGGACAAATACAATATCTGACTGAAGGCTTAGAAGGTATTCTTATTTTACTTTTAGATGATGCACCACTAGGTGTTGAATTACCCACCACGGTGAGTTTAGAGATTATTGAAACCCCCCCCGCCATGAAAGGCGCAAGTGCAACCAATAGAACAAAACCAGCACAATTAACAACAGGATTGGAAGTTCAAGTACCAGAATATATTGAGACAGGTGAAATTATTAAAGTAAATACAGATACTGGAAAATACATGTCCAGAGCATAATAATTTATATCAATTAATAATCTAACACCTCAATATGTCACAAAATATTTTAAATATTCATCACTCTAGCGTTATTGTTAAAAACACACAGGAATCCCTAAAATTTTACTGTGGTATTTTGGGGTTAAATACGCTGGATAGGCCAAATTTTCCCTATGATGGCGCATGGTTAGAAGTAGGCTCTCAACAAGTCCATTTATTAGAGCTACCTAATCCAGATGCGACAACAGGTCGTCCTGCTCATGGAGGAAAAGATCGCCATATTGCTTTTCATGTATTAAACCTTGATTTAATCAAACAATCTCTGGATAAAAACAGGGTAAGCTATACTTTGAGTGCATCAGGTCGAAAGGCTTTGTTTTGTCGAGATATCGATGGTAATGCATTAGAATTTATTGAAAAGCCTTAAAGTATTCAAGTTATAACTCATGGCAAAATCGCAATTATCTAGTAGCTATAAAACCTTACCCAGCAACGAAAATTGCGTAGAACTGCAATTAATAGGTGACTGGGTTATCGGTAATATTTTGCCTAGTTTAAATAATATCCTAGAAAATCTATCTTCGTACCCTAAAATAAATCGCATCAGTATTACGGGCGAATTCCTTGGCCAATGGGATAGCCGTTTAATTTCGTTTATTTTTCTACTCACAGAAAATTCAAGCCACAATAATATTACTGTTGATTTAAGCGCCTTACCTTCAGGCGTACAAAGTCTTATAAAACTGGCCACTGCTGTCCCCATCAGAAAGGATGCTAAAAAAATTGATTCCCAACCGACTGTAATAGAAGAAGTAGGTAATACAGCAATAAGCTTATTTGATGAAACATTAAAGTTTCTAACTTTCTTAGGTGAGGTTTATTTAAGTTTAAGTCGCTTTTTGCGTGGAAAAGCACGCTTTAGAAACCAAGATTTCTGGTTGATAGTACAACAATGCGGCCCAACTGCATTACCCATCATTACCTTAATCAGTCTTTTAATGGGACTTATTCTTGCCTTTATGGGAGCCATCCAGTTACGTTTATTTGGCGCTGATATTTATGTTGCAAACCTTGTAGCGATAGGAATGTCCCGTGAAATGGGCGCCATGATGACAGCTATTATTATGGCGGGCCGCACAGGTGCTGCATTTGCTGCAAAACTGGGTACCATGCAAGTTAATGAAGAAATCGATGCCTTTAAAACCATGGGCATAGCCGCTATGGACTTTTTGGTTTTACCTAGAATATTAGCACTGGTATTAATGATGCCTTTGCTCACTCTATACTCAAATACTATTGGTATATTAGGAGGGTTTTGTGTCGGCGTAGGCCTCATGGATATGACAGCCGTTGAGTACTATCTGCAAACTCAACAATCAATTACCTTAATCGATTGGTCTACAGGTATTTTTAAAAGCACTGTTTTTGGCTTACTTATTGCCATTATTGGCTGTATGAGTGGTATACAATGTGGTCGTAGTGCTTCTGCAGTGGGCGATGCAACAACTCAAGCCGTCGTTAGAA
>Ga0105353_1000057_pt1 | contig 66231 bp, 57 predicted proteins | sample EN1Hudsemesocosm_2_FD_83657 | JGI IMG/M metagenome (GOLD analysis project Ga0105353, IMG submission 83657) | Methane-oxidizing microbial communities from mesocosms in the Hudson Canyon - EN10B Hudson Canyon | ecosystem: Environmental > Aquatic > Marine > Cold seeps | place: Hudson Canyon...
TAAGCCAACCTATGTAAGCTATATAATCCTCCACTGCGCCAAAACAAGCTTGACGATTATTTCCTCGCTGGATCAAATGAACGGGTATGCCTGACGGTGATATTCTAGGAAGTCGTGCCATTTTTTTTGAACTTCAAATTTAAGAAAAACAAAAATTATATCATTTAATTTGTATCTGACCCCGTTTATTTATCAGACCCCGTTTATTCCTCCCCACTAGCAGATCTTCACCATCTCCACCTGCTAACCAGTCCCGAGTATCGCCTGCTGTGGTTTCATTGCTGTTAAAAGCTGCACTAAGGTCTATTTGATCATCAGCAAACAGTGTGTCATCTCCTTTACCACCATCTATAATATCAGTACCACTACCCCCATAGATGTGATCATCACCACCGCCGCCGTCTGCCCTATCATTTCCACCTCCTGCAAAGATGACATCGTTACCACCTTCCCCTTCTACTTCCATTTTAAGAACCAAATCAAAAGGATTAAATTAACCGGGGTCCAAATTAACCGGGGGTAAGATACAAATTAACTTTAGTAATAATCGTAATCAGATACAAATTAAAAAAAACATATCATTTAATTTGTATCTGACCCCGATTATTTAGACCCCGATTATTTATGCTGTGCTTGATGGAGCAGGTTATCATTGCTCAGCCGTTGTCATTGAAAAGGCAAAAGAATTAAATATTAAATTGCACTATTTACCGCCATACAGCCCCAATTTAAACCCAATAGAACGGCTCTGGAAAGTGATGAATGAACATGTACGAAATAATAAATATTTTGCAACAGCAAAGGAATTTCGACATCAAATAAATCATTTTTTTGATGTAACACTACTGAGTATTGCAGAGTCTTTAAACGGAAGAATTAATGATAATTTTCAGGTGTTAAATCCTGCATCTTGATGTCGTTTGGGTATAACAGCAGAAGATCTTAAGGTGTTTATTGAGAAGCTTGAAATTCCAGCAGAGACAAAAAAATATTTACAAGCGCTAACACCCAGTGCTTATACGGGCCATGCTGAAAAACTTGCTTCTGAAATTGGGTAAAAGGGTACTTTAAAGCTTTGTATTGACTGAATCACTTGGATTACAGTCAATACAAGACAGCATACTCATATATCAAAACTACTTTAGCCTTTCCGAAATACGACTATAAGTCTCTTTAAGTTCATCACCAATAATTTTGGCGGCATGAATCAACTCAGCACTAGCCTCTTTATTGTCATCAGAAATAACACCTAAAGCATCAACAAACTCACCCCACCTCTCCTCTCCTTTATGCCATTCATCCTTGGCATCCATGCTAGCAAGATGAATTTGAACCTCAATTTCATCCCGTTGTTGTTTTAAAGTATTTGTTAACTCATCAATCTCTTTTTTAATATCCATCTATTCAACCTTTTATTAGCTTTCTAATTCCCAGGTTTTTAACAAACCCGCACTCATACCCCTCATTTTTTTAAGACCACTATCAAACTCTCTAGTTCATATTATAAACTTACCAGAGCATCTACACCTTGAAAACCTAATGGCAATGCTGCCCCGACTCTATCTAATGTTTGAGATAAAGAATATGATTGCTGAACGAGCACTGCTTGTCCCTGGTTATTGAGAAGTTACCAACGTCTTGTTCAAATTCACTTCGGCACTGGATAAATAACTATAAGGTAAATATTTAAAACTGCCTTTACGCATGTTAATGAACAGCAACTCAGGTACACTCATCAAAACCCCGCTACTTCCAGAGCTAAGCATATTCCCCGAGTCAAAAGGCCAAGTGAATAGTCCCAGTATGCTTTGTCCCAAGCCAGCGAGTGTATTAAATACTCCAAATACAGGTCTTAATAGTAATTCATTATCAGTAAAGAAGATAAAAAATGAGTCATCTATATTGTGCTTGTATAAAGTTGAACTTAAAGTATTATTTTCTCTTAAATAAACTAACAGATCGTTTTCATTAGCTTCAAACTCGCTTAATTTCATTAATCTAAATGAAGGTAACCTCATTTGTTTAATAATACTGTAATTATTACGGACGGCATACTGGGACGTTACCGGGATAAAATTTACTAGTGATGTATCAACATAACCTCCGAGACGGTGTGTCGATTCGTTTTTTAGACCTGAAATAGTTTCATTTTTGCTTCTGGTTTGACTCAATATAGCCCTGTTCATTGAATCAAATAGTTCTGTAACACAATTTCTAGTGATTAAATGATAGCCGTATTGTTTTTTTAGTTCTGCCAGATAATGTTCTTGAGAAGTGTCAAGTTGCTCTAAACTTAGTTTGATTATTTCTGTCGATAATTCGGGTCTGACAAGTATTGGTAAGCTAATACTTTTGCTCGGCACCAGATGGGCACCATAAAGACTGATAGCTTGCTTTCCAGTTGACACTTTATTTAGTTCGGTATAATGATTAGCTAGCATTTCCAGTTGACTGTAATCTACTTCTGTCATTATTTTTTTTTGTATCAATAATGATTTGGAATGCATTAAACTGCTTTGTGTATCATTCAAATGGTTTTGTAGTTGTTCTGCATATTTATCCAAGCCTATGGCATCCGTAGCTACAGATTGGCTGTCAAAGGTATTGATGAATGTTAATTTACCCTGCTTTATTGATTTATCGATAGCTATCAAACGTGCCGTATTTATCATTACCGCCATGCCCCAGTCTGGCCTGTTGGAATCAACCAATTTGAGCAGACTTTTATTCAGCTGTTTACGATACAACTGCAAGGCAGTTATTTCCTGTTCTGATAATTTAAATAACCGGTCTGATGGGGCTATATAGGCATCAGGAACTAAGGACATATTCTGTTCAATCATTTGAATAGCAAGCATCGCACTAGTCAAATCCATGTATCGAGTGGCAAATGAATAAACAAAAGGGGAATGATTCTGTTTGTTAATTTGGGCTGTAGACTTCCGCCATTGAGTGGGTTGCAATGACTTTATTTGTGAGGATATTTTTGCGGCTCGCTGGGTTAGAAAGTCATCACCATAGATATTGATTATTTCATTGTGTAAAGCGGTAGTTGTAGCCGATAAGTCCCGAGTTTGGTCCTGTTGTTTTGTTATTTGACTCGATAAAAAATCAGTATCCTTATAAAAAAGGCCAGCGCCTTTTAATCGTAGTGTCTGGCTAGGCTTGGTAGGTAAAAAATGTTCCAGCAAAACCCGGTCTTTGTCTAGGTCATCAAGTAGACTGAACTGTTGTTGTTGGGTTTGGTATTGAAAGCTGAAATAATCTCGTAACAAGGTATAGCTTTCTTCAGTGACATCAATCTGGCTGGTATGCAGACTACGGTTGGCAGCAAAACGATAATCAAATTCAAAATGTTCAGCATTTTGTTTTTCCAGACGTATAATTCCGGGTTCAGAATATTGATAATGAAAAATATCGTTGTCAAACTGCAGAGCAGCATGTCCGCCACTCGAATTCCCCTCGCTAGATTCGACATAAATATAATTGATTAAATGAATGGCAAAAACAGGAGTGGGTGTGAGAGTAATCAACAATAAGCTGATGATTAGCTGTAAAAACAAACGGGGAGCAATGCGTTGTGAGCAACGACTCCCTTTATAGTGCTTTAAAAACATCAAGATCAATTACTTAGAATTATAACCTTCCTGAATATTAGTCATTTTTGTTACATCTGATCCGGCTAGGTTGTTTTTATAGGTTTCGTAAGAGACCCCTTTTAATCCAGCTTTTTTCAAACCTTTACCAATAGCGACATACGTGTTTGAATCTTGTTCCCAATCTACTACACCATGGCTATTTGCTATGCCTGTTAGGCCTTTTTGAAAGGAAGCATAGTCGGCTTCTTCTGAGGACTTAACATAAGCCTGCGTGTAATCCTGAATTTCTTGTTGGTATTTGTCACCTGTTTTTGAAGAGTTTGAAGGGCTGCTGACAATCGAACTTACAGATTTAGAGCTCCCTTTTGAGCTTTTAGAAAAAGAACACCCATGTAAAAAAAGTGCGAGGCTTATTACAACCAAGTAAGAAAAAAAAGTATGATGCTTAAACATTAGTAGTCTCCAGAGTTATGAAAAAATTATAAATTAAAATTATTTTATGAGTTGTTGAAAATAGTAAGAGTAGCCTTTAGTTGATCCTGATTACCCATGAGCTTCAGTCATTTAAAAAACAACTTAACTCTTGAATGACAAAATTATAAGTTATTGATTTTGTTATCCTCTTAATAGCTAGCTACTCCATGGCCAATCTTTAAGTTTGTATACCATACCTTTTGCTCGAATAGGGTTGAGCACAACAATAACGTGCTAGTTCCAAAAGATAACTTTCCTTATCAATAAGAATAGCCTGATAACGACCTTGGAATAAATGTCCCGTTCGATTATAACGACGATTGTTTGATTGGGTAAGTACCTGAGTATATTTAATTTAACAGAAATATTATAGGGGCGTCCGCCAATGTCATTAAGTTAAGCAGTTTTATAGGATATGCTGAGGAACGAAGCGCATCTTTTTCATTTAATGCGCTTCCTCACGTCAGCACATCCTATGATATTTTTCTTAACTTAATGACATTGGAGCGTCCGCCCTTCGGCACGATTTATCGATTGTATAGCCAGCAAGGCAACACTAGCATTGGAAATGCCTCACCCACCTGATGAATCTGAAGGTGCCTTTTGCTTAAAAGGATTTTCTGTGGCAGGTGCCGCTACGGCATCTGGCAAAGTACCAGGTATCAATTCAAACTCCATCGTAAAAGTTGTCAGCATGCTTTTGAGTTCATCATAAGGCTTACGGTCCCCTTTGAACTTCGCCTTACCTTCCTTGAGCTTGTTATCAAAGCTTGTTGTACCCATCATTATATCTTCAAGATCGGTGCGATTCATGGTAATGGTAAGGTCGGCTTTTGGTGACTGAACACCTTTAATATTAATAAGTGCAGAATTGCTGAGTTCAACTAGGTACTTTTCCTTATTGTCAGGAGTAATAAAGTTAATGGTAAAATGCTTGCCTTCAGTCTTGCTGACGTCTAAACGCACACCCAAAAAGTCCAGCCACATTCCTGTAGTCATGCCGCGAACCAAATCAGGGCCAATTGTTGGTGATGCGCCGCTTGGTTTACCATGGCGTAACTCTAACGCTGCAGCAAGGAAGCTGTTACGAACACTAGGGCTTTCTTTTTGATACCCAATTTGTTCATATACGTCTGCCAGCAAGTCTTTTGCGACCTGATTTTTCGGATCGGCATAATTCAACTTGTTTAGAATTTCTGTGGCATAAAAATATTTACCTTCATCGTAGAGCTGTTTACCCTTTTTGATGATTTTGTCGGCACCACCCATCATTTCAACATACAGTGGTGCTGAATCTTCAGGTGACAGAGGCATCAAAGTAGCAGGGTTAGCGTCCCAATAACCTAAATAACGGTTAATAACAGCGCGGCTATTGTGCTCTTCAGAACCGTGGTAACTATGTGCTGACCACTGGTTGCGCAGGCTATCGGGTAGCTTGTAAACATTTTGAACCTGGTTAATAGTCACGCCCTCATTAGCCAAATGTAGAACCTGGTTGTTTAGGTGGGCATAAGTATCGCGTTGGGTACGCATCACTTCTTGAATACGTTCATTTCCCCAGCGTGGCCAACTGTGTGATGCGAACATCACCTCTGCATCCTGTCCAAATTTATAGAGTGCAACATTGATTTGCTTAGACCATTCCAGTGCATCGCGTACTAGAGCACCACGTAGAGTATAAATATTGTGAATTGTACCCGTGATATTCTCGGCTGCCCAGAAGGCTTTCATATCTGGAAAATAGGTATTTATTTCGGCAGGTGCTTCGGTACCGGGAGTGCTTTGAAATACCATTTTGATACCATCAACGGTCATTGTCTCGAAGTCTTCTTTGATGATGACATTCGGCGCAATCAGGCCTGTGTTACCGCTTGCGACATTTTTGCCAATGGATTGGTCAACATGGCCAAATGGACTGCGTGGTAGCAAGACACCGTATTGAAAGTACAGGCGACGTGACATTGCATTACCGGCCATTATATTCTCAGAAACTGCATGGTGCATAAAACCTTCAGGTGCGATGAGTTTTACTTTACCGCTTATAACATCTGCTTCATCAACAACGCCACGAATACCACCAAAGTGATCACCGTGTGGGTGTGAGTAAACAACAGCTACCACTGGGCGTTCGCCAAGTTCTTCATTAATAAATTTGAGTGCGGCGGTGGCTGTTTCTTTGACGGTTAGAGGGTCGAAGATTATCCACCCAGTATCGCCTTTTATGAAAGTGATATTGGCTAGGTCATAACCGCGCACCTGGTAGATTTTCCCAGGCAGCACTTCATATAAACCATAGGCCATATTAAGGATAGCCTGACGCTGTAGCGAGGGATGCATGCTGTCGAAGTTTTGGCCTTCTTCGAGTAGAAATTCATAGCTCCCCATGTCCCATGCTACATGGCCGGCTTCGGCCATAATTTGCTTGTAATCTGGTGCAGCAATAAATCCTTTCTTCGCTTCTTCAAAATCACGCTTGTCGTCAAACGGCAGGCTTTTACGAAGCCCATTTTGCAATTCAATAGTGAATTTCGAAGGCATTTTACCTTTTGCATCGAAGTGTTTAGTCGGATCACTGGTGACTACTTCGCCGCCACCTGCCGCAAAAGCGGTGGAAAACATTCCGCAATATAATGCGGATGTCATTGTTATACAAATAATTTTTTTAATCATAAATCTATCCTTTATTTAAATTATAAAAATTAAAAATTTGCAATCCAGCAATAAGCCTGTCGAAATGGAGTATCGCTACTCCATAAGTTCTGCATCACCTGGCGCCCATTTTTTGTCGAACTTTACGATTGCAGCGCCGACACCTAATGCAAACTTATAGCCGTTATATAGCTCTATTTCATCCGCTTCGGCATGGGCACGGCCTACTGCTATCACAGTAAGAAATAACATGTAACAGAAGACTCTTTTAATCAATCAGCTTTCTCCCCGCCGCTGAACCGGTAACCCAGGGTGAGCGTCAGCGCGTTATCGTTAAAGTCGCCATTTGTACTGTGAAATAATCTGGCATCGATACGCACGAACCATGAGGGTGTTATTTTATAAGAAAGACAGATACCGGCGTTATACATATTTTTATTAAACCACTACATCAAATGAGGGAGAACGCATATACAATTCCCAAATGATATATGCGTCCAATATTATTTATTTTACCTTGACGGGTATTGGTAATTTGTAAGCATCTAACTGCTCTAGCTTTGGCTCGTATACTCTCAATAGAAAGTTCCAACCTTTAGTGATAGGTAAGTTGTTTTTAGCGTTGTTACCACACTCACCGAAATTAGCATCAAAACTGCCATCTTCATTAAATTCGATGTTGTGTTTGTTCAAGATTGCTCTTTTATCAAACATCCAACCCTCACCATCATACATAGTGATTGAAAAGAAGCCGCCGTCATTAAATGGAGGTACTTTATAATTTGTCTGATAACAACCTGTACCATCACCATCTTTTTGAGAATATCCTAAGTATCTAGCATTAACATCTGGTAATAATCCCCATCCTACCGCAGTGCCTAGTAGGTGCATATGCTCATCAACCGTACCACGAGCTCCCTGCATGTTATTTAGTGAGCCTAACGCCAAGGCTTCAGTTGCAAGCTTGCCTCTGAGTTTTTCTAGTTGATCCATATCATAATTAGGTTGTTTAAAGACTTTATCCCCTTTAACATCTAGCTTGATCGCTTGTTGTAAGGCGACTACCTTTTTAACATCCTCTGGATCATTCAGGTTAATCTCAGTACGAACGGCAACCATAAGAAAATCACTGTCCGTATCGCTTTTAATCTGGTAAGTACCCGCACCAATAAACACATCATTAATATAGTGATCGTTTTGTACAATCATTACAGCTAGATAACGGCCATTAGCTTCGGGAAGGGTTATGGTTGCACCTTCTGATACATCAATCACAGCACCACTGTAAATGGTATCTTGATTCATACGTACAACTGTTTGATTCTTTAAATCAAACAGTTGTACTGGAAGGTGGACAAACTTATTTACCCCACCTAGTTTAACGGTACCACCAAAAGCAAAATCTGATTCTGCTACTTTATAGTTTTTAAGTGTCACAGGAATCGTATCCGTTGCATTAGCAACGGATGTCTCCTCTGACTTGGAACAGCCAATGACTAGTAAACTACTAACAACTAATGCGCTTGTGATGATTGGGATATATACCTTACTGTATCTGTTCATTTTCATCTCCTGTTATTTGTTTCTTGTTACTTTAACAAGTGGCGGGTTAACCCATTTACCTTCAAGTGCCTCTTTTTTAGGACCATAAAGTCTCATCACAGCATAAAAAGGACCATCAGGTGCAGGTAACCAGTTTGGTTCTAACTCTTTCCCTGGAGACTCTTTTTGAGCATACAGAGTCAAAGAACCATCCTCGTTCATAACAAAATCATCCATCATAGGAGAATTGAGTAAGTACCTGTTTAAAGGGTTATGTATAAGCAGTTGCGTTTTTCCGTCATACATTGTCAGAGACCAGAATGCTGTTACGGGTGGAAATTCACCTTTTTTTAATGTTAATGTATATTTATTCTGTGAAGCATCCAATGGTGTGCCCTGTGCATCTACGAAATAGCCAGGATAGATAGCTTCAGCTCCGGAGTTACCATATAAACCCAGATCTGCAGCAACAGCACGTAAGATGAACAATTCATCTAAGTTATAGTTTTCTTTTGCGCTCTTGTTTAAAAATGCTCTTGTACCAAACATTTTTGCAGTCAATAGTGGATCACTAGTATTAGTTTTTGCAAATTCTTTTATCGCTGAAAGACCTTCTTTAGCACCTTCTTCTAAAGCCTTCTGAATCTCTGGAGAGAATTTCGTGATATCAAATTTACCCTCATCACCCAATCCAATCTTTGCAAATCTTTTCATAATTGCTTGCTCTTCTTGTGGTGTTTTAACAAGGGTCAACATAAAGTCCAAATAATCAAAGGACTGAGCGTTAAACTGTGCTCCTTCTTCCCACTCAGGAAAATCAATAGCTGTTGCTGCTGATGGAGATTTTGTTTCAAGAAAAGTACTTAATAGTTCAACACGGTAACCATCTTGAATCTTTTTAACATTATCTATATCACTAGGATTAAAGAGTTGCGTACGATGTATACTAAAAAGGAAATTTGTTTCAAAAGGTATGACTTTTGTAATACCTTTTGGCATCTCTCCCTTCCAATCAGGTCCTGTTAGTAGGTAGTTACCAGGAATATTTCCAGTTGCTACCGTACTGATATAAGCAGGATTATGTGTGTAGAGGTCAATAAGTTGCACTTCATAAAACCGCTCCTTTTCTATCTCTGGAATGGTGTATACAACCGGTTCAGCTCTCATATCTACCCATGTCATACAATATGGCGTATCTGAATTTGGCGTAACAATAGCTTTATCTTCAGGCGTATATACTCTAGCCACACATGCTAGTTTATTGAAACCCCCTTTATATTCAGGTGATTGTTTATCGATGGCATAGTTGTACATTGTTTTGTAGTTGACCACTAAAGGAAAGCCGTAGATATAAGCCTCTTTAGCAGTTTTCTTGGCTTCTTTAGTGGTAAGTTCTGCTTCTTCAGCGGTAAATTTTTGCTCTGTCGCACAACCGGATAATATTATTACCAAGCTAGAAAATGCTATTAAATAGATCTTTTTCATTTTAGCTACTCCTTACTAAAAAGTTTACTGTATTTTTGTTACTTTCGAAAAAGCCATGTATCTTTGAGTACTTCCCTTACGGGGTTGATAGAATCGAATAATATAATTCCATCCGTCAGTAATATGAAACGTGAAAAGATAAAACAAGGTTAAAACATTTTCACAAAGAAGACATTGAGATTTATCAGTATTCCTTCCCTGTCCAATCATAAAATGACATTGAGTAATATTTTCAGTCCATGAAAATACGAGCAAAAATGGCCCTCGTTTATTTTCATTGGCAGAGCATTTCAGGCCATATACGGCATTCAATAAAACCCGTTAATGATGGACAAGATGCTGAACGAATCAACATTCTTGCCTCACCAGATGAGCGACTACCAACCCATATGATAATACGCCCAAATTCGCTCAATATTCATTGGCAGCCATTCTTTGTAGTATTGCCAGTTTTTGTACTTAGGAAGTTTCACAGTTTTTCTTAGTGCATCAGGATTATGGATACCAGAATCCATTGCTTTTTTTACTGCCTCCATCAAGTCCTCCAGGTAGACACGTTGCTCTGCAACTATCGATGCAGAGTCTATTGCAGGTTGAGTTTCAGGACCGTGCCCTGAGATAACATAGTCAAAATCCATCTGTTCAATTTCTTTCAGTGATCTGATCCATTCATCTGGCCAGAAATCGGGCATGGTTCTGAAGGCGACTCTTCGCGGTGTAACGATATCGACAATAAACAGTATCTTCTCTTTTGGCAGTCGCATTACGACCAGACTTTCACCATGATTCGGGCCAAAGTATTTTAGTTCGAGTGTCCTGCCGCCTAACTGTACGGTGTATTCATCCTCAAATGTGATGTCAGGTAGAGGTGTAGCAGGACTGGGGTGATCAGATAGTTCCTTTAGCACATTTTTGTGAGCGATGAATGTCGCTCCCTGATCCTTAAACACCTTACCGCCAGAAATATGGTCATGATGATTGTGGCTGTAGATAACATACTTAATGGGCTTGTCAGTGATCTTGCGAATTTCACCGAGCAACTGATTAGCGACTTTCGGATTCATCGGGTCGGTAACGATAACCCCTTCATCGGTGACAAGGAAAATATTGCGGTAAACCCACCAGCGGAACACGTATAAACCGTCACCCATGTTTGTTGTACTAGTGCCAAACGGTTCTCCCCCCACCGGTTCCTCTGTCGGAAAGTTTGAGGCCGTTGTTATTGACGACAACAATAAGCCAACGACAAATGCCGATAGTAACAATAATCGTTTCATTTTTTATTCTCTAAGTTGATTAAATGTTCGACTTTGGTGATCACCCACCCGTAGTCATTTGCTTCAATACCTTGTCTTTCTTAATAAAATGGTGGTGCAATGCAGCACTTGCGTGACCAATCATTGCAATGACAAGATAACAGCACCAACTGATTTGTGCATATCCACAGCCTGACGTTTCTCAGACCCTTTGGGCAGGGCGGCAAGAGAGTTTCCCACTATAATTGAGAAGGTAAGCATCAGGAATAGCAGCCAGTAGAAGTTTTTTTCGACTCCCCCGTATGTATTAGCAGTATTTTTTGATCATGATGCTACCCTAAATAAGCTCTTTGTTTGTACTCGATGATTCAAGTGCAGTTTGTAGTTCTTATTACGCTACAAGCAAGTCTATATGATTGCAATTCAAAGATAAATACGGTAAAACGAAACTTATTGTTTCTAAATGTTAACTAATATGAATATTCTTCTTTATCTCGAGACATTTTCTGCTGTTGTTGAGAATGGCAGTTTTACAGCCGCAGCCGAAGCGCTCGGTATCTCTAGACCCGTGGTGAGTAAGCAGGTCTCTCTCCTCGAACGACATCTTGGGGTTCAGCTTCTTCACCGCACTACCCGGCGTCTACACCTCACTCATGCAGGGGAGATATTTGCGAGTTATTCACATCGGATCATGTTAGACGTACGAGAAGCGGAGCAATCAATCTTACCCTTGCAAAGTGAACCACAAGGCCGGTTACGAATTTTGTCCCCCGAGAGCCTTGCGATATCATTACTTCCTGAGGTACTACTGAGCTTTCAACAGAAATTTCCCAAGATTGAACTGGATATACATGTCTCCGGGCGGTTGGTGAATCTTGTAGAAGAGGGTATCGATGTAGCGCTTAGGGTTGGGAATCTAGAAGATTCGAGCTTGATCACGCGACTTCTTATGCCATGCGGTTTACATGCCTGCGCATCACCCGAATATCTAAAAAATCATGGTAAGCCCGAACATCCCAGTAATCTCGAAACACATAACTGCCTGATTTATTCACAGTTGCCTAATCCGGATAACTGGCTGTTCAGAGATGATCAGGGCGAAAACATCAGTATTAAAGTGAATGGCAACCTTCGTTCAAGTATGGGGAGTATACTGATGAACTCAGCGCAGAATGGTAAAGGTATATTCATAGGGCCGACATTTATGATAGCTAGTGCCTTAAAAGAAGGGGTTTTGGAAACCGTTCTGGACCAATACACGCCAATGACTACAGGGCTATATATTGTATACCCAAAAAGCAAACTCATTTCTGCAAAGGTACGCGCTTTTGTTGATTTCATTGCTGAATCATGGAGTAATAACCATAAGTTGGATTAACGAAGCGATATCCGACATTTTTTTGCTACTGCTATGACTGGCAAAAAGAAACCAAGCTGGCTGTCATGATTATTGATTTTTATCCAACATTTGACGAAGAGTATTTACTCTTGATCTATCTTAAATGAGAGAAAAGACCCTTCTAAAAAAGGTGGTTTTGATTCACCCTTTTGAAAGGAGAAGATAGCAGCCCTCTTAGAAGACTGCTTGTGTTATCCCATTATTTTAGCGTACTAAATTGAATACTTCATTGTCTCCTTTCTTCCTTTTCTTAGTATTTAACATACTTACGTATGTGCTGTTCATCAAGGCCAATCCTATCCACACAATATACTTTCATCCAAAAATGATTCCCCCGATATGGCTTTGGCTTTAAATGAGGAAACTAACGGAATATTTGAATAACTATTTTACCTTTTACTGTCCCTAACAATTTTGAGACTGACTCATTTGGTGGCATTGGTACCAACAGGTGAACATGATCTTCTTGAATATTTAATTCAACCATTTCACAACCCATTCGACCACAATAAACATCTATCGTTTTGTAAAGCTCTTCTGCTACAAGCCCCTTTAAAATGCGAAACCTGTATTTTATCACTCATACAATAGGGTATTTACAGCACCAAATAACATGCGATAATCTTTTAAATCTACTCATTATTCTTTCCTATTGTTTATGTTATGGGAATAACACTACAAGAGCCATCATTAGTAGACTGCTAACAGCGGCAAACGGCATAGCCATTTGCCCAAGCCACCGCCTTAGGCGGTGGATATACAGAACTAATTATAAACTTTCCAGACCATCGACACGCTGAAAACCTCGTGGCAATGCAACCCCTCTTTTAGCTCGATTAGCTGTATAAGCTTCAATATCGTTACCTTTAATCGTGAGATGTCTTTTCCCTGATAGCACTTTTAATGCTCCTCCCTCAGGAATGACAGCAACAGAAATAACAAAATCAGCTCCCGAATTAAAATCTTTTGCTGGTATTTGAATAAGTTTAACGCCCTTTCCTTTTGATAAAGCAGGTAATTCCAGAATGGGGAAAATCAATAACCTTCCTTGTTCAGTAACGACTGTAATTAAATCAGATTCATTGCCTATTAACGTGGGTAGCAAAGCTTTGGCACCCACAGGTAAAGTAATAACAGCTTTACCTGCTTTGTTTTTACTTTGCAGATCTTTTAATTGCACTCTAAAACCATACCCAGCACTGCTCACCATAACGAACCAATCTTCTGCTTGTGCTGAAAACAAATAAGTAAACAAGGAATTAGTCGGTGGCTTTAACCGTCCTGTTAATGGCTCTCCCTGACTTCGCGCAGAAGGTAAATCATGTGTTGCTACAGTATAAACTCGCCCTACAGAATCTAGAACATATACAGCTTGAGTTGACCGACCTTTAGCTGAATCCAAGTATTTATCGCCTGAGCGATAATTTAAACTATGTACGTCAATATCATGTCCTTTTGCCGCTCTAATCCAACCTTTTTGCGATAGAACTATTGTTAAAGGCTCATTAGTAATTAAAGCGGTAGTATCTAAAACTTGTGATGCTTTTCTTGATACGATTAGAGATCGCCTATCATCCCCATATTTCTCTGCATCTCTCTCTAACTCAGTTTTAATTAAGCGATTTAGTAATTTTTTAGAACCTAAAGTTTTTTCCAGTGCTTGCCTTTCTTTTTCAAGCTCATCTTGTTCTCCCCGAATTTTCATTTCTTCGAGTTTGGCAAGATGTCTTAGTTTTAACTCTAATACCGCTTCAGCTTGTATATCGCTAATACCAAAACGTTCCATCAAGACAGGCTTTGGTTTGTCATACTCCCTAATAATCGCAATCACTTCATCAATATTAAGATAAGCAATTAATAAAGCATCTAAGATATGAATTCTGGCTAAAACTTTGTCCAATCTATATTGCAAGCGCCTACGCACAGTTTCAGTTCTAAATTGCAGCCATTCAACCAAAATATCACGTAGATTTTTTACCACTGGCTTACCATTTAAGCCAATCATATTCATATTAACGCGATAATTTTTTTCTAAATCCGTCGTCGCAAATAAATGTGACATCACAGATTCAATATCACCCCTTTTTGATTTAGGAACAATAACCAGTCTTGTTGGATTTTCATGGTCCGACTCATCTCTTAAATCTTCTACCATTGGCAGCTTTTTAGCGACCATCTGCGCAGCAATTTGTTCAAGTAATTTTGACCCTGATACCTGGTGTGGCAATGCGGTAAGAACAACATGATGATCTTCCATCTCATATTGTGCTCGCATTTTTATAGATCCATGCCCCGTGGTATATATTTTATTAATATCTTCTGCTGAACTAATTATTTCTGCATGTGTAGGATAATCAGGGCCTTTGACATAAGTCATTAAGGCTTCAATCGTTGTATCTGGCTCATCAATAAGCTGAATACATGCACTTACAACTTCACGTAAATTGTGAGGAGGAATATCTGTTGCCATCCCTACAGCAATCCCCATCGTTCCATTCAGTAATACATTCGGTAGTCGTGCAGGCAAAAGCACAGGTTCTTTTAATGTACCATCAAAATTATCGGACCAATCAACAGTCCCTTGCCCCAACTCACTTAATAAAGTTTGCGCGTAAGCTGTTAATCGTGACTCTGTATAACGCATTGCAGCAAATGACTTAGGATCATCAGGTGATCCCCAGTTACCTTGTCCATCTACAAGAGGATAACGATAAGAAAAGTTCTGAGCCATAAGAACCATGGCCTCATAACAAGCCGAATCCCCATGCGGGTGATATTTACCCAATACATCTCCGACCGTTCTTGCTGATTTTTTATACTTGGCTAATGCATTTAATCCCAATTCAGACATTGCGTAGACTATGCGTCTTTGCACTGGTTTTAAACCATCACCAATATGTGGCAATGCTCTATCTAAAATAACGTACATTGAATAATCCAAGTACGCTTTTTCAGTAAAATCCTTTAAGGGTAACTGTTCGAAATTTTCCTGTATTCCCATGTATTTACAATATCTATTATGTTTATAAAAACTTTAAAGTGAGTCTCTGTAATCTTGTATTAGGATCTTTTATTCTTCATCATCAAGTAAAAGCAATTCATCTTCTTCAGACTCAACACCATCAGTCACTAAAAACTGTCTATTTGAAATATATGAATCCCTATAAAATTCATATTTACCAAAAGCCGCCGCCTCATCAGCCATTGCTTCTGCATCCATTAACTCAGCTCTTGTATCAACTGAATGCACAAGATAAGTGCTCGCCGAAATGTAAAAAGTAGTTCCTGGTATATAAAGAGCAAAATATGATGTGGGATCCATAGCAGCATCACCAATCAAGCCAGCCACACCTCTTGGCGAACTAGGCCCTAAAAAAGGTAAAACCATATAAGGCCCTGTTGGAATCCCCCAATAACCTAAAGTCTGCCCAAAGTCTTCATTATGCTTTTCCAAGTCAACCATGGTTGCCACATCAATTAAACCACCAAGCCCAGCGGTTGTATTGACAAGAAAACGTGAGAAATCTAAGCCTGATTGAGCAAATTTCCCTTGTAATGCGTCATTAATAAACACACCGATATCATCAATATTACTAAAAACATTGGTGACAGCCACATCGACAAAATCAGGTACCAACCAGAGATAAAATTGTGCCCCAGGTTTTACAACAACTTCATCAATTGATTCATTCAGGGAATGCATTTTTCTATTCCAATTTTCCCAAGGGTCTCTTTCATCAACGACAGCAATTGTATTAGTTGTTGCACAACCACTTAACATGGCAAAGATAACCACCAACGTTATTATTTTAATTTTTTTATTTAACATACACTCTTAAATCTCAAGGCCAAATACTTAATTTTGATAACATTACCATAACAAGGTAATTATTTAATTTCTTAAAATGCAAATATAGAGACAGAAAAAACGCCTGAATCTAATTCTAATGGTAGGATGATATTAAATTTACGCTCACAAACATAGTACAAACTTTATTTTTTAATAAAAATCATATAAATGGATATAAACCCAACCCCATTAGGTAAACGCTTTAGAGGCTATCTTCCCGTTATTGTTGATATTGAAACAGCTGGTTTTAATGCAAAAAAAAACCCCTTACTTGAAATAGCCGCTGTTATTGTTGAACCTGATGAACAAGGTTTATTACACACAACAGAATCTCACTCTTGTAATGTAGTACCCTTTGATGGTTCTGAGTTAGATGAATCCGCTTTAAAATTCACAGGTATTGATCCATTCCATCCTTTTCGCATGGCCATTGATGAAAAAGAGGCGTTAAATAAATTATTTAAACCTATCAAGGCTGCCGTCAAACGGAATGACTGCACAAGAGCCATTCTTGTTGGTCACAACCCTGCCTTTGATATTAATTTTCTAAATGCAGCCATTGAAAGAACAAAACATAAACGCAGTCCTTTTCACCCATTTAGTAGCTTCGATACAGCAACATTGGGTGGCTTAGTTTATGGTCAAACCGTCTTAGCTAAAATAGCTAAGGCAGCTAATCTGGAATGGGATAGCGAAAAGGCACACTCTGCACTTTACGATGCAGAACAAACTGCAAAATTATTTTGCATGATTGTTAATCGCTGGAAAGAACTGGAAGAAAAGTAGACTAAAGCGTTATAGGTAAATAAGGTTAAAAGAGCACATAAAGCAACTCTTTTAACCAATATTTTTTTGTTTTTAGGCTGCTTCCAACATAGTTTTTAGCTCACCCTTACTATGAAGATCCATAATAATGTCGCAGCCACCAACTAGCTCACCTTTTACATATAGCTGTGGGTAAGTTGGCCAGTTTGAGTACTCTTTAAGTGCTTCTCTCACTTCAAGTTCTTCAAAAACATTAATGTACATAAATTGTACACCGCAGTCCTTTATCGCTTGAACAGTCTGAGCTGAAAAGCCACATTGAGGAAAATCAGGCGAGCCTTTCATATACAAAACAATGGCATGACTATTTAGCTGATCTTTAATTCTTTCTACTACATCCATTAACTATTACTCAATAATATTAAAAACCCAGTGATTTTATCAAGTTTTACCTCTGATAAAAACCTTTAAAAAGATATTTTTAATAAAACGCACTTGCCAGTTTTTCCTTAGCGGATATAATGGAATGTTTTTCGTAGAAAAATATTTTAGCTTTGCTATTGAGCTCTTCTATGAATGTAAACGCCAGTATCAATTAATTTAATGACTAGTCATATTATGCCAACTTATGGTCGATTAGCTGTCACCTTTGAACGAGGTGAAGGCGTCTGGCTGTGGGATCAATCAAATAAACGCTATCTTGATGCATTATCAGGCATTGCTGTCTGTAATCTTGGACATGCTCATCCTGCAATCCATCAAGCTATTTCTGCGCAAAGTGAAAAATTATTACATACCTCCAATTTATATGGCATTGCTTCTCAAGAAGCTTTGGCCGATAAATTAATTGCTAAAAGTGGTATGGATAATGTTTTTTTCTGTAATTCTGGGGCTGAAGCCAATGAAGCAGCCATAAAAATTGCTCGCTTATACGGCCATCAACAAGGCAAAAATAAACCTTGTATCATCGTTATGGAAAAAAGTTTTCATGGCCGTACTCTAGCCACACTAAGCGCGACAGGAAACCCAAAAGTTCAAGAAGGCTTTTCACCTTTAGTCGAGGGGTTTATCCATGTACCGTATAATGATATTAATGCTATAAAATCTGCTATTGCTCATAATAGCAATGTTGTAGCGATACTAGTTGAACCTGTACAAGGTGAGGGTGGCGTCAATATCCCTACCCCTGATTACCTTAATCAAATTCGCAACTTATGCGATCAACACCAGCTATTAATGATGCTGGATGAAATTCAGACAGGGGTTGGCCGTACAGGAAAATTCCTAGCCTATCAGCACAATTCAATCATTCCTGATGTTTGCACTGTTGCGAAAGCGTTAGGGAATGGTGTTCCTATCGGAGCATGTCTTGCCCAAGGCACTGCTGCATCAATATTAACAGCAGGCAAACATGGCTCGACTTTTGGAGGCAATCCCCTGGCTTGTAGTGCCGCTCTTGCCGTATTAGAAACGCTTGATAAAGATAATATTATTGACCAAGTTGAGCAAAAAGGCTCTCAAATAAAACAAAGTTTTATTAAAAAACTACAAAACAACCTTTTTGTTTCTAATATAAGAAACAAGGGATTAATGATTGGTATTGACCTTGATTTTCCGTGTGCAGAACTTGTTCAAATAGCACAAGAAAATAATTTACTAATCAACGTGACTGCGGAAAAAACAATTCGTTTATTACCGCCTTTAATTATCAATTCTGAACAAATTGAATTGCTGACAGAATCTTTGTCACAACTCATTGAAGAATTCACAACACGCTGTAAAAAATAATGCAACCCAGACATTTTATTAGCTTACTCGATTTATCTAGTGATGAATTTCGCACTTTAATTAGTAGAGCAACAGACCTAAAAAACAATAGAGACCCAGACTTTCAACCCCTAAAAGGCAAAGTATTGGCGATGATTTTTGAAAAGTCATCCACTCGCACTCGAATTTCTTTTGAAACGGGTATGACTCACTTTGGCGGTAGCGCTTTATTTTTATCACCAAGGGATACTCAGCTCGGCCGAGGTGAGCCTATAGCAGATAGCTCAAAAGTAATCTCTAGCATGGTTGATGGCATTATGTTGCGTACTTTCTCTCATGAAACCGTGACAACTTTTGCAAAGTATTCCAGCGTCCCTGTTATTAATGGTTTAACGGAATTACTACATCCCTGTCAGTTACTTGCAGACATGCAGGCTTATTTTGAGCATCGAGGCGACATTTCGGGAAAAACAGTCACTTGGGTGGGCGATGGTAATAACATGTGTCACTCTTATATTAATGCTGCTTGTGTTCTAGATTTTAAGCTTAATATTGCTTGTCCAACAGGCTATGAGCCTAATAAAGAGATCATGAATGCTGCAGGCAACCGCGTCACCTTATTTAACAATGTTAAACAAGCCTCTAAACATTCAGATTTAATTGTTACTGATGTATGGGCGAGTATGGGTCAAGAAGAAGAACAGAAAAAACGTGAAATTGCCTTTAAAGCATTTCAAGTCAACACAACATCAATGAGTGCTGCAAATAGTGATGCCTTATTTTTACACTGCCTACCCGCTCACCGTGGTGAAGAAGTAACTGCAGATGTGATTGATGGCTCTCAAAGTGTTGTTTTTGATGCTGCAGAAAACCGTTTACACGCACAAAAGGCGTTATTAGAACTATTACTTGCTCACTAAAGCAAAGGATTTTGGTTTACCCCTTATGGAAAGACTATTCGTGAAAAATATATTAATTAGCTTATTGACTCTCTTATGCATCAGTACTTCAGTTAATGCAAAAACGGTCTATGTGACAGATAGCATGAAATACACTTTAAGAAGCAGTGAAAGTAATCGCAGCAAAATTCTTAAAATGGTGCCTAGTGGCACGGCATTAACCGTTATTAGCGAAAGCTCCACAACGCATTACAGTAAAGTTCGTACCCATAGTGGTGTTGAAGGCTATATTTTAACCAGGCACACACTCCATAACCCTATTAGTCGCTGGTACTTAAAGAAAGCCAAGGTAAAGTTAGAAACTTTGCAGCAAGAATTTGAATTAACAAAACAAGAACTTGTTCAATTAAAAGGTAATAATGATGAAACCTTGGGTTCTAATCAATCTCTATCTAAAGAGCGAGATCAACTGAGTAAAGAACTAAACGATCTACGCATTACAGCTGCAAATGCCGTTCAACTCAAACATGATAGAGATCAATCTAGAAAAAAAATCATCTCCTTGAGTAATGAATTAAAAGAAGTCTCGCATGAAAACCAAATGCTGAAAGATAGTGCTAATCAGGACTGGTTTTTATATGGCGGTATATTATCTCTATTTGGCGTCATACTAGGCTTTATTCTGCCAAAATTAAGCTGGCGTCGTAAAACAACTAACTGGGATACCTTTTAAAAAAAGGCAAAAGACACAAGGCTAAAAGAGCACATTTACGCCCCACTTATTCACAAATATATTTAGGAAATAATTTCATGGCAAATTCAGGTGATAAAAGCACCCGTACATTTTCATCTTTAGTTGTTGATGGTATGGAGCGTGCGCCTAGTCGTGCAATGCTGCATGCTGTAGGCTTTAAAAATGAAGATTTTAAGAAACCTCAAATTGGTATTGCATCAACATGGAGCATGGTTACCCCATGTAATATGCATATCAATAACTTAGCTGACGATGCAGCCAAAGGTGTTGATAATGCAAATGGTAAAGCGGTAGTTTTTAATACAATTACCATTTCTGATGGAATATCAATGGGTACTGAGGGTATGAAATACTCTTTGGTATCACGTGAAGTTATTGCCGACTCAATTGAAACAGTTGTGGGCTGTCAAGGTTTTGATGGTGTTGTTGCTATTGGGGGTTGTGATAAAAACATGCCAGGTTGCATGATTGCATTATCACGCTTAAATCGCCCTGCTATCTTTGTTTATGGTGGAACAATTTTACCTGGTTGCCATAAAGAGAAAAAGCTTGATGTGGTTTCTGTTTTTGAAGCCGTTGGCGCTAGAGCAAATAATAAAATTGATGATGCTGAATTAGAAGCAATAGAACAAAAAGCAATTCCTGGTGCGGGTTCTTGTGGCGGTATGTACACTGCTAACACGATGGCATCAGCAATTGAAGCATTAGGTATGAGCCTACCTAACAGCTCTGCTCAAGCAGCTGTTTCTGAAGACAAGCGTATTGATTGTGAACGTGCAGGTGCAGCAGTTCTTGAATTATTAAAGAATGACACCAAACCTAGCGATATTATGACAAAAGAGGCATTTGAAAATGCCATCACTATCATAATTGCTTTAGGCGGCTCGACTAATGCCGTGCTACATATGATCGCAATGGCTAATGCAGCTAAAGTAGATATTACGCTTGATGACTTTACTCGCATTGGAGCCAATGTTCCAATGCTAGCAGATTTAAAACCAAGTGGCCGTTATCAAATGGCTGAGCTAATTGAAATTGGTGGCATTCAACCATTAATGAAAATTTTGCTAGATGAAGGACTATTACACGGTAATTGCTTAACAGTCACAGGTAAAACATTAGCAGAGAATTTAGCTGACGTTAAACCTTACCCTGGTGGTCAGGATATGATCAGACCACTGAATAACCCTATCAAAAAAGATAGTCACTTAGCTATTTTATATGGCAACCTTGCAACAGAAGGTTCAGTTGCAAAAATTACAGGTAAAGAAGGCTTAGTATTCTCTGGTTCCGCAAAAGTATTTGAAGCTGAAGAAGAAGCATTACAAAGCATCCTTAATGGTGAGATTGTAAAAGGTGATGTGATTGTTATTCGTTACGAAGGACCTAAAGGTGGCCCAGGCATGAGAGAAATGCTTTCACCAACCTCTGCTGTTATGGGCAAAGGCTTAGGACAAGATGTTGCTCTAATTACTGATGGACGTTTTTCTGGTGGTACACACGGCTTTGTTGTTGGACATATTACACCTGAAGCTCATGTTGGCGGTGCTTTAGCCATTGTGGAAAATGGTGATAAAATCACTATTGATGCAGAAACTAAAGAATTAACATTACATTTAGATGATTCAGTTATTGCTCAGCGTCTAGAAAAATGGCAACAACCCGCACCAAAATATACACGAGGCGTATTAGCTAAATATGCCAAATTAGTTAACTCTGCCTCTCAGGGTGCAGTAACAGATAACTAAACCAAGAAGCATGCATTGCCCCTCAAAACTTGATGGGCAATGTTTTCCTAATTTAGATTTAAACTTCTAAGCGACTATGCCAATTACACCCACTCACTTTGTAAACTGGTTTAGAGACTCCGCCCCCTATATCCATGCTCATCGCAATAAAACCTTTGTCATTTTTTTTAGTGGCGAAACAGTTATGGATAGATGCGATGATCTTATTCATGATTTATCTCTCCTTAAAAGCCTAGGTATTCGCTTAGTATTAGTTCACGGCATTCGCCCTCAAATTGATCAGCGTCTGAAACAGCATAATATTTGCTCCAGTTTTCACAAAAACTTACGAATTACAGATGATCTAGCTCTTCAATGCGTAAAAGAAGCTGCGGGATTGGTTAGGGTGGAAATTGAAGCTCTACTCTCTATGGGTCTTGCAAATTCCCCCATGGCAGGTGCCAAAATTAAAGTGGCCTCAGGCAATTTCATTACAGCAAAACCTCTTGGTATTATTGATGGCATTGATTACCAACATACAGGTCAAGTCCGCCGTATAGAACATTCAGCCATTCACCAGCAACTGGATCAAGATAACGTAGTATTAATATCACCCATTGGTTATTCACCTAGCGGTGAAATATTCAACTTAGCTGCAGAACAAGTAGCTACTGAAGTTGCTATTTCCTTAAAAGCTGAAAAATTAATCTTACTCACTGAAAATAGTTACACAAAAGATCAGCAATTAATTCAGCAAATGACCACTGAGGAAGCAAAATCCTTACTGCAACAAGATATTAGCAGCACATTATTTCATTCATTAAATGCAGCTATACAAAGCTGTCAACACGGTGTAAATCGTGTTCATTTAATTAATCGAAAAATAGACGGCGCTTTATTATTAGAGCTTTTTACCCGTGATGGAACAGGAACACTTATCAGCGCTACACCTTTTGAATCTACTCGTCCTGCAAACTTAAATGATATTGCAGGAATATTAGAACTCATAAAACCACTTGAGCGACAAGGCATACTGGTTAAACGTTCAAGAGAAAAGCTGGAAATGCAGATAAACGACTATATTGTCATTGAACGCGATGGACTTATTATTGGATGTACCGCTTATCATCTGATGCAAGAAACAGGGGCAGCAGAAATAGCCTGTCTTGCAATTCATCCAGAGTATCAAAAATCTGCAAGGGGTAACAACCTTTTAGATCATTTAGTTAAAAAAGCCAAGAAACAACAGCTTAGTATGCTATTTGTATTATCCACCCAAACGATGCATTGGTTTATTGAACGTGGTTTTAAAGAAACGGAAATACAAGCATTACCTGAACAACGCCAAGAGTTTTATAACTACAAAAGAAATGCCAAAGTTCTGTGTAAAAAAATATGACAACCGAAACCCCTATCACTGTTATACAAATTTCTGATTTACATATTCTTGCTGAAAAAGGCAAAACCATGTCAGGGGTAGATACCGACAAAACATTCAAGCAATCACTTGCACATATCCATAACAATTATAAAAAAATTGATCTACTCCTTGCAACGGGAGACCTAGCGGAAGACCCTAAGCAATCAACTTATCAAAGGATTTATCAGGCATTTAAGCTATATAAAACTCGCACACTCTGTTTACCAGGTAATCATGATGATCTAGAGTTAATGCAAAAAAATATTGCAGATGAACAAGTTAATTGTGATAAGCACATTGAATTTAAGTACTGGCAAGTAATTAACCTAAATAGCAAAAAAAAAGGCTCAACCGGCGGCCAGCTAGGTGATTTAGAGCTTACTTTTTTAAATGACACCTTAAAAAAACACCCCAATTTACACACTTTAATTACCGTACATCACCACCCAATCCCTACAGGCAGCCAATGGATGGATACAATGATGATTGAAGACACTTTAGAATTGTTTTCAATCGTTAAGAAACATCCTCAGGTTAAAGCTATCAGTTGCGGCCATATTCACCAAGAGCTGGAAGCTATAAAAGACAATACATTAATATTAGGCGTTCCTTCCTGCTGCTTTCAGTTTAAGCCCTACAGCACAAATTATGCATTAGATGATAATAAACCAGGCTACAGAAGTTTCTCACTCCACCCTGATGGATCAATGGAATCTAAAGTCATTAGACTGTTAGGTTGAAACCAGTCAAACTAGAATTTAATTCTACCTATTAGAATATCTTTAAACATAACCCAGTCACCCAACAAGCTATAAGCTGGGTATGTAAAAGTAGCCGGTTTATTTTTTTCAAAGAAAAAATGTCCAACCCAAGCAAAACCATAGCCAGTTAAAGGCAGAAGATATAGCAAAGACAATTTACCAGAAATAGCGATATAAAAGATCAACAGAATGACAAAAATAGAACCCATAAAATGTAAACGGCGACACACTGTATTCTGGTGTTGGCTTAGGTAAAATGGATAAAATTCAGAGAAATTATTATATTTTTTAATCATCCTAGCTTTCAATCAACACAACAGCCTGTACAGCAATCCCTTCTTTACGCCCTTCAAAGCCCAATTTCTCAGTTGTAGTTGCTTTAACATTAATAAAATCAATATCAACTAATAAGTCTTCTGCAATATTGCTACACATAGCCACGATATGCGGTGCCATTTTTGGTGCTTGAGCAATAATGGTAATATCTGCATTAACTAATTTATAGCCTTTTTCTTGCACAATACCATAAACATGGCGCAATAAAACGCGGCTATCAGCCCCTTTAAATTCAGGATCAGTATCAGGAAAATGTTTACCAATATCACCTAGAGCTGCGGCACCTAACAATGCATCTGCTAATGCATGTAAAACTACATCACCGTCTGAATGTGCCTCTAAACCTTTGTCATACTCAATGGTTACACCACCTAAAATAACATCACCTTCATCAATAAAACGATGTACATCGTACCCTTGGCCTATTCTAATCATTGCTGATGCTCCATATAAAATTGTGCGAGTGCTAAATCTTCAGGACGAGTAATTTTTATATTATCCGGCCGACCTTCTACTATTTTGGGTTGTAATCCTTGCATTTCTAATGCACTAGCTTCATCTGTAACTGCTGGATTACCTTCTGCTTGTTCTAATGCTGATTTCAACATACCATAGCGAAACATTTGTGGGGTTAATGCCCGCCACACGCGACTTCGATCTATCGTTTCAGTGATATTAATACCCTCAACATTTTTCAATGTATCGTGTGATGATAAAGCTAAAATACCACCTACCTCATCCTCATTTAATGATTCAATGAGGAAGTGAATATCTGTACTGGTTAAACAAGGTCTTGCTGCATCATGGACTAACACCCAGTCCTCATCAGAAGCCTGTTCTCTTAATGATTTTAACGCAGATAAAACCGAATCAGCCCTTTCTTTACCACCAGCTGCTGTAATTACTTTCTGATGCTTAGAGCATTCAAGTTCTGGCCAATAAGGATCTTCTTTAGAGATAGCAACTGAAATTGCAGAAAAAACATCAGCTTGTAATAATCGATTGAGGGTTTGCTCTAATACTGTTTTACCAGCTAATGGGAGATATTGCTTAGGTCTGTCTGCTTGCATACGTTTACCAACGCCAGCGGCAGGAACAACAGCCCATATTTTTGCGGAGTCTGTCATATAGATTTTATTGAATTTATTTTGTAGCTTCGATATAAAGCTAAGAAATGGATTTTACTCTATTACCTGAAAAAAGGTTTCATTTTCCTTAATCATCCCTAATTCATAACGGGCTCTTTCTTCTATAGCCTCTTCGCCTTTTCGTAAATCTAACACTTCTGCATAAAGTGCATCATTACGTTCCTTTTTTTCCTGGGCTTCTTTCGTCAGAATATCTAATTGCTTCTGATACTCTTTAACTTCTTGCCTACCACCATCACCCAGCCACAATCTATATTGTAACTGGGCAATAAGTAGACATAATACGGCTATAAGAATGACAACAAAATCAATACGACGCTCTTTTCCGACTTTCGTCTGGCGCCTATCAATATTTGCTTTCCTTCTATCGCCTATCATTCACTTTATAGCATTTTGAATGCGCTACGACCTGCGTAAGTTGCTGCATCACCTAACTCGTCTTCAATCTTCATTAGACGGTTATATTTAGCTATACGGTCAGAACGGCTTAAAGAACCTGTTTTTATTTGACCAGTACCTGTTGCAACTACTAAATCAGCAATAGTTGTATCTTCTGTTTCACCTGAACGATGAGAAACAACCGCACTGTAACCTGCTCCAGATGCTTTATCAATCGCTTCTAAAGTTTCAGTTAAAGTACCGATTTGGTTTACTTTGATAAGAATTGAGTTAGCAATACCTTTATCAATTCCTTCTTGAAGAATAGCAGGGTTAGTTACGAATAAATCATCACCAACCAATTGGATTTTACCTGCTAGTTTTTCAGTTTGAACTTTCCAACCGTCCCAATCATTTTCGTCTAAACCATCTTCAATAGAGATAATTGGATATTTTTCTACCCAGTCTACGAAAAAGTCAGTCATTTCTTCAGAACTTAAGCTTTTGCCTTCTGCAGCCAATACATATTTGCCATCTTTATAGTATTCAGAAGCTGCAGCATCCATACCTAAATAGATATCTTCGCCAGCTTTGTAGCCAGCTAATTCAATCGCTTCTAAAATAACTTCAATCGCTTCTTCATTTGAAGAAAGGTTTGGAGCAAAGCCGCCTTCATCACCAACCGTAGTTGCTAGACCCTTAGCTTTTAATACTTTAGCAAGGTTATGGAAAACTTCAGCACCGTAACGAATCGCTTCACGGAAAGTTGGCGCACCTACAGGTAAAATCATGAACTCTTGTAGATCAACACTGTTATCAGCGTGTGACCCACCATTGATGATGTTCATCATAGGTACTGGTAATACAAATTTACCGCTAGTGTTTAAATAACGGTATAAAGGAATGCCACCTTCTTTAGCTGCTGCATGTGCTGCTGCCATAGAAACACCCAAGATAGCGTTAGCACCCAAAGTCGCTTTGTTGTGCGTACCATCTAAATCGATCATTTTTTGATCAAGTGTTTTTTGATCCGCAGCATCCATACCGATGACTGCATCACGAATAGTTGAGTTTACGTTAGCAACTGCTTTTAAAACACCTTTACCTAAGTAACGCGCTTTATCACCATCACGTAATTCAATTGCTTCGCGCTCACCTGTTGATGCACCTGATGGTACCATTGCGCTACCTACAACACCTGATGCTAAAGTAATTTCTACTTCAACGGTCGGATTTCCACGTGAATCTAATACTTCACTTGCTTTAACATCTACTATTTCAGCCATGTTTTCCTCTATAAAGTTGTTTCAATTAAGCTGTTTGCTTTAACAGCTTGGTCGATGGTTATTAATGTTTCTAATAATTCTTTCATTCTATGTAATGGCCATGAATTAGGTCCATCACTTAATGCTTCTTCTGGTTTTGGATGTGTTTCCATAAACAACCCTGCAACACCAGCGGCTACTGCAGCTCTTGCTAATACGGGTACATGTTCACGTTGACCACCTGAAACAGTTCCCTGTCCACCTGGCAACTGAACAGAATGGGTTGCATCAAATACTACAGGGCAATCTGTTTTACGCATTTCTGCAAGAGATCGCATATCTGATACTAAATTGTTATAGCCAAAAGACGCGCCACGTTCACAAACCATGATGTGTTCATTGCCTGTTGCTTTAGCTTTAGCCGCGACATGAACCATATCCCAAGGAGCTAAAAACTGACCTTTTTTGATATTAACTGGGATACCTTGTTTTGCAACATTCTGGATAAAGTTAGTTTGTCTTGATAAAAATGCAGGTGTTTGCATAATATCAACCACTGAAGCCACTTCAGCTAAAGGTGTATCTTCATGCACATCAGTTAAAACTGGTACGCCAATTTGATCTTTTACTTTTTGTAGTATTTCTAAACCTTTTTCTAAACCTGGGCCACGAAAACTATCATGCGATGATCGATTAGCTTTATCAAAAGATGATTTATAAACAAAAGGAATACCTAATGCATCCGTTAATTCTTTTAGATAACCTGCAGTATCTATTGCCATTTGTTCACTTTCGATAACGCAAGTGCCTGCAATCAAAAATAAAGGTTTATCTAAACCTGCTTCAAAACCACATAATTTCATTATTGTTCGCCTTTTTTATGCTTAGCTGCTGCTTCAACAAATCCTGAAAATAAAGGATGGCCTCTACGAGGTGTTGAAGTAAATTCTGGATGGAACTGACAAGCTAAAAACCAAGGGTGATCAGCTAACTCAATAAACTCAACTAATCGGCCATCCATTGATTTTCCGGAGAAAATAAGCCCAGCTTTCTCTAGTTGTTCAAGATATTTATTATTAAATTCGTAACGATGACGATGACGCTCAGTAATAACATCTTTTTGATAAGACTGATATGCCAGTGTTTCTGGTTGTAAACGACATTTTTGAGCACCTAAACGCATCGTGCCGCCTAAATCTGAATTTTCATCACGCGTTTCAATTTGACCCGCTTCATCCATCCATTCTGTAATTAAACCAATCACAGGATGAGGAGAATTAGGTAAAAACTCTGTACTGTGCGCGCCTTCTAGTCCAGCTACATTTCTAGCAAATTCAATAACTGCTGATTGCATTCCTAAGCAAATACCCAAATAAGGAATATTGTGTTCACGGGCATAACGTACAGTAGCTATTTTGCCTTCAATGCCTCGTTCACCAAAACCGCCTGGGACAAGAATAGCATCAATATTTTCTAATACTTTAGTGCCTTCATCTTCAATCAGCTCAGAATCAATGTATTTAATTTTGATTTTATTACGTGTTTTTAAACCCGCATGTATTAACGCTTCATCTAATGATTTGTAGGCATCAGAATGGTCGACATATTTACCCACCATGGCAATAGTGACTTCTTCTTTAGGGTGTGTAATCGCTTCGACAACTTCTTGCCATTCAGATAAATCTGCAGCGGGCACATCAAGACGTAGTTGATCGACAACAATATCATCCAGACCTTGTTCATTGAGTAAAATGGGGATTCGATAAATAGTGTCGGCATCAATTGCAGAAATAACCGCTTTTTCAGCTACATTAGTGAATAATGCAATTTTACGACGCTCACTCGCAGGAATAGGTTTCTCAGAACGACAAATTAAAATATCAGGTTGAATACCGATAGTTCTTAACTCTTTAACCGAATGTTGTGTAGGTTTGGTTTTTAATTCACCAGCAGACTTAATAAAAGGAACTAATGTCAGATGAAGAAAAAGAGCCTTATCTCTGCCTTCTTCAATCCCTATTTGTCTAATGGCTTCTAAAAAAGGTAAGGATTCTATATCACCTACTGTGCCGCCCACTTCAATTAAGGCAACATCTGTTCCTTCTGCACTAGCATAAACACGTCGCTTAATTTCATCTGTAATGTGTGGAATAACCTGTACTGTAGCGCCTAGATATTCGCCTTTACGCTCTTTGCGTAAAACATTTTCATAAACCTGACCCGAGGTAAAATTATTCTTTTTACCCATGGTTGTTTTAAGGAAACGCTCATAATGACCTAAATCTAAATCTGTTTCTGCGCCATCTTCAGTAACAAACACTTCACCATGCTGAAAAGGACTCATGGTACCTGGATCTAAGTTGATATAAGGATCAAGCTTAGTCATGGTTACTTTAAGGCCACGTTCTTCTAAAATAGCCGCCAAAGAAGATGCTGCAATCCCCTTTCCTAACGAAGAAACAACACCGCCCGTAATAAATATGAATTTAGTCATATATATGAAATTATCCCTTCACAAAAGTCAGTTGAATAAGTAAATCTTAACCCACTATTCTATCATTACTTAATATTAATTTTCTGATTATTATTACTTTTTCAATTGGATGAATAATATACGATTTAGTGCTCAAAAGCTCCACTTATAACACTATTTTTTTCAATAAAAAGTTGTTTATCCGAAGTGTTATTAATGACTACCTTACCAATCAACTTTACATTCGCAGCAAATTTAACATCGCCAGAAATAGTTAATTGCTCGCAGTCAATTAAATCAGGTACTCCCTCTGGAAACCTAATTAAAAGGTCATCTGTTTTTTTATAAAATTTAGTATCCAATTTAACAACGATATAACCCACTTTCCGATCGGGGTTGATTGCTACCAAACTCTGATCATCCAAAATAAAAGCATTCGACCAAAGCCCCAGCAATTCATTCGTTGTTTTTATTGGGACAAACCGAGATTTGGGGATTCGCAATGCGATTGAATCTTTGAAATTGACAATAACTGATCCCATTGCTGTTTCCAATTGTATTACATCGGGACTAGTCGAATCGCGCGGGTCAATTGTTTTTTTATTTTGAATTAAAGGCAAATCAACAATACCTTTATTTTCATCTAATAATTGCTTAAGTCTATCTAAGCGAATCCAAAGATTATTCGTATTAAAATATTTATATTTTAATATATCCTGAAAGCTATCAACATCCTCTACATGACACTGCGCAGATTCTCTAAGTAATAACCCACCATCAATTGATTGCGCCAAATGCCCACCCTTCCTATCCGCCGCTGTTCTATCAGCTACTTCCATCATAAATGAAGCATCTTGCTCAGCAAAATAGCCTAAAACAGATAAATCCATATTTGCACCTAAATTATCTGAATTGGAAATAAAGGCATACTTAATATTTTGTTTTAAAAGCTGATCCAATACACCCGATGTTTGAAGTGCTGTATAAATATCACCATGCCCTGGCGGACACCATGCTTTAGCTGGGTCTCTAGGCCATTCAGCCATTTTCTTATTATCAGCAAATATCTTTGGAACTTTATTTTGAATAAAAGTAAGAGGAATGCCCTTTTGCCCTTGCTTCAATTCAGGAAATTGATCTAACAAGGCACAAGTATCAGCCTCTGTACTAAATGAATTCATAAAAACTAAGGGTAAATCACTGTTAAAGTTTTCTCGTTGTAAAATAACTTGTTTGACAATAATATCTAAAAAACTCAAGCCCTCTTTTGCTTCTAACAATGACTTAGCCTTTTCCAAGCCCATACCTGTGCCCAAACCCCCATTCAACTTAATCATCACCGATTGATTTAAAACACTTTCACCTTTCTCACTAAAATTGGGTAAAGATTCAAGATCAGCAACTTGAGAAACTGGCTTCACTTCTGATTCCCTAATGACACTCTCATCACCGTCAATCATTTTTTGGTATTGAGACAAAAATACATCAACACAAAGTTGAGGTAGCTTTTCACCAAGCATTTGCTGAGTAATTATATTTTTAATATCAGTGTTCACTTTTCTTATTCCCTATTACTTCCGTCCACCAAATAATGAGCCCATAATGCCACGAATAATCTGTCGTCCAATCTGACTCCCAATACTTCTTGCCGCGCTTTTTAACATAGCCTCACCTGCAGTTTGTCTAGACCTTCCTCGTGAGCGACCTTTAGTTTTTACAACTTGATTGCTTTCAAGCTCAGATTTTTCAACTCTTGCTTTTAAAATTTCATACGCTGATTCCCTATCAATATCATTCTCATATTTGTCTTTATAGGGTGATCGCTCAATAATCTCTGTACGCTCTTCAGATGTTACTGGTCCCATTTGTGATTGAGGCGGTTTTACTAAAACTCTTTCTACAGGCGTTGGACTGCCATCCTTATTTAAAACTGAAATTAAGGCTTCTCCTGTTTTTAATTCCTTAATCACCTGTTGCACATCCAGCTTAGGATTATCACGAAAGGTTTCCGCTACGGCTTTAATAACTTTTTTATCTTTTGGCGTGTAAGCTCTTAATGCATGCTGAACCTTTAACCCTAATTGCCCCAAAATATCTTCTGGAATATCTAATGGACTTTGACTGATAAAATAAACACCTACGCCTTTTGATCTTATTAACCTGACAATTTGTTCGATTTTATCCACTAAAACACGAGGGGCTTGTTCAAACAGCAAATGAGCCTCATCAAAAAACAAAACTAATTTAGGCTTATCTGCATCTCCCACCTCTGGCATATTTTCATATAACTCAGAAAGCAGCCACAATAAAAATACGGCATAAAGACGAGGTGATTTTTGAGTTAGAATCGTTGCATCAAGCAGACTGATTACGCCATGACCAGAAAAATCAGTCCGACAAAAATCTTCTAACTGCACGGCAGGTTCACCAAAGAATTCACTTGCACCTTGTTCATCAAGGACTAATAATCGGCGTTGAATAGCCCCAATACTGGATGAAGAAATATTGCCATACTCAGACTTTAATGCCTTAGCATTTTCCCCCATCCAGTTAAGCATAGATCGAAAATCTTTAAGATCAAGCAATAGTAAGCCTTGATCATCAGCAATTTTAAAACAACTATAAACAATCCCAGTCTGCGTATCATTTAACTCAAGCATATGGCTGATTAACAAAGGCCCTAAATCAGAAATAGTAGCCCGAATAGAATGTCCTTTCTTGGCAAAAACATCCCAAAAAACAGTGGGGTTTGCTTGAAAGCCAAAATCATCTATCTGTATTTTCTCAATACGTTCAGTAATTTTTTCATGAGCCTTTCCTTTTCTGGCTATTCCAGATAAGTCGCCCTTAATATCAGCTAAAAAAACAGGAACACCTATTTTAGAAAATGACTCAGCTAAGATTTGTAAAGTAATCGTTTTACCCGTTCCTGTTGCTCCAGAAATAACACCATGACGATTTCCCATAGCTGCATCCATAAAGACTTGCACACCCTTTTCTCCAGCTATTAACATATTCTTAACCGTCATATCATATCCTCATCTTTTACCGCTCAAAGTATTAATAAAAAAATGTTTAAACATTCACTATCCTAAGACAGGGAGGTAAAATACCTCATTACCCCCCTTTGCTTTAACAGGTTTAGCACATGAAAAATCTCTTTTCCCCAGCAATTTCTCTAATGAACCAGTTAAATTACAGAAGGAAATTTATTTTTTTGGGCAGTATTTCCCTTATTGCAATTGTTGTCTTAATTTATAGCCTATTTCTTGGCCTAAACCAAATTGTGACAAATTCTCAGCAACAATTACAAGGTCTGAGACTTCTAACACCTTTGTCTAAAACAATTCAAACAATCCAACAACACAGAGGCTTATCCGCTGGTTTTTTAGGTGGAAATAAAACGATGCTGTTAATGCGTGCTAAAAAAGAAAAAGAAGTCTTTGAAAACCTAGATAATATTGAAACATATTATCCCAACTTATTAACAAACAACATTAACTGGCTATCCATAAAAAACAATTGGCAGAACATTGTAAATACAGGTCTTAATCTTTCAATTGCTAAAAACTTTACTCATCACACTCAACTTATTGAGCAATTAGAGTTTTTTAAGGTTATGTTAACAGATGAATATGCGCTCACCTTTACCACAGAAATAGATACCTTTTATTTAATAGATACCAGCATTAACAAACTTCCTAAGGCCATGGAACAGCTTGCCCAAATTCGTGACTTTGGCACGAGTATTTTAGCTAAAAAACATGCTTCTGAATATCAACGCATAGAATTAATTGTGTTAATTGCCAAGTTAGAAGTTTCGCTTCGTGAACTAACCATTAACTTAAATAAAACGGCTAACTTAAATAAGAGTATTAGCCCTCAACTTATTACCGCATCAACTGATATAACAGATTCTGTCCACAAAATTATAATTCTGGTTCAGTCAGACCTATTAGGCGAAATTTTTTACACTCAAGCTGAAGATTTTTTTAGTCAGGCAACCACAGCAATAGATAATAGTTATACGCAAATGTATCAAATTTTATTGCCTGCAACCAAATCCATTACCAATACTCAGTTACAAAAAGAAAAAAGCAGACTTTATATCAGTATTAGTATTTCAGTTATTTTATTACTTATTGTGCTTTATTTTGTTATTGGTATTTATTATTCCATGCGGGGTAGCGTACAAATACTCACCCAGTCTCTACACGCTTTTGCTGATGGCGATTTAGAACAAAGAATTCATTTAAAAACACAAGATGAACTGAATCATATCGGTCATAGTTTTAACCTTCTTGCAGAAAAGATTACCTCCTTGCTCGCTAATTTAGAGAATAGCCAAAAGAAAAACCAACAAGTATTAGATGGGCTACTCACTATGGTCAGCATTGCATTACCTGATGGCACTCTGGATTTTGTCAGCTCAAGATCTCTAAAACTTGCTGGACTCAACAAAGAAGATGTTTTAGGCAAAAAAATCTGGGACAGTTCCTGGTTTTCTCACAACGAGTCTTCACAGCAGCTCATCCGTACTGATTGCCAATTAGCAACTAAAGGTGAATATGTCGACAGAGAAATTGAACTATCTCTTGCAGACAGTAAAATCTGGGTAGATTTTGGCATTCACCCTGTGTCTGATAGCGAGGGCAATGTCAACTTCTTGGTTATTGAAGCAAGAGATGCAACTCGCAGACATATTGCCGAAGAACATTCTAAACGTAGCCAAAAAATGGATGCATTAGGTAAATTAGTCGGTGGGATAGCGCATGATTACAACAATATGCTGGGTGTTATATTAGGCTATGCCGAATTACTTGAAATGCAAAATGAAGGTTTTAATGATAGTGAAAACTATATCTCAGAAATCATACGTGCAGGTGATAGAGGAAGAGTTTTAACCCGAAAAATGCTAGCATTTTCCAAGTCTGAAAGTAGCAACCCTAATGTTTGTGATATTAATCAGGCTCTATTGGATTTAAAAGATATGCTGTCTAAATCATTAACAGCATCGATTAAGCTTAATTATGATTTATACGATCACGCTTGGCCAGTTTGGCTAGATATCAATGAATTAGAAGATGCAATATTGAATATGTGCATCAATGCTAAATATGCCATGCCCAAAGGCGGCTCATTAACAATATCCACCCAAAATACTTATCTTTCTCGAGATGAAGCTAAACTATTAGGTATTGCAGCCAATGATTACTTAAAACTTTGTATCACTGACACTGGCTGCGGAATGGATGAAGAAACGAAGACCCATGTCTTCGATCCTTTCTTTACTACTAAAGGAGAAGCTGGAAATGGCCTAGGACTAAGTCAGGTATTCGCCTTTATGGAACGCTCTAACGGCATCATTAACCTTTATACCCAATTAGATGAAGGAACACAATTTAGTTTATACTTTCCTCGACACAATAAGACACATAAAATAAATAAATCATTTGATAGTCATTCTGCACCACAATTAACGGGCAATGATCATATTTTAGTCGTTGATGACGAACCCGCTTTACGTGAACTTGCAAAACAAATTTTAACTCATTTTGGCTATCAGGTAACCACTGCCTGCTCGGGTGATGCCGCGCTTAAAGTTTTAGGATCTCAGCCTATTGATTTAATGTTAAGTGACATTATTATGCCTAATATGGATGGTTATCAATTATCCAGGCTAGTAACTAAGCAATACCCAAAAATTAAAATCCAATTAGCCAGTGGGTTTAGTGACAATAGGCATACAGAATCTGATTTGCACCTACAGAAAAATATGCTTCATAAGCCTTATAGCTCCAAAGAGCTACTAACAAGTATTCGTCTATTATTAGACGGTTACTTGTTACCGAAATCAAAAAAGGGATAAAAAGTTATGTCTACAACAGAAAATAACCTTTGCAAAATTTACATTGTTGATGACGATGATCAACAAGCAAATTTAATGCAGGCAATGATTAACACCCTTAAGCTTGAATCAGAAATTTTCACTTCAAGCATCCAGTTTCTAAAAGCCCCCATCACAGCCAATGACATTGTGATTCTCGATTTACAAATGCCAGAAAAAGATGGTATTGAGATCATGCGTGATATGGAATCTTATAATAAAAAACCACATTTTATTTTAGTCAGCGGCTTTGACGAACGTGTACTACACTCAGCAAAGCAACTTGCTGAATCTAAACAGTTAAATGTCATTAGCACGCTATCCAAGCCTTTTAAGGCAAAAGAATTTATTTCTATTATAAAAAAACATCATGCTGAATGTGTCAAACATTGCTTACAACAAAATAGTATTCCCACCGCAGAAAACAATAACGAAAATACAAGTATTGAAGAACTCAAACTAGCTTTACGAAAACATCAACTTATTGTTTATTTCCAACCTCAGGTTTCTTTTGATACGAGTGATTTTTATAGTGCCGAGGTTTTAGTTCGCTGGCGACATCCTGAAAAAGGACTACTCCTACCAGAATATTTTCTACCATTAGCAGAAAAACACCAACTGATGAATTTGCTAACTGAAGAAATTTTAATGTTAACTATTAAGGAGTATAAAAGACTCATTGATAGTGGGCTGAATATCCGAATTTCTATTAACTTATCGGCTCAGAATGTTAATGATTTATCAATGCCTGAAAAACTAGAGGGTCTGCTACAAAGTTTTAATATTGACCCAGGATGTATTGCTCTAGAAATAACAGAATCAGCCTTAATGGATAAAGTATCTGACTCTTTAGATATTTTAAATCGTTTAAGGATGAAAGGGTTTTCATTATCGATTGATGATTTTGGCACTGGATATTCATCGTTAGTCAAATTGTACCAAGCCCCCTTTACTGAGTTAAAAATTGACCAGCATTTTATTCAGCGTTCCGTTATTGACCAAGATGCAACGGCTATTATAAAAATTTGCATTCTATTAGCCAATGAGTTGAATATGAAAACAGTAGCCGAAGGTGTTGAATCTAAAGAAATATGGGATCAACTACAAAGTATGAACTGTGATATTGCTCAAGGTAATTTTATAGCTAAACCCATGCCAACAGATGAGTTTATTCAGTGGCTAAATAACAGTAATACAACTAAATAAAGGGTGGAAAACAATCCAATTTAGGAACGTCCTCCCTTGTCATTAAGTTAATGATAATTAATGCATATGTAGCCTTGATGCAGCGAAGCGAAATCAAGGAGCCACTCAGATAAACCTTGATTCCATTTTATTTCATCAAGGCTACAAAGGCTTAATGGCATTGACTCTCTGCGTGGGAACGATAAAAAATTATTGACAGGGGTAATTTAAGCCCGACGGCCCTAACTTATGCCCTTAAATCTTCAACCATACCCTCAAACTTTCTTAAAAATCAATGATGTATTAATTCCACCAAAAGCAAAATTATTACTCATAATATAATTACATTCTAACAATCGAACTTCCCCCTTTATATAGTCAAGCTCAGCACATTCTGGGTCGATATTATCCAAGTTTGCTGTGGGGTGAAACCAATTTTCATTCATCATATTGACAGCAACCCATGCTTCAATAGCACCACAGGCTCCAAGAGTATGTCCCGTGTAACTTTTCATTGAACTGATCGGTGTTTTATTACCAAAAAGTGCAGCAGTTGCAAAACTTTCTGCAATATCACCACGATCAGTTGAAGTGCCATGCGCACTAATATAGCCTATTGCTGCCGCATCAACCTTAGCATCTTGCATCGCTAATTTCATAGCAATTTGCATACTATCGCTATCAGGCTGCGTTACATGTAAACCATCAGAATTAGTACCAAACCCTACGATTTCAGCATAAATATGAGCACCTCGGCTTAAAGCATTTTCTCTTTCTTCTAAAATAAAAGTACCGCCGCCTTCCCCAATCACTAAACCATCTCTATCTTTATCGAAAGGTCTAGGCGTTTTATGGGCTTCATCATTGCGTGTACTCGTTGCGAACAAAGTATCAAATACAGCGGCTTGTGAGGCAGAAAGCTCATCACTTCCACCTGCAACCATGAGCGTTTGAATGCCATATTTAATTGTTTCATAAGCATAGCCTATCCCTTGGCTACTTGATGTACATGCACTAGAGGTTGGAATGATACGGCCATTGATACCAAAATGTAATCCAATATTAACAGGACAAGTATGTCCCATCATTCTGATATAAGAGGTTGCATTTAAGCCCCCTTTATCGTGATTTAATAACATTTTAGTAAAATCAACCAGCCCACCAAAACTACCTGATGAACTCCCGTAAGCAATACCCATTTGACCACTTTTTAAACAAGGGTCATTTAATAAACCTGCATCAATTAGAGCCAATTCAGTCGCATAAGTACCCAACATAGCAACGCGCCCCATACCTCTAACTTGTTTACGCGTGTAATGCTCTGGTCTAGAAAAATCGACAGGGCCTGCCAAGCGTGTATTTAAACCATTGTATTTTTCCCAGTCATCCATCTTCTGAATGCCTGTCTTCTGGTTTTTTAAATTACTAGCAACTGTTTCCCAATCATTTCCTATCGGTGTTAAACCCGCCATCCCTGTAATAACCACACGCCTCATCAACACAGACCTCCATTCACAGAAATAACCTGCCGTGTAATATACGCTGCATCTTCTGAGAGTAAAAAAGCAACCGTTGCTGCCACTTCTTTAGCTTCCCCGACTCGTCTTAATGGAATCATTTTCTTAACTTCATCTAAAGGTAACTCATCAACCATTTCTGTATCAATCAGACCTGGCGCCACACAATTAACAGTAATTTTACGTTTAGCCAGCTCCAAAGCTAATGCTTTAGTCGCACCAATAATGCCTGCTTTTGCTGCACTATAGTTAACTTGCCCTCTATTACCAATTAATCCTGAAACAGAAGACAGACTCACAATTCGTCCTGGTTTTCGTCGCCTAATCATTGGCATAACTAATGGAAATAATACATTATAAAAACCATCAAGATTAGTATGAACAACTGAATCCCATTCTTCACCAGTTAATGCAGGAAATGCGTTATCAGCAGAAATACCAGCATTACAAACGACGCCATAATAAGCACCATGCTGCTCAATATCTTGATTGAGTTGTTCAGCACATTGTTCTCTATTCGATAGATCAAACTGAAGTACGCGAGCAGATTGCCCCATTTCTATAATTTGCTCAGCCACAATATCGGCATCTGTTCGCCTACTCCGACAATGCACCACAACATCATAACCTTGTTGCCCCAAATATAATGCAATGGCTTTTCCAATACCTCGACTAGAGCCAGTGACTAATACTGTTTTATTCATGTTTTATGTTTGTTTAAACTTTTGGTAAATTCTTAACTTATTACTCGATTAACACTATCAGTAGGTTGGTATACATTCAACTTGGCAGAAATATCGATACCCTCCCCTAAAATTTGGCAATTAAAGACGCCTAAGCCTTGGTCTTCCATAAATCGTTTCACTCTGACTGTTAATCGCATTCCCACCTTAAAAGTAGCAACATTACAATTATATCGCCGAGTACCTAATAAAAAACCTAATTGAATAGGTTTACCTGCTAAAACGCACAACATACCACCATGTGCGGCAACTGTCTGTGCCATATATTCAATACCTAACCAGGCAGGAACACTATTTCCTTCATTAAATAAGCCATCATCACGCACTACCACTTCAGCAACTAATGATTCTTTATCATATTCAATAATTTCATCTAGTAATAGCATGGTTCCATCATGTGGCACGAGTTCTGAAGCAGTAAATTTCATCATGTCCGCGCCACAACAATGGAGACATTATTACCACCAAAAGCAAACGAATTACTCTGACAACTATTAATTTTTCGCCCCAACATTTGTCCTTGTTGAATATAATTTAATTTAGGTAATTTATCATCTATAGAATCTGCATTTATATTAGGGATTAATAAGCCTTGATCATCATTACTTGTTAATAAACGCCAACACATTCCTAACTCAATAGCTGCTGCAGCGCCTAATGCATGCCCCGTCATACCTTTCGTTGAACTAACAGCCATATCAACTCCAAAAACCTGCTCAACCGCCTGACTCTCCATCGCATCATTTAAGGGGGTTGCTGTACCATGCATATTTAAGTAATCAATATCTGTTGGTGACTTATTGGCTTGAGATAATGCAGTTTGCATAGCCCTTATTACCGCGCCGCCTTTGGGGTCAGGTGCTGAAAAATGGTAAGCATCACTGCTTGCGCCAATCCCTTGTAATTCAACAGGCCCCTGCTCTTTACTCATCACAAATAAAGCCACACCTTCAGATAAATTAATACCATCCCGATGTTGTCCAAATGGTTTACACAAACCAGAAGAAACAGATGCTAAAGCATCAAAGCCATGAACCGTAAATTGACATAAACTATCAGCCCCCCCGACTATCACAGCATCACACAAACCAAGAGACATTAATCTACGTGCAGAAGCAAATGCCTTACCACTGGACGAACAAGCAGTAGATATGGCATAAGCGGGGCCTTTTAGACCTAAATAATGGGCCAAAAAATCGGCTCCCCCTGCTAATTGCTGCTGCTTATAATGAAATGATGCGGGTTTTATATTACTTTTAGCAACTGAAGTCAGCGCTAACTCTGTACTTTTGACACCCGAAGTACTGGTGCCTAAAACCACACCTATTCTATCAGCACCATAGCGAGTAACCATGGCATCCACTGTATTTTGGATCTGTTCTAATGCGGCTAATAATAAACGGTTATTTTTACAGTCATAAACACTATATTGACTATCAATAGTGGGTAATTTAGCGTTAACCTCACCAACATACACTGGGTGATTACTATATTTTTCACTCAGTTGTAAGCCCGATCGATCCCCCTTCTGTAACCCTGCTAAAATCTCATCAGGAGAATTGCCTACCGCTGTCAACATACCTAAATCATTTAAAAAGAAGCTCATGGCTCGCGGCATAATTCAGCTAAAGTCTTTAATCTTGATTGAGAATTTTTTACATACGGGTTTTTTTCATCCCAGACATAACCAGCCAAAATTGAACAAATCATTTGTTTAATATTAGCTTGTTGTTGACCATAAAAAACCACATCTTGAAGATCACCTTGATACCAGGCTGTCACAAAGGCTCTAAAAGTTTCCACCCCAACCTGTAAAGGCTCAACAAATTCTGTTTGCCAATTAAAAGCTTGCTGATTAAGCTGTTTATCTAAAATATCAGCGGCTAAACTGGCTGACTTCATCGCTATAGTGACACCCGACGAAAAGACAGGATCTAAAAATTCACCCGCATTACCTAGCAAGGCATAGCCATGACCATAAAGCGATGTAACATCAGCACTATACCCTTTAATAGTATTTACCTTCGTATCAAAAACCGCATTTTTAAGTAATGCTGCTAAAGAAGGTTCTTGAAAAATTAATTGTTTAAGTATTTTTTGATGATCATCACCTAAACGATCAAAAAAAGACGGTTCAGCAACCACACCAATACTACAACGGCCATGACTAAAAGGAATTAACCAATACCAAACATCTCTATGTTCAGGGTGAACAATAATACGAATTTTATTCCGATCATATTCAGAACAATCAATAGCATCTTCAATATGGGTAAATAATGATTGTCGACAAGGAAAATCAGAAGGTTTTTCTAAGTTTAATAACCGAGGTAATACTCGCCCAAAGCCACTGGCATCTAATACAAAAGAACTTTCAAACTGATAACTTTCGCCACTCGCCCTTTTAACCGTTAATACAGGCTTTTCTTTGGTAAAGTCAGCCGCAATAACTTCTTCTTGCCAACGAATATCAACCCCCATACGTTGTGCTTCATTCGCTAACAACAAATCAAACTTATCACGCTGTACTTGAAAGGTGGTATCAAAACCTGCTGAAAATTTATCAGAAAAACAGAAATCTGACTGTCGCTCGCTATTTATAAAAACAGCGCCACTTTTTAATTGGAACCCCGCATCACGAACGGCATCCATCATGCCCGCCTGTTCAATAAACTCCATGCATTGAGGTAACAGACTTTCACCAATACTAAATCGGGGGAAAATATCACGTTCTACAATAGTAACCTTATGCCCTTTGTTTTGTAATAATGCCGCAGCAACACTGCCTGAAGGGCCTGCACCAATAATAATGACATCACTTTTATCTGCCACTATGGCACCCCATCTTTACTAATCTGTTTATCATTCAATCTATTTTATACGTTATAATCCACGTCATTGACGATCTTAAAGTTCAATTTTCTAACTTGTAAATTATAGCTTAAAAAATAATGAAAAAAAAACTACGCGCCTTTATCTTTGAAGAATTAATATTTGTAGCAGACCCAAAACAATTCAGCGATGAAGATGATTTACTAGAGGCGGGTTTGGACAGTATGGGTATTATGCGTCTTATCATGTTTATTGAAGATAACTATGGCATCACGTTACCTGATACAGAAATTGAACCGGATAATGTTCAAACATTCAATGCGCTTGAGCAATGGATTTTAAGACATAAAAACGCATGAGTGATGCCAAACAAGATATTTTACAAGCCCTAAACATTGCGGATAGTTTTACTTTAGCAATGGATGAAGAAATTCGCCAAGATGGACTGGCAGGCAGTCTCTGTGGGTTTGGTCTGGAACTCGACCAAACTCCAGACATCACAAAACTACAACAACGTATAGATAAATTTGGTCAGCAATTTCCAGTTGCATTAGCTTCTTTGCAACAAAGAGGTAAACGTTTTTATTGGTGTAAACGAGAAGAGGTAGTACCCACATTATTTTTTCAGCATCATTGCCCTGACAAACAATCGGAACAGACATTTCAAAAAGACACGGTTAATCGTCTTATTAATGAAAAACAAGACAGAGAACTTATTTCTCCAATAGAGTTTCACCTTATTATATCTCCCAGCCAAACCACTTTCTTTTTTCGCTGGATTCACCCTTTTTGTGATGCGCGAGGTATTGATCTAATCCTAAAATATTTATGCGCTGAAGATACCACGCCTTTTCAACAAAATGACAGCAAACCACTCGTTAATCAACAATTAGATAAATATTCATGGTGGAAAAAACTAACACTGCTGATCAAAGCTAAACGCTATATATTATCAATTGATGAATTAGTTAGTATCCAACCTTTTAAATCCAAAAAAGCGCCTCAACAATTAAATTACAATATTTTAAAGTTAAGTGAAAGCCAAACGGAGCAAGTCACCAAGATAGCAAGAAAAAAAGTAGGTTTAACAGGCACCAGCCTCTATTACATAGGCTGTTTTATGCGAGCGTTAGACAAATTAAATCCTGACCATGAGGGCGATGCCTATTGCTCACCCTATGCCTTTAATTTACGTAAACAACGCGCCTTAACCCCCATGATAGCAAATCATGTTTGCGCCTTATTTGCACAGGCACCACGCGCCATTGTACAAGATCGAGATAAGCTCTTTGCTCATCTAAAACAGCAAAATATGGATGTTATACGCCAACAATTAGATTATGCTTTTCTGCCCTTAATGTGGGCTGGTAGTTGGCTGTCTTTAGATAAATATGGAAAAGTTTTACGTCTCTCTAAAACAAAACAAGAACGTAGTTCATTTTGGTTTTCTGATGTTGGAAAATTAGATATACCTCAACAAAGTTTTCCTGGTGCAGAAATAACATCTCTTTTTCACCTCTGCCAAGTGACAACACCACCTGGCCTAGCTTTCTTATGTTGTATTTACCAAAACCAACTCATATTAAGCTATAACTTTGTTGAACCTATGTTAAATCCAGAAAAAATTGAACAATTACATCAATTAGTTTTAGCTGAATTGCTGGATGACAATTAAAATATGTAGGAGTGTCCGCCCTCGGCGCGAATAAAACAAGCTCTTTACTCGTTTTATTCAATTAAAACAATCGCGCCAAGGGTAGACACCCCAATGTCGTAAAAATAAGAAAAGTGTAGGTTGGATTAGCGATAGCGTTATCCGACAAGTTATTGAAAAATGGTGGATAACGCTATCGCTAATCCACCCTACAAAAATATACCTTTATTTTTCAAACCCTTACAAATAAAAAGTATTTACTATAACTTGCGGAAGCTCATGAGTTATCAAGAAATTAAACAATTAGCTCATTCACAGTAATTGTAAAGCTCAAGTCATCATCATTTAAATAGATTTCCCCGTCCTGAATATTACACTGTAATTGCATAGATCTCTTAAGCAGGGCTTCCACGCCTTCAGCCTTAATATGAAAGACCTTTAAATTAGAGAAACGTTGAAACTTATCTTTCTGTTGACCCCACCAAACTTTAGCCTTCTTGTCATTATAAGTGTATATAATAACTTGCTTGGAACGCCCACAAGCCTTACGTATCCTTTTTTCATCAGGTTGTCCTAATTCAATCCAAAGTTCAATATCATCGGTCAGTGTTTTTTGCCAAAGTTCAGGCTCATCATCACTACTTAAACCTTTAGTAAAATATAAAGTCTCACTGGCATTAGCCATAAAAGCGACTAAACGCACCATAAACCGAAAATCAGTTTCAGAAGGATGTTGCGCCACTGTTAATTCATGGTTTTGATAATAATGCTGATCCATATTAGCAATATTAAGGGACACTTTATTGATTGTTGAGCTAATAGCCATAAGTAGTTATAAAGTAAAATAAGTTTTATCATTATATATTACTGCGAGAAAAACCTAGTTCAATTACACCCTCAATTCATAACTTCAACAAAATAGCATATTCAGTGCTCCCTTTCACAAATTGAAAAAAATTTAACAAAATGTGATTTAGTACATAGCATTTTTTTATCTGTATCAATATATTAATAGATACACCATTGGAGAATCATTATGACCGACCAAGCTAATATCGATATAGATTATGAACATATGGATGACTTACCCCTATATGAACACTTTGAATGGCATCTTTTACAGATTGATAATGTTGATGCTGACAATTTAAATGAAGATCAAAGCGAATGGCAAGCCGCTTAATTTCAATATAGGCTACACAACAGTATTATCTTTCCCTACGATTTCAAAAAACCGTAGCATGATAGGGCATGTCTAAATTTTTACCTCTAAAACCTGACCTTTTTTCTATTCGTAAAATTTAAATACCTTATTCATAAACCATCCCAAAAAAATCGTTAAAGAGTTTTTCAAAATTTCACCTCCCTCCTCCAGATAGTTAAACCAAGCTATTTTCTTAAGGATCCTCTAATCAAGTCCAATTATTTTTAGCTTGCTAAATTATAACCAACTTAATCAGAGGTTCCTTAGTTAACATAAATGTATCTTTCAAATGTCTCAAGATAAAACTCATGATGTATAGGTATTTTTTAACAATTTAAAGAGTTACTTTTTCATATAGAACAAGCTGAAGAAAAGATAATCTAAATACCGAATAAGGAAGATTCTGTAAACTAATTTATTAGCTTATAGCACTCTCCTTATTCATTTTTAGCACCCCAAGTGCTTTTTTAATTATCGAGGAGATAAAGATGAAAAATAAATCCAGAGGTTCAGAAAAATTAATGTTCTGTTGTGACCAAAACGGTAAACGTAGCCTAGCAGATTTTGAAAATGTAGAAGAAGCTTTACAGGCACGTGGCGGTATTGGCTTTAATGGCTCTAAATTTAATATTCGGAATATGTGGTGGCGATTTGGCATACCAGCTCCGCAAGTATTACAAAACTTTCAGAATATAGTCGAAATACCAAAAATACAAGGTTTAAGATAATAGGGAGTTGAGTTATGAAGAAGAAAAACATTGTAGGCCCTTGTGGTGGAGTAAAGGCCATACAAATACATCCAAGTCGGTTCTGTAACTTAAGTTGTCTGCATTGTTATTCTTCTTCCTCACCGAAGGAGCATGACTCATTGGATGTTGCGCTTATTAGCAGGATGTTATCGGACGGAGCAGATGAAGGCTATACCTATGTCAGCATTTCTGGTGGAGAGCCTTTATTATACCCGCCCTTAGAACAGCTATTAAAGCATGCAAAAGAGACTGGCTTTACTACAGCCATCACCACTAATGGCATATTGTTAAAGAAAAAACAGATAGAAAAACTAAAAGGTGTAACTGATCTCATTGCGATAAGCCTTGATGGTATTCCAGAATCACATAATCGCATACGTAACTCAGAAACAGCCTTCAGTAAAATGTTTGCCAATCTGGAAAATCTACGCCAATCTAAAATACCTTTTGGCTTTATCTTTACCCTCACACAATATAATTTGCATGAACTGGAATGGGTCATTGAGTTTGCACTAAAACAAGGTGCCGGGTTATTACAAATACATCCTTTAGAATCAGCAGGTTTTGCAATTGATCATTTATCAGATGAGCATCCTGACCGAAAAGAATCCGCATACGCTTATTTATATAGTAATACCATGACTCAAAAGTTAGAGGGCAAGTTAGCAATACAGATTGATTATGCAAATCGTACCGTTGTACAGGAAAATCCTGAACTGGTTTATGCTGTTACCCATAAACCCAATCAATCAACACTGTTATCTGATTGTATTGGGGAATTAACTATAGAACCTGATGGCACTATTGTGCCAATACAATATGGTTTTAATCGAAAATATGCCTTAGGCAACCTACACAATACAAGCTTTAAACAACAATCCAAGGAATGGAAACAAATTAAAATGGATGATTTTTTACAGCTTTGCAATCAAGTTTATCTGGATATTATTGATGACTCGAAAGCTTTTATTTTTAACTGGAATGAAATAATCACAGCGGCATCAAACCGTTCCAACACAATGACAATTCCTTTAAGTCCGAGCAAGAAAAATAAAAAGGTGTTACAAAATGAGTAAATTTCCTTTTCAAAAGCAGATGGATACTATGGATTGTGGGCCAAGCTGTCTAAATATGATCGCTCGACATTATGGCCGCTTGTTGCCTATGGATGAGTTGCGAAATAGATGTGCAATGACACGGTCAGGAGTCTCTTTAGGAGGCATAGCCGATGCAGCCGAAAGCCATCATTTAAAAACAGTTGCCATTAAAGCATCACTTAGAATGTTAGAGGATGATGTCACCCTACCCTGTATAGCACACTGGAGACAACAGCATTTTGTGGTTGTTTATGCCATTAAAAAAAATACTGTGTATGTCGCTGACCCTGCTTTTGGACTGGTTAAATATAGCAAGCAGGAGTTTTTAACAGGATGGCTAAATCAAATAAACCCAGAACCAATAGATGAAGGTATTTTATTACTACTGGATACCACCGCAGAGTTTTATCAAGGTGATGATAATCCATATCAAAAAACTATTGGCCTGAAATTTTTATGGCCTTATTTTCGACCTTATTACTCCTTGTTTTTACAATTATTTTTAGGCTTATTTGTTGGTAGCTTGATTCTGCTATCCTTTCCTTTTATGACTCAGGCTCTAGTCGATCAGGGCATTACTTATAGCAACTTGAACTTTGTTTATCTGCTGCTGTTTGCTCAATTAACATTATTTTTATCACAAACATCAGTAGATATTTTAAGAGGCTGGATACTCTTGCACATTGGCGCACGAATCAATATTTCCATCATTTCTGATTTTCTATTGAAATTGATCAAATTACCCATTTCTTTTTTTGACAGTAAAACTATGGGTGATTTATTACAGCGAATTCAAGATCATGATCGAGTAGAAGAGTTTCTTTCATCATCAACACTGACGACCCTATTTTCGCTGGTTAATATTGTTATTTTTGCAGCTGTGTTGGCCTGGTATAACATGCAAGTCTTATTGATCTTTACGGCAGGCGCTTTTTTATATATCAGCTGGGTGATGATGTTTATGAAAAAACGTGCGGCCTTGGACTACAAACGTTTTGAGCAGCAATCAAAAACACAAAGTAGCTTGGTGCAAATGATTAATGGTATGCAGGAAATCAAGCTAAACAACTCAGAAAGACGCCGTCGCTGGGAGTGGGAAAGTATTCAAGTTAAATTATTTAAAGTCTCAAGTAAAAGCCTTGCGCTATATCAATATCAGACTACAGGTGCCAATTTTATCAATGAGTTAAAAAACATTTTGATTACATTTTTTTGTGCCAAAGCTGTGATTGATGGCCAGATGACCTTGGGTATGATGTTATCGGTACAATATATTATCGGGCAATTAAATGTCCCCATTTCAAATTTCGTTGGCTTTATTCAATCCATGCAGGATGCCAAAATAAGTTTGGGTAGGCTTGCAGAAATTCATGCCAGCAATGATGAAATCGAAATTAATAAAACATCCTTTTTATTACCCCAACACAACAGTCTGGTGTTAGCTGACAATCTTAGTTTTCGTTATGGGCGTGATAGTGCTCCCTTAGTTTTAAACCAGGTTAATCTAACTATTCCAAAAAATAAAGTGACCGCCATCGTAGGTGCAAGTGGCAGTGGTAAGACCACCTTAATGAAGCTGTTACTTAAATTTTATAGCCCATCGACGGGCAAGATCAATGTAGGTAATGCCAATCTTTCAGACCTTGATACCAGCTTATGGCGACAAAATTGCGGTGTAGTGATGCAAGATGGTTTTATATTTAATGATACCGTCATTAGAAATATTACCGAATCAGAGTCCAATGCCTTAATTGATCAGGATAGATTAAACAGAGCCGTAGATATTGCCAATCTGGAGGATATAATTGCCTTATTACCTAATGGCTATACCACCGTTATTGGAGCAGATGGGATTTCTCTAAGTGGGGGGCAAAACCAAAGAATTCTTATCGCCAGAGCCATTTATAAAAATCCTGATTACCTATTTTTTGATGAAGCAACCAGTGCCCTAGATGCCAAAAATGAGAGTCAAATTGTCAACAAACTGGATGATTTTTTTCACGGCAGGACGGTTGTCATTATTGCTCATCGTCTCAGCACCGTAAAAAATGCCGATCAAATCATCATGCTTGATCAGGGACAGCTGGTAGAAAGTGGCCATCATGAGCAATTGGTATTAAGCAAAGGGCCTTATTATCAATTGGTGAAAAACCAACTGGAACTGGGGAATTAGAAAATGGAAACAGTACAATTAAAATATCCTCAAGATTACAGTATTTACACTCAGGAATTATTGGCAAGGCCACCTGCCTGGATGTTACGCTGGGGAAGTAGCTTAATTTTTATCATTTTAATGCTGATAGTGCTGTTATCTTATGTCGTTAAATATCCTGATGTTATAAATGCCAAAGCAACCATTACCACGCCTGTCCCACCCATAGCCATTGTTGCTCAACAAAGTGGAAAGCTGCACTGGCTTAAAACACCTCATGATCCTGATATGAAAAAGGGAGAGAGCATAGCAGTGATAGAAACAGCCACGGATTTAAATGACATAAACACACTAAAAGATTGGTTACAAAATTATAAAGATAACAAGCAAGTTATAGCCGAATTACCCAGTAACTTACGATTAGGTGAAGTTCAACAGCCTTTTTCACATTTTCAAAAGACACTTAAAAAATTTTACTTCTACCAATCACTTAATCCAACAAAACAAAAGTTATTACATGCCAAACAAAAACAGCAACAATTTCAACACATGCAACAACAATTTGCACAACAACAGGCAATCCTGAAAGATGAACGCATTTTGATTAATAGAAAATTACAGCGTTTTATAGCACTTAAAAATAAGAACCTAGTTGCAGAAACAAAAATAGATGAGATAAATATAAGCTTGTTAAGCAATCTACGCCAACAGCAACAGATAGCAACAGAGATTGACAGAACCAATGTATCTTTAACTAACCTAGCTATCAATATAACTGAATATAAACTGACAAATCAGCAAAAACTTGAAGATTTCAATTTAAACCTACTTAAGGATTTTCAAGCTTTAATTTCAAGCATTGCTCAATGGGAGAAGCAGTATTTATTAAACTCACCTATTGCAGGAAAACTAACTTTTTCAAAGTTCTGGAGTGAACATCAGTTTGTTAAAGTGAATGAAGAAGTTGTTACCGTAGTGCCAAATAAAGACCAGCCAATCATTGCCAGAGTAAAAATGCCACCCGCAAATTCAGGAAAGGTTAGAGTAGGTCAAAAAATAATCATAAAACTGGAAGGCTACCCTTTTCAGGAATATGGGCAGATTGAAAGTCAGGTGGGTTCTATATCACTGGTTCCTCGGAAAGGGCTATATACCATCGAAGCCCAATTACCAAATCCATTAGTGACCAGTTCAAATAAAACCTTAAACTTTAACCAGGAAATGCAAGGTAAAGCAGAGATAGTAACTGAGGATTTACGCTTGATTGAACGCTTTTTCTATCAAATTTTAAAGCTTGTTAAAGCGTGAGAAATATTAAAATAACTGTATACACATATCCTTAGAAAGGTCTGTTTGAATATAATATTCACTCCCCTTAATCCCACCTTCTTTTAAAGCGTATAAAGCGTCATCAACAGTTTTAAACCGATCTGTTTGATTACTTTTAGAACAGAGTTGTATGGCTAGCAAGGGGTTATGGCTGTTATTTTCATCCATAATAAGGTGAGTAATTATTATATTTTGGCCTGATTTATCTACATTAGTTTGTAATGCTGGTATTTTAAAAATCAAACATTCTTTTATTTTTTTGGATTGTAAATCCAATATTGCTTGTATAAAAGCATCATTATATACAGTGCATTCTCCAACAAAGGTTTGGTTTATACCTTTAATACTGAGATGCATTGCAATCATACTTGCTAGATAGCTTGATAAAGTAACAGGAAATTCACGAGGATTCGCAAATGCAAAACCCGTTGTTAAAGCATCACGCCAAAACTGAACAGAACTAGCCGCGCCAAAGTCTTTAGTAGCAATATATAATCCACAGAGATCACTATCAATTTCCTCTTTAATTGAAGCTGGAATGATTTCTTTTAACCAAACAAACAAGTCTCTACTATTTTGTCTATCTGGTAATGGCTTTATTAGATGGATATCCTGAATATAAACTGTCATGGTCTTTGTATAATTAAAGCAGAGTTAATACCACCAAAACCATATGCACAATTCATAGCATACTGAATAGAACCAGCCTCTCTAGGACTGCACACCAAATCTAAATCTATACTGGGATCAATTTTGTTTGTACCCACAGTAGGCGGTAATTGTTTATGGTTAAGAGCCATAATGCACACAACCGCTTCAACGGCTGATGCAGCGCCTAATGAATGTCCTACCGCACCTTTAATACTGGTTACTGGTGGCGTTTTTTCTGAAAACACATGCTGAATAGCTTTACTTTCTGCCAGATCAGAAAGCTTTGTCCCTGTACCATGTGCGCAAATCCAGTCAATATGACCTTTAGAGAGATGAGCTTGCCTAATAGCATTATTCATAGCGATAGCCATACCACTTCCATCAGCTAAAGGCGCTGTCGGGTGATATGCATCACAAGACAATCCCAAACTATTAATATATCCATATATTTTTGCTTTCCGGCGTAAAGCACTGGTTTTATGTTCTAACATTAAAAATGCAGCCGCTTCCCCAAGTTGCATCCCATCTCTACCCTCACTAAATGGCTGACATCTACCAGTTGCCATCGCACGTGAACGCATAAAACCCAAATGGGCAATCTTTGAAAAAGGCTCGACACCTCCAGCCACAATACTATTTACCATACCCGCTTCAATCATTTGAGCAGCCGAACCAATAGCATAATTACCCGATGCACATGCACAACCAAAGGTACGGACAGGCCCCTCTAGTTTTAATTCTTTTTTTATCGCAGAAGCATACTGAAAACCCAAGCCTTCAAAAATATTAATATCAGTATTGCTTGCAGCCGCTTCAAAAATGCTACTTTCTCCCATACAAGTTCCTACAAACACACCCGTTGAAGATAAGTTAATTCCTGCATTATCAACAGCTAACTGTGCGGCAATACAAGATAAGGTTTTACCTCGGTCAAACTCATTGGTATCAGTTATAGATTCAATTCTTGCTGCAACTGTTTGACTAAACCCTGCTTCAATTAAATCATCCCACTCTTTTAATGCACTACGCTTATCAAGTAACGCATCAAACAAGCCCTCGGGATAATTGGAGAGTGGTGTCGTTATACCTATTCCTGTAATGGCTACATTTGACTCATGCATTTTTTTTATTTAATTCAGCACATATATAATCAGCAATTAAACCAATATTATATAAATCTTCATAACTATCATTACTAATTTCCAACTTATAAAAAAACTCAGCTCGTGACGTAAAATCCATTATATCCAATGAGTTTAAACCAAGTTGTTTAGACAAGTGTGCGTCTTCATTTATGGGGTTATTGGCATTTTTATTGCCCATAAAAGTCATTATTTCCTTAATCTCAGTCCGTAACATCTGCAATACTTCATCTTTTGAAACACTCACGAAGAAAAGCCCTCATTATTATCATAAAACTTCATTATAGACTCCTACTTGCATCCCCATACTATAAGAACTTTCATCAGCAACTAAAGGTGCCAAAGGATCACCTAATATACGATACCGACTTAAACTCGATGGAGCAGAAGGCATTGCTGCTTTTAGCAACTCACCAATATTTGTATGTCCCATTTTAAGACCCTGACAAATGCCTGTCGCCCAGCGAACATTATCAATATGTAATGATTTATCTACTGCTCCAAAACAAGCTGCAGCCTGACCCAATAATGGCATAGCCTCTGAAAATGATAACCCATTCCGTTTTCGACTCGCGGTTTCACAACACAATGAAAATAATGCTCCCATGGGTTTGCTAGCCTTATTATCAAAATGATGCGAACGAGTACCTCTATAACCCACCCATCCAACAGGACGACCATGGCCGACATAGATTGCCATTGCAAGCCCTGTATTAAGCCCTTCGACCATATCCTCGCGAATCAAATAATCACTTGTCCAACGAAAAGTATGTTGATTTATCAAATTAGCATCATTAAGAAGTGCTTCAATTCTATCTGCTAAGTTTAAGTATTTCCGGTTCCATTGCCCAAGAACCGCTGAAGTATTATTTTTTGGATATTGCCGTTTATGCACCACAGCAGCATTGCTAGCAAAACATTGTAAGGCCTCATTTGTCGTATAAGGTAACCAGGCTGCTGGAATGTTTTCTCTGTCTTCTCGTTCAATAAATGGCCCTGTTAAAACTGTTCTAGGTGCATACTGTCGATTTGATATTAATAATAAGGCATCCTGTTTTACAGATAATAAAACCAGCTGTTGCTGATCAGGAAGTGAATTACCAATATCATAAACAGTAAGATTGAACCGTTGCCGATAAACTTTCAGCAAGGGTTCAATCGCCGCTAACGCATCTTGTGGTGCCGCAACTAGAATACGAGTCATGCAGCCTGAAGTTCTGCTATATATGAGTCCCAGGCATCAGTATCACCCCCATCATTTAATAGTACATAATAATCGGCCACAATATCACCCTGCTGCTCAGGGTTAAAATCAGCAAACCGTTTCCCTGCCGTATTAGCATCGGTTAATGCTTGTCTTTCACCCTCGTAATCAGGCCCCCCATTAGGTGTATTACCATCATGGTAATCGTAACCCACACCACCTTGCGCCCATAAAGCTTCAGCCATATAAAAAGGACCTGTATTCTCGCCCTGCCAAACATGTGTTAATTCATGCATTAACCAGTCAAACGTACCAAATCTAGTTGATTGACCTGCAGGAGCTTGTTGAATAACAGTACCTGATGGAAAATGTACAACACGCATCGTTGTAATTGCATTTGGATTTGAATTCCAGGAAGAAAGATCCGCTAACCAAGATCCTATATGGATTTGAATATCATCATAAGGGAGTGAATCACCAAATACACGTCGAGCTTCGGTACGTTCTTCCGCAGTAAGCGCTCTAAAGACACCCAGCACTTCCATTATTACGCCTACTGCTGTAAAGACAGCCCCTCCACCAATTTCTAAAGCTCCATTTAATATTTCAAGTGCAGATTCACCCAGTTCAATCAAGGTTGCAATCACTTCTTTTGTAGCATCTTCAGCTAACTCAAAAGCCGATGCTACGATATCTTCAATTGTTTCACCTATAGCACGGAATGCTCGTAAAACATTATCTAAAGCTTGATCTGGGTGAGCAAGACTTTTAAGCATTAGCTCAGTTAATGTCACACCTAATTCTAATAAAGCTCCCACAACTTCAGACACTGTTGCTAGTGCTCGAGTAGCGGCCCAGGCAACAAAATTTGCAACCGTATAACCCGCTTTAAATGCCCCTCTAACAATTGAACGAACCCCTTCAAGGAAATCATTTTCGATATAAGATAAAACGTAACTAATTGAGTTTCCAATACGAACAGTTGCTTCAGCTAATAATTCCATAGCTGCATTACCAGCAACCTGAGCCCATTCGATAACTTCATAAAGAGCTGTACCAATATCTTCAATAATCTCAACCATGCGGTCAAAAAACTGCCCCCCTTTTTCAAGAGCCCAATCTAAAACCTCTGTAATCGATTTTTTAACAAATCGTATTGCTAAAACAGCCTCACGCCAAAGCTCACTACTTATATCCTCAGCACGGTCAAGTAACCATTCAAATACATCACCTACGGGGCCCAATGCTTGTAATACTCCATTAACCATTCTGCGCAAAACATAGTAGCCTTTACTAACCACAGATTCTAACAATTCAATGACAGTAATACCTGCTTCAAGTGCCGCTTCGATAAAACGAGAAGCTGCTCGATAAGTAAACTTAACAAGCCCTGCTGTCATCTCAACAATTGTTTTACCTAATTCAATAGCTGCTCTGACCACATCTCTCAACAAATTCATAGATATGTTATAGACAGATTTTAAGACATCTAGTAATGTTTCTCCCAATTCAAATGCAGCTTCAATAACTTTTTTTATTGCTGCTGCACCATGTTCAGCAATGGAAATAACCATATCAGCAATAGTATTACCAGCATCTAAAAGGCCTTCTACAATTTTAGCTGCAACTTCTACTGCACTCGTTGCAAGGTAATCCATAAAATCTTTGATTACCATACCAATATTTGCAGCCGCTCTAGCCATTGATTCAAGAAAATCTAATCCTTGATTAATGGCTTCATCAAATAAGTCGGCTAAGGTTGTGCCTAATTCGATGAATGCATTAACCACAGCGTCTAATAAGCTAGCAGGACGTGTAACAAGTGTTACCAGTATCTCAGAGAGTGTTTTTCCAATAGCAAATAATGCTTGAATAGAATTACGAATTAATGTGAATCCAAATTGAAGTGCCTGCTCTAAAATATTACCAATTGTTTTACCTATTTCTAATAAAGCTTCAACGCCTCGTAGAATAATGTCATAGGTTTTGCTCGCCATCCATTCAAGAAATTCCCATAATTGACGCCCAAGATTATCAATTGCGTTTAATACCATAATCAATGCATCTTTAGCTAACTCAAAAGCTGCTTCAAGCACTCGAAACATGGCAATACCAATCGCTTCTAAACCTTGTGCAATTTTCTTGACAACTTCATAAGCGGCCTCCACCGCACCAGCCAACATTTCTGCAATAGTTATACCTGCCTCAAACAATGCCCGAACTAAATCAGCCACTTCTTCAGCTATCCAACCAGCAATATCTGTAAACAACTCACCAATAGCGGCAGCAATATCCCCAGCTGCGTCAATTATACCTTCCACTGCCGAGACAACCGCATCAACAACAGCTGTCACAGCATCAGAAATAGCATCTGCAACATCACCTAAAAAATCGACAACAGCAGAATCTGTCTCTGAATCTATTGGAGAGGTAATATTGCTATCATTAGCCGCTTCAACCCGGCGCATTTCCTTACCCGCTTGTTGTAACCAGACCATGACATCCGATATGGCTTTCTCATCCTTTTTTCCGTCCTCCGTAACGACCAAATCACGCATTAAGGTTTGCCCTTGTTGTCGTGGTAATTGACTGACAGCATGCACTATTCCCACACCTTGCCCTGCACTTCGATAGCCATCTACTAGAGTACGTCTTTCTTTCTCTGGTAATAAAACCAAGTTTTGAAAAAGTACTCGATGTTGCTTTGGGTCTGATAAGGCATTGGCATATGCGCTAGCAAGGAGCTTGGCATTTTTTGGATTTTCATTGTATACCTTTCGAAACTCTGGAATGAGTTCAACAGGGTTAAATTCGGTTTGTTTCAATCTTTCAATAACTAATGACTTATTGCGAAGTGAAACGTCAGATAATGCAAGTGAAATACGACCCATTACAACAGCTCCTTTAGAGTTATTAACGTCTAAAAAAAATTATAGAAAACTTAAATAAACAATTTATTTCAACAATCATAACTATCAAAATAAATTAAACCTTAAATTATCAATGGTTTTATCAGTTCCTGCTGATCTCGCCTACACAAAAAACACTCTAGCAAAAGCTATTAGCTTTTTATGAAGTGCCTTGTTTCCTTTTAATCTACAGAAATATTAGTACTATTTATAAAAATCAACTTACTCTATTAATCATAATTTCATTAAGATCAAAAAACCATAATATTTTAAAGATATTTAACCATAACCTAAAATTGACTCATTACCTGTAAGTATTCACTGTTTTTTTTGACCTTTAAAACCTACAAAAAATAACCGAACCAGAACAATTTAGCTATATTAAACAGAACATATTCTTCACGTTGACGCATCTCTAAACTAATTAAATTCAGTAAAAAAAATTACCAAGCTGCTGGAATTTTTTTGTGTATTTCTAATTTTTTATCTTGAATAATAATATAGCCACCTTTAGTTAGTTCCTTCATAATCTTATTAACCATTTCCCTAGATGCCCCTACTATATTAGCTAATTCTTGCTGAGTAGGCCTTTTATTAATAACTAAAATATCACCTTCTTTAACAGCCAAATCGTACAATGCCTGAATCGTCCTTTCATAAACATTTGACAAGGCAAGTTGCTTAACCTTATCCGTCAATCGTCTTACTGTGCCAGCAAGATCCTGAATTAATCCAAAGGCGACGTCGGGGTGATTAGAAAGCCATGTTTTAAAATCACCTTGAGCAATTATTGCGCAGCTTGATTTCTCTAAAGTAACAACAGATGCGGATCTGGGATCATTACTTAACAAGGCTAACTCACCAAAATATGAGATTGGCGTCTGTGTCAATAATGTAATTTCTTTACCTTGTGAATCACTTGAAAAAACGCGCACTTTCCCCGATAACAATATATACATTGAACGACTATCATCACCTTCATTAATAACAAAGGCATTCTTGGGAAAGGTTACCTTCTTTGCATGAGAGGCAAGTTCAGATAAAGTTTTATCAGATAATTCAGATAAAAAAGGGATAGATTTTAGACCGAGAAACACGTTTTGCTGCACAGCAGTACCTATTTATATTTCAAATAAAAATTATATCCTTAATTATAGTAAGCGTAAAAGGAAAGGAAATTTGAAAGCAGAGCAATCATGTTTAACCTTACAATCAATTATAAAGTCAAACATACTTGCCCTACGACTGTCCTCAAATCACCTTACACTAATAATCTATTTATGCCCGCCATCAACCGGTGCACTTTGTGGAACCGCATTTTCACATCCTAAAGCAGATAAATAATTCAATATAGTCGTTTTCATTGGCTCAGGAACTGCCTGTACGCTTTGAATCATAGAATTACAGTAGTTAATTTTTTCAATACAAGTGGAAAATTGGACACCACCGACTACATTTGTAGTACACATACTCCCTAAATAAGAAATAGTAACCTGAGTAGAAATTTTTGCCTTGGTTTCTTTTTTTCCTTTTAGGATCTTCCCTTCAAATACAGTTTCACTTGCTTTAAGAGCAGCTATAAGGTTTTTATCTGGGTTTAGTATTTCAATACGGCAATCACTACCTTTACAAGCTTCAACTTTCTCCCCTGTTACATTGTCTAGAACAACCACTTTCCCTGTATCAAAATTCATACCGCTAGATAAAAGAGCCGTATTAGTTATGTAATTACTTAAAAGTTTTTCTGCTGGTGTTGCCTCTACTATAGTGGGGCTTGCAACCTCATTTCTATTCCACAAGAAAAGACATAAAATAATCAAGACCACTATGATTAAATATAACAAATTATTATTTTTCATATATTTCACCTTTTATTACATTAAAAAATTACAACTATTAATAAGCTAAATTAAGCTTTAAAAAAAATTGTCGTTCAGGCACTATGTCTGAAATTTCTGCTCCCGTCATATCAACTTCACTATGGTAATTAAAGTCAGTATTAAATATATTTTTAACTTCAAGACTAAGTGATCCAATCTTTTTTGGAAAACGTAGGCCAATAGCTGTATCAAAAAGCCAAAAGTCATCAGCATATTGAGCCAACTTATTTTGAGCCTCAATCACTTCAATACTCTGATTAACAAAAACGCCAGATAACTTTGTAAAAAGACCACTTGAATGATAAAAATTCATACTGAGAGGTACTTGATGTAGGCGCATACTGGTAGGGTTTATAGAATCTGTATTGTTCAGGGAATATGCTCTATTAAACTCAAAAAATCTATATTCAGAACTTAATGCAAGCCATGACAAAGGTGTCCAATATAAATAAGCTAAATGAGCAGACTCATCACGCTTTTGAGTTGATACGTTTTTATTTAGAACGACAGCTTGCTTAGTATCGCGCCAAGTCACTTCCCCACCTAAATAAAGATTTTTTATTAATAACAAATCCATTCCTAAGCCATAATTCCATGCTGTGGTGCCATTTAGTTCATCAAAAAACTGATTAAACCCTGCTATTTGAGTAGGTTCAATGGTTTGACTTGCTACCAATGGTTTTTTTAACGTTTTAAAAACAGCACTTCTAAAAGTTATTGTATTAGAAGGCGACCAGATAAACCCCACCTTTGGATTGATTTGATTTTTCTGCACCAAACCATCATCATAAATATCCAGACTAAGCCCTAAAGTCGAAGTTAAATTTTTTGTTAAATCTAGCAAAGAATAAATATATCCATTATATATATTAGTTTTTTGATTAACCGTATCGACTATTTGTGGACCATGTGTTGTTGAAGGAGCGAGGGACCCTCCTCCAGCAAAGAAAAATTGTGACGTTTTATCAGTTTGAGAATTTATAGTATTATCCGCATTTAAACTTATAAAACCAAACCCTGCAGTCAGACTAAATGATTCAGGATGAAACAGATATTGAGCTTCAATCTGATAGCCTGATTCTTCTCTTTTAGTTCTAGAGTTTTTAATACTGGAATTTTTAATACTTCCCCCAGGAACACTCACTGTAGCACCTAGAGCAAACTCACGATTACTTTCCTTTTCTTTAAAATCAGTTAAAAAAGCAGATAGAATAAAATCTTGCTGATTATTTATTTCATAATTCAAACCCAACCGTACGGTATCCTGCCTTATACTTTCCCTAAAGTTTTCTTGATGGAAATTATTAAGCCGTAAAGCAACATCTCCCTTTATCACTTCGCTTGTTTTAAATTCGACTTGAAGGTCTAAACTAGGGTCAATAGCATATTGAGCGAAAGCATTATAAATATTCTGTTCATAATTATCATTAGTTCGAAAACCATCAGTTTTATAATGAAACTGGCCAAAACTAAGAGATAAATTGTCATAAATACCAGAAATAACCAAATTATCAGTAAATGTATTATTACTTCCTACCGCTCCATTAGCTAAAATATGAGCCCCATTTGCAGCATATAAAGCATCATATTCATTGGACGATAAACTACCCGGCCCAGTTGAGTTTAATATGCCTATATTTTCACCTGACTGGGGTTGGACAGGAATAACATTAATGGGCTGAAAAAGTTGTGCTTGCAGTAACTCACTGGCACGTGCCACACGATGTCTAGCTTCCCCATGCAAGGTATCTGATAAAAAACGATGACTAGAAGGGTTAGTAAAATCCTGCCCTAGGGAATCCCAAGCCTGCTTTAATGCCACACGATTAAAATCTAAATCTTGATATATCCGCGCCATATTGGCTGATTTAGCCGCAGCATCTTCGTCTAACAACAATTTTGATCGATAAACACCTCTGTTATCATTTAACTCAATGGCTTTCTGCATATTCTCTAAAGCATCAATAGGCTGATTAATAGACTGTTTTCTAATAGCATCGTAAAACCAAGGGGTTGGATCTTTGGGATCCATTTGTTTTGCAATTTTTAATTCTGTTGCCGCATAATCATTGTTTCTCAATTCGTAATAAGCCTTACCTAAATAGCTCCGCATCATCGCATTATCAGGATCAAGACTAACCGCTGTTTCTATATATTGAGTCCCTTGTTCTAACTGCCCTTCCCTAATGTAGGCCAAGCCCAACCCTAAATGGGCTAATGGATCATCTGGATTCAATTTAATCGCTTGATTAAAGGCCTTCTTTGCTCTATCAATATCAACTTGGGCTAAGTAATTAAACCCTAAAACTGTTTTCGTTCGTCCTAAAGTAGGATTGAGTTTTTGAGCTTGTTGCGCAGATTTTAAAGCCTCACCTCTTTGACCATTTGAAAGTTGTAACTCTGCCAATTGAGCCCAGGCTAAAGCATTATTTGGTGCTAAATCAACGGCTTCTTGAGACGCTAGCTGAGCTTCTCTCAATTTAAATTGAGATTGATAGCTATATGAAAGCGCAATCTTTGCAGTGGCCGATTGAGGGTCAGCATTAACCGCTTTTTGAGCAAGCCTTAATCCTTCAGTTTTTCTATTTTTAGTTATCGCAATAATAGCTTGTAAGGCAATAGCTGAGCTATTTTGAGCCCGTTTTAACAATGCCCTATCAATCTGAATAATGGCATTTTCTACATCGCCCAACGTTAATAAAAGAGAGGCTTTTAAAACTAAATAGTCTGCATCCTGTTTTGCCTTAGATACAGTATCTAACATAATCAAAGCTTGGTAAGAGTTACCCTGTTGATATGATTTAATTGAGGAACTAAAAGCGGTATTATCAAATGTTTCTACATCAATAATTGGAGGATAATATAAAGACCATTGCACAGCATCTTCTGGTTTCAGCACTAACCTTCTAAGCCCAGGGGCTTTAGCTCTGTTAGAAAAGCCCGTAAAACCTTGTTTAATATAAACGCTACCTAATGGATTACTTGCTTTAACGACCCCGTCAAATACAGTAATCTCTGTTTGCTGTTGCCCCACCTCTACTAAAAATTCAGTTCCTTCATGTACGGCATTAATAAAAGGGGTTTGTACCTTTAACTGTTGAGTTTCACGACTACGAAAAAAACCAGCCCCTTTAATTAAGTTAATGATCCAAGGTGTTTTTTTTTCAGTCGTTGAGGAAAAACTAAGTGTAGAATTTTGGCTAAGAACAACTCTAGGGCCATTCTTAAACATCAGCGTTACTCGACTGCTATTTAAAGTACGCACTTTATCGCCATAACAAAAGTTATGGTCTATAGAAATGGGCTTCCAATCAAAACTTCCTAAAACTTGAGTATCCACTTTTCCTTGAATAGAAACAGCTGTTGCCAAAAATTTTGTACAAGTCGCTGACGCATACAGGTAATTTGGCAATAACAAAAAAACAAAGAAAAAAGCTGTTCGTTTATGCATTTTTTATAATAATTATTTGCAAACAGTCAAATATGCCGTATCGACCCCAATCCTTACAACACCAGGGAATGGCTTTATTTGTTAGATTTATTTTATGTCTATTCCTCTCCAAAAAGCAAGGGATAGGTAATATTACCTATCGTGATGACTGCCCCTTGACTTTCACCTAATATTTTGACGGACACTAAATGTAAATTTTGCTTTAAAAACTGCAAATAAAAATGCGTGGGGCCATCATTCGGATTAGCCTTTTCAATTTCCGTCCATTTCACCAATGCTTTTGTCCATTGTTGTCTCTGAAAGTATTTAAGGGCTGTAGCAAAATCAGTCAATAAAGCCTGTTTAAAATTTACTGAATCCATTCGACTAATTAACTCATAAACGTGAACTGATTGAGCCTTTCCTTTAAGAATAAAAAAACCTATTTCACGGGTTAAAAAACCTGGTAAATTATCTATTACATCAGAGGTGACTAAAATTTGTGTCCCTAATAGTTTATTTAGGCCTTCTATACGTGTTGCTGTATTAACCGTGTCTCCAACCGCTCTATATTCATAATGTTCAGCTGCACCAACATTACCTAGGTGAAAATCACCAAAATTAAGGCCAAAACGAGTCACTAGTGGATGTTGCTGTGTTTTATTAAAAATATCAACAGAATTTCTTATTTCTAATGCAGCAATACAAGCATGCGTTCTTGCACAGATATCCTGATCTTCACTCTCCCAAATGGCAAACATAGCATCACCTACAACATCAGAAACAATCCCTTTATTAGTTTTGACCAGAGGAAACATAACCCCATAATATTGATTAATTAATTGATATAACTTTTGTGGCTCCATATTTTCAGAAAGCGTTGTATATTGCCCCGCATCAGTTGCCATACAAACGCCCTCCAACTGCTGACTATATTGTTTTATAACTTGGGCATCATGGCGTTGCTGTGCCATAGAATTAACCATGTTATCAGGCACATACAGACTAAAAGCATGTTGCATATTTTTATGTTCTTGTTTTCCTTTGAAAAATTGAGAAATTAATACAAAGCTAACAATTAAAGGAGCTTGAATGATAAGGGGAATAAATAAAGGTAACCAGACTGCTTGGGCTTTAAACTGCCAATAAGCAACAGACAAATACGTTAAAGTCAGCAAAAATAACAAATAGAGCGCCTGTTTATAAGAAAAAAACCTGACGATAACAATCAATAAACAACTCCATATTATAATTAATAAGAATTGATTGATTGCTGGTAACGGTTTTAACCAAGAATTTTCAAGCAAGTTTGCAACAGCAGTAGCGGCTAATTCAATAGGGCTAGTTACATCACTATTGGTTTCTGAAAAAACAGTGTATAGACCCGCTGTTTTCTCTGCTTCTATAGTTTTTGAGTAACCAATCAAAACTATTTTATTGTTAAATAAATTAGGGTTTAAAACATCACTGACCAAGGCTTGGTAAAAAGGAACCGTTGGAATGGATTCAGCAGCCCCATAATGATTAAAATACAAACTATCAGGCTGCTGTAATAAACTCAGCCAAGTATTTAATAAACGTTTTTTAGAAGATTGAAAATTCTCTTCTCTGATTATTTTTTTAATGTCATCAAGAGCCTGAGGATTATTGATCAATATATCTTTTAATTTTTGAAAACCTCTACTGTCTATCTTTGGGTCTATTTCTAAAAGCAATCTTTTATTAGATTTGCTCTGTAGCTGATTCAGTATTATTGAAACTTCCTTATCAAGCTGTGTCAGTAAATAATGTTGAAAAATGCTCACAGGAAAAGTTGCCACATCGCCTGCACTGCTTTTATAAGCCAAAAACTGTTTAACTGTTGTTGATGTTTTGGGTAATAAAAAAGGCGCTGTCGCAACGGCTGCTTTTTCTAAAATAGGAATAGATTTAATAATTCTTTCAAACTTGAATGAATTATAAGACTCTGCAAAATGAATACTCTGCTGCTTAAGATAGCTACTTAAAATAATATTATTACCTTGAGTCATAGACTGGGCTAATAATTGGTCATTTTCTATATCTTTACTCTCCCCAAACATCATATTAAGGGCAATAATAGAAGGGGCTTGCTGATTTATTTTATTAATTAATTCAGCATAATATGAACGAGGCCATTTCTCAGGATTATCAGGTAAATTTAATATTCGGCTAGATATTTCATCAACACTCACAATAACAATATTATTGGGAGGTGAAGTAGCCCCCCGTAATTGAAATAAAACAGGTAAACCAAATTCTTCCTCAAGATAAAGACTTTGAGGTGTCAAGCTAAAAAAAGCTAGCGCAACGCCAATAATTAAAAAAGAAAGACAAATTTTATTATTGTTAATTAACTTCATTTATAATTATAAAAATAGTCAGGAGGCTTATATCTTTCTAATTGCTCTTAAGTGATCATAAAAATCAAACAACCCACACCTTTAGAATCGTTAACTTGGCTAAGTATTAGTCTAAAGTCATGTGTTATTTTTATCTACAATAGCACAATCACTTATATGAACTAGTATATCTCTTTCAAAAGCCAGAAAGCATTGTAAGAAATATGTCCTGTTTAGTGTAGCCTCATCAAAATGTTCAGATCTAATGAAACAAGGCACTTTATTGGAGGATAATGAGAATCTATCAATGAGGTGTAGAAACAGGGCAAAAATGCTGTTATAAAAGTTATAGAAATTCAGCGATAAAAACAGACTATACGACTGGGAGTTATAGTAAGGAAACTTAAAAATTCGTAATTCGGGACTTGACCCCAGGGGCTTTCTTCCTTGGGGCTATACTAAATTTTACTTATGACAATCTCATGTCACTTTTATGAAGCTTTGATTACATCTTTTGGATATCAATGTTTTTAACATTGACATTTGCCCACACTTTTTCAGTAAAATCTTTATCTATGCTTGGCATACCCTGCAGCATCCATTCCACAATTAACTTGGCTACATTTGGATAAGAAATTCTGACTGCTGTATTTTTCTCTAGCCATTTTTCAATGACACGGCTCTCCATATTAGTCATGGTATCTCCATAACCTAATTGTTTTAATGCTACCGCATTAGAAATCTGTTCCATTTGTGCGTGTAGTGGTTTGGCTAGGATCTTTTTACCTAATTGCAATGCCTCACTGGCTAACTCGAACCCTGCATTACTGATAATGCCAGCACAGTCAAACAAGTCACTCTTAAATCCTTCACGAGATAATGGTTTACAAATGATATGCTCAAATTCACTAGATACTGACACAGGAGAATAAAGATAAAACTGATGATTTTTATAGGGTGATAAAAGCTTAATCATTTCCAACTGATCTTCAAAAGGCAAATACACCACAATCTTATTTGCTTGAATACTTTGAGGCAATTCTGGTGTTTCTATAATGGGTGGCAAGATAGCTTGGTCAAAATGATACCAATGTAAACCGATCCCTCTATTGGCTGGTGCAAAGTATTTCATTACCATATCGGCTAAAGGGTCTGACCCTGCTCTAGGAATAGCATGATTAAATGCATACTGGTGACCAATGCCTAATACAGGCTTGTTCTGTGTTTTTGCAGCCCATGCTGTGACAGGTTCAAAATCACTAATAACTAAGTCATAAGGCTCTAAGTCTAATGTTTTCACATCACTTACAAACTGGATAGGACTCGATTTTAATGCCGTTTTAAGATAGCTAACTTGACCCTTGTTAGTATCAAAAGTTAAACCTTCTCGATGCTGATAGCCATTAAAAACTTCCATGTCAAAGAACTCTTCCTTAGGTCGGCCTGAAAATTGAAAAGTGACATCAATCCCAGCTGCGTACAATTCCTTTGCCATAACTCGTCCTCGAGTAATATGTCCATTGCCTGTTCCCTGAACGCCGTAAAATATTTTCATATTATTATTTGATTTAAACTGAAAAGTGCAGAGCTAGTACCCAGAATCATTCCCATCAAGGTATCTGTTGGAAAATGAACCCCGAGTACAACTCGGGAGAAACCAACTAAAATGGACCAAATTAATAGTGGCAACAATAAATAAGGTACAAAATATCCTGTTATCGCCGCCACCATAAAAGCTGCTGAAGTATGACCCGATGGAAAACTAAACTGATCTGATGGTGTCACCAGACTAGAAAAGTTACTTAATGCCACCGCAGGTCGGTTACGCTTAAAACTGTTTTTCAATACAAAATACAAGGGCCTTTCAATTAGAAAAGCAAATAATAAGGTTTGTAAGAATTGACTATCCCACCCTTCATATAGATAAAGAGCCCCAGCTAACCCTACATATAAAAAACCATCTCCCGTCTTGGAAATATAACGAGCAAGCAATGTTAAGTATTGATAAAAACGTGCATTCATTAAACGAGTGAATATAAATACATCATATTTATGTAATGAATAGATTAATTTCATTTTTATTACCCCTTTTTTACTGAAATGTTTTGCGTTTTAATTATTCAGACTACGGGGTAAGCATAAATTTTATATATGTCAGAAATATGAATATTTGTTTACATTTTAATGACAAGTTAGCGAAAAAATGATGACGACAATCAAAGCTTAGAATTCCGAAATCAAGGGGTCAGCCAGTAATGCCGCTACCAGTGAAGCATCAAATATTTGAAAAATAAGGACTTTAGCGTAAGTTAACGTTAAGCTTTAATCTTTTATTGGATATAATTGAATTTCCTACAAA